>Ga0224552_1000498_pt1 | contig 8017 bp, 11 predicted proteins | sample 714S215metaG_FD_179907 | JGI IMG/M metagenome (GOLD analysis project Ga0224552, IMG submission 179907) | Peat soil microbial communities from Stordalen Mire, Sweden - 717 S2 1-5 | ecosystem: Environmental > Terrestrial > Soil > Wetlands > Peat | place: Sweden: Norrbotten County, Stordalen Mire... | reverse complement strand
CTTGCCCATCTGAGTAAACAGAGATTCAATCTCCTTGTCGAATGGGGAGCCGAATACCTCTTCGATTGTCCTTGCGCCCTTCTTAATCTCCTCACAGAGCGTTTTCAGGGTAACAAGGTGGTCGATCTCCAATTCTTTAGGAGATGTGACTCCTACCGCGTTGCAGATTTGCCACTCGCTCACACCCAGCTTGTTCAGGTACTCCATGGCCGCGTCGATACGCGCTGTGTGGCTCACAGCACTCCCTACAGCCGTCAGCTTGGCTTGCTGGTACGCTGGGTCCCACAGGGCCATAGGAACACCGCCCTTGAGCACAGCTTCGCGGTAGGCAATACTTAACGCAGCCTTGCCTGTCGTCAGGATCATGTCGCTGTTGAATTTTTGTCCTTGGGAGTTGGTGATGCGGCGAGGAATCTCTTTCACGTTCTTGTTGTTGAACTCGTAGTCAACGAACACGCCTTGGGCCGTGACCGTATCTTCCGTGCTTCCCATCATCCTTGATCCGGTAGAGTTGTTTCTCCAGCACGGTGCTACGACCTCAGCAAAGCGCACTCCAGGTCCAACAATCTGTTTTCCTGCGCGAGGAAGGGTGTAAAACATAGATAATGCAACAGGTTGCGAGTGTGTTGCGTAGGACATAAGTTGCTTGCCAAACACGTCCAACTTCCTCTTGTTTTGTGGCATGTTTGCCGTCGCAACCATGGCTGCATATTCCGATTGGGTGATAATTGCCAAGGCCGAAGGAGACGGTTCAACAATCTCCATACCTGCTTCACTGTCTGGTGGAAGATACTCTTCGTTCATCCTATTTGCTCTGCTTTCTCCGGGTCTTCCGGTATGGTGTTAGTTTCCTTTGCCCAATCCTTTGGTGTGCCGGGTTTGTCTTCCCGTATGGTCGATGGACCGCCAAGAGGCATGTCAATAACCGCTGTGGACATGCATTGCTTCTTACCAAAATACAAGTAGACGACTACGATTGCTTGGTCTTCCAGCCCCATAGGACCAAACACTCTGAAGTCCCACGGCGCTCTGTCAAACCTCTTCATCAATTCGGGGTGTTGAAATCTCAGATGCTCCAGAACTGTCATTTTCTTCCTCTCCCGTTACTTCCTGTTCCTTCGCTGCTGGCACTGTTCCTTCCCTAGTAAGCGGAGGCTTTAACTCTAAAGTCGATTCTCGGTTCGCCACGGTGGTATCAGGCGTCATCAGGTTGCTCACCGTCTGAATCGTGTGCGCGATCCCACAAAAATGCTTGCCCTCTTTCATTGCCTTCGGCGGGCATTGGTCCCAGTGAAAAATGTGGACGCCAGAGGAATCAGAAAGAACTACGTACCACTGATTTACTTCTCTGCGTACAGCATTGCAACCTGAGAAATCGCACGTTGGTGAAGTGTCTAATCCCATGCCTTATTTTACTCCACTCCAGATTTCCTTCTGGGATTCTCGTATCCAGTAGCAGCCCTCAACCATGTCAAACAAGTGGTGATGGCCTTCAAACTCGAAACGTTTCCTAGTCGGCCCCCAATAATGCGGTTTCTCACTCCTCCGTAGACACGCCTCTGGCATCGTGCAATGAGTGTACGGGGAATCAAGGTCAGGATTATCGAGAATCTCGCATATCCAGATCGTCGCAGGATTCACGCCGTAGTCTATGCTGATCCCGCGAATGATCGCCCGGTACTCTTTGTCGAGATGAAGGTTCCCAAGCGAGTGGATAACTACGCTGTCGCCTTCGTTGAAAGTGTGGTTCATGCTCTATCTCCTCGCGCTTTAGCCAACGCTTTTATTGCCATCGCTACGCCGCAAGGATTTCCAAGGTTATGTGTTTGGCAATTTCCGTGATGGTCGTACTCGCACGGTTCGTCATCAATGAATTGCCCAAGAGCAACATACATATCCGGTCCTGCGGCGGTCAGATGAGCGTTAGCTAGACCTTCCGAATCGGAACTATTGCCTGAACGGATAATTTCCTCAAGCGTGCAATGCATCGGAATCCCAAAGATGGAACAGATACCGTTACCGTTAGAATCGTAAACCGTATTGGCATTAAATGTTCTCTCGCTGACAGACTTGATGCCGACCGTCCACGGTCCTTTAGTGAACTTAGGTTCGCTCATGCCTTTGCCGCCTCTTTCCATGCCTCTACCAGTGGTCGCCGAAGAACCTCAAGCAACTCACCATGCCGACTCTCGTAGTTATCCCAAAGCCCATCGCGCACAGGAATCGGAAGATTCAACTTCTCCATCTCGCGTTCGATCTCTACGTGCATCTTGTGTATCCTACGGAATATTTCTTTTGGGATGGTTACTGTGTCAGTCATACCTTCATCGCCTCTTTAGCTTTGCGCAGGATTTCCTTGGGAAGCACAGCGCCGATCATTTCGTTGACGCGGCAGTTCCCAGCCTCGTAGTCGATGTTGTCCAGCAGAAGCAAAAGCGCCCGTCTCAGAACCTCGATGCGCTCAGATTGATCTTCCATCGTTCTTCTCCCGGTGTTCGCTAAATGTGACCCATTGTGATAGCTATCAAAACCATAAGGACCACCATGCACCCGATTATCAAGATGCACATCGGAGTGAAATACTTCCACGTTGCTTCATAGTACGGCAAGTATTCCTCCCACGCCTTCCAGTGCTCACTGTATGGTATCTTGCCTTCCTCGCTCAACTTTTCCACCGATCTCAGGCGCTTCGATGCTTTCAGATACTCTATGCTCGCGTGTATCCAATAAAACGGACTGAACACAAACTCTTGAACCGTCATATTCCCTCCCGGTGTTCGATTGCTTACCTACCAAAAGCCTCTTCTACGACGGTTGTGTCAACTTCACCTCGAAGTTCCAAGGAAACCGAAGTCTTCCCGTCCTTAGCCTTACATGTCCAAATACTCAACTCTCCCTCAACCTTAGAGAGCGCCGTCGCCAGTTTGTTAAAGCGTGCGAAATCTACTGCGTTGATTGGTACTGCCATTTTTCCCTCCCGGTGTTCGATTGAAACCACTATATCCTGCGCTTTTGGAAAAGTCAAGCATGGAATTGAAATATTTTTCTACCATTGATTTTATTGACGATTATTCACATCGTTACACCTGTCGTATTTTCACGATAATGCGGTCAATACGGCACAGGTAAGGCGCAGGATAATGATTCTAATAAACTTAGCACTTGACAAGAGGTTTTGTCTTTGGTAGGGTAAAAAGCAATCCGGGCTTGATCACCCGGCCTGCCGCCGTTGAAAAGTTCCGGGGGGTGTGTCCAGCATCCCCCGCGCAACTCAGGCGACAGTGTAGTAGATTCAACGGCAACCTCACTACCTCGCAAAAGATGATGTCCTTGCGCTGTCAGGTGACGTGTGCCCTTTCGGGGGTATATGGAAGATCGTGGGAATGATTGGCTTTTGACGCCGCGTCCGCAGCCGGAAATAGGGCGCTACTACCTCGAATGCGGGTGGTGTTATCGCCGTGACGCCGGATTTAATTGGAAATGCACGTCGCCAGCTATGTTTGTTGATGTCAATGATCCGGCTATTTATCCTTTTCCGCCTTACATGTGCGACAGGTGCCGCAAAATCCGTGGCCCGAAGTCCATTCAACACCGCGTTCTTTATTCTGAATATCTGAGAACCGACCATTGGCAAGGAGTTAAATCTCTCGCTCTGCGCCGCTCTGGTCACAAATGCCAATTGTGTGGCGGTAGGAAATTCCTTCAAGTCCATCACAACAACTACAACCGTCTTTGGTGTGAATGGCCGGAAGATGTGGTTGTACTCTGTGATCCCTGCCATGCAAAGCACCACAATAAAGGGAGTAAATAAATGCCTCCTGCAAAATGGCGTGACTGGTATCCTCACAAAATCGACAAATGGCGTGGCTCCCTCGGCGTGCAGGGAATGAGCGATGGAGCCTATCGAGGCTACCATAATTTGCTCATGTCTCAGTGGCAGAGTTCTGATGGTATGCTCCCAATTACCGATAAAGAATTGGCGCGTCTGTCTGGTTTATTTTCCAGATGGAAGGATTTTCGAGATGAGATTTTAGAGAATTTCGTAAAATCCGGGGAACGTCTAATAAACGTTGTCCAATATTCAGAATGGCAGAGGGCAAGGCAAATATCTGAAAAGAAAGGAAGGAAGACTCCAGAGTGTGGAGAGAGTGTGGAATCTGATTACCAGAGTGAAGACGCAGAGTGGACACACGCGCGTGTGAATGTTAATGTATCTGTTCCTGTAGTACCCGTAGAAGAGGAAAAAGATAAATCTAACGGGGAGGTTTTATTTGGAGAAAAAGAACCCGTCAAGAAAATCACTGCTGCAATGTGTGAGGAGATTTATCAAGCATACCCGCGTCACAAGGGAAAAGAGGTAGCCCTAAAATCAATTGGAAAAGTTCTCAAGAAAAAATCGTTTGATGAACTTTTGCAGATCGTGAAGACTTACGCTGCTCAAACTGCCAAGCAAATCGCTGACGGAAAATTAGAGGAGAATTTTATTCCTCATCCTGCAACTTGGTTTAACCAAGGACGCTACGAAGATGGCGATTTGAAACCACCGCCGCAATACGAAATCGTGGAAGTTTCGCCGCAACAGTTCTGGGCCAATACGGATATTCATGTCTCTTAGCCAGTTTACCCAATCCGAAATCGAGCAATACTACCGCATCCGTCTTGACCGTGCAGGTTTCCATCACGTCAAGGGGAACGAGTACCGCTCTAAGTGCATCCTGCACGGCGGCGATAATCCTAGCTGCCTGTGGGTCAACGTGGAAGCTGGAGCGTTTTTCTGTTTTTCTTGCCAAAAGAAGGGCGGTGGGATTTACTCATTTGAGCAGGAACTCCTGCGCAATGAGAGCGCATCTGGTCAAGCGCCAGAGTCCGGTAAGGTCACAGAGTCTATCCACGCGATCCTTGGGACGCCATTTGTCAGTAGAGTTTATCAGGAAGACGTTCTCACAAAACCGAAGGGTACAGGATGGGATCGCAAGCAAGCGCAGGACTATTACGTTTATCAAGATGAACTCGGAAGAGAACTCTACCGTGTGTGGAGGTTCGTAGATCACAATGGAAATAAGGTCACTCCCCCAGACCACGCTTGCCCATGCCAATACAACAAGGACGCCGAGTGTGAGGCTGGATGCACGAATGGCAGGGTGTGGGGTGCCAAAGACGTTCGGCGTGTCCTGTACCGGCTCCCAGACGTGATTCAGTCTAGTTTCTGCTTTATCGTTGAGGGCGAAAAGGATGTCAATAACCTGAGCCGTGCATTGGCACTCTATATCTCACGCAAGGAAGGTTTCAAACTAGCCAATCTCTTACTTGACCGCGTGTCCGTGACAACCAACATGGGTGGTTCATCAGGATGGAAGCCAGAATACGAATACGGAAAATACTTCACAGGTAAAGTGGTAGTTAAGCTAGGCGATAACGATGCTCCTGGTCGGCTACATGACGCCGCCGTGTGCAAGGACGTTGCGAAGTATGCGCTGCAACTCTACACGCTGGAATTGCCCGTCAAAGAGAAAGAAGATATTTCTGACTATCTTAAAAACCACACAATAGAAGACTTAATCAAGTTAATGGAAACGAGTCTGAAAAAGTGGGCGGTTGCCAAAGCGAAAGAAACAAAGGTAGGAGAAAAGAACGAACCGCGTATTGTGCTTGTTCATCCTGTAGAGTTGACTGGGCGTGAAACAAAGCCAACTTGCGACTGGCTGGTTGAGGGATTGATTGAACGCGGGCAGCGCGGACTTGTGATCGCTCCGCCTAAAGTGGGAAAAGCGCAGCCTGTGGATTCATCCATCCTCACTCCCAATGGTTGGGTAAGAATGGGTGATATTAAGCCGGGAGATAAAGTCATAGGGTCTAATGGCCGTCCCACAAATGTGCTTGCAGTTCACCCGCAAGGCATCGTGCAAACATACGAGGTTGCAATTTCAGGTGGCGTGGTAGTGGAAACGTGTGCAGACCATCTATGGAAAATCCAAAGTCACGATGATCGGATCATTGGCAAGTGGCGGGTGAAAACAACCGCTCAGATAGCGGATGAGATTTCGCAAGGCAAGGATAGATGGCATTATTTGCCTATAGTGAAACCTATTGAGCATGAGGATGTGGATTTCGACATACCTCCGTATTCTCTTGGATTTATGATCGGGGATGGTTGTTTTCGAGTGATTCATGGGATCACTATTACGACAGCAGACGAAGATTGTGCGCAGAGGGTAGGAGAAGAATGTGATGGCATTACGAAAAACCATTCACATCTATACACTTACGGAGTGAAGTTGAAGTTTTCTAGGAGAAGACTGGAGGCTCTTGGGCTGTACGGAAAAATGTCTTCCGAAAAACACATCCCCGCAGAGTATATGCGCGGATCAGTATCCCAACGACTTGACCTACTGCGCGGACTGCTTGATTCAGACGGATGTTTCGAGGCCGGTAAGCTGGTCACATTTTCAAGCACGAGCCGCACACTTGCCGGTAACGTTCAAGAACTGGCAGAATCTCTGGGTGGAACTGCCGTCATGAAGTCAAAAGACCCGTTCTATAGATTGGGTGACGGTTCAAAAAAACAATGCTTGACAGCTTATACGCTGGTCATAAAACTTCCTCGCGAACTAGGTAATCCATTTTTCTGCAAGCGAAAGGCTGCTAAATGGGAAGCATCTACAACCGGGACTAAAAAGATTCCTTGCCGCCGCATCGTTGCTGTTAGGAAAGGGAGAATGGTATCGGCGCAGTGCATATCAATAGATGCTACTGACAGCCTTTATGTGACCAATAATCACGTCTTGACTCACAACTCTCTCATGTTCCTCGATATGGTTGTGTCTTTGGCATCTACGACCAGATTCCTTGGAGTGGACCCATACTATCGGCCCGTCAAGTCGGCGATCATCAGCCGTGAGGATGGTCCAGAACTCGTTAAGCGTAGACTCACTCAGCTTGCCGCAGGTCGTGGTTTGAGTTTAGAAGACGTGAATGCTAACATCCTCGTCAATACCGTGAAGCAATCTTCCAGTTTTCATATCGACTCACAAAAAGAACTTGAGGAGATGGCAGAGTGGTTGAAGGCTGGTAAGGTAGAGTTTTGTGTCATTGACGTTCTCAATCGTCTACACTTTCAAAATGAAAATTCGACAGATGACATGACGAAAGTGATGATTAAGTTTGATGAACTGGCTGCGCTGTCAGGCGCTCAGATTTGCGTCATTCACCATCTTGGACGCACAGGTAATTCGCGAGGATCAACGACGATTGAGGGTTGGGCTGATTTCATCTGCAAGTTGGAACAAGACCCAATAGATGAATCCTTGAAAACGGTGACAATAAAGACAAAATCGCGTGGGTCCATTGAGCCGAGGTCTGTGAAGTATTGGCAGTCAGATGACAAAACACAATCTAGGATTTTATTGGTGACAAAGATCGACAAACAGAGTAACAATGGAAATGGGAGAGATCATTGAAATCAGATTACTACAAAGCAGCAAAAGAAACAAACGCTGAGTTCGATGCAAGGATGGACGCCGAAGACAAAGAAGCCGCTAAGATTCCATGTCCGCTCGTAGAAAGTTGCGGCGCTGAGATCGGCGAGAGTTGCTGCACTGATTCGGGGATACGCAGGATACGTCATGCCAGAAGATTGTGGATGGTCCGAAAGGAGAGTGAGAAAGTTGGGAGATAAAACTGGGATAGAGTGGTGCGATGCTACTTGGAATTGTCTGCGCGGCTGCACTCGCGTTTCCGAGGGGTGCCGTTTTTGCTATGCAGAATCTATAGCCTATCGCTTTAGTGGTGTGGGTCAACCATACGAAGGTCTTGCTGTCTTGAAGAACGGCCATGCTTCGTGGACAGGGAAAATTGAGTTCATCGAAAAACATCTGAATGATCCTATCAAATGGACGAAGCCGCGCCGCATATTCGTGAACTCGATGAGTGATGTGTTTCACGAAAGCGTGTACATGGATTGGTTTGGTCTGATGATGAACGTGATGAGAAAGTGCCCTCAGCACACTTTCCAAATCCT
>Ga0224552_1000497_pt1 | contig 8041 bp, 7 predicted proteins | sample 714S215metaG_FD_179907 | JGI IMG/M metagenome (GOLD analysis project Ga0224552, IMG submission 179907) | Peat soil microbial communities from Stordalen Mire, Sweden - 717 S2 1-5 | ecosystem: Environmental > Terrestrial > Soil > Wetlands > Peat | place: Sweden: Norrbotten County, Stordalen Mire... | reverse complement strand
TGGCGTGATACCCGGCGCACGATCCGGCCTGCAGTTTGTCCATGATCGGACAGGCCAACGAGTTGGCGGGCGTCTCACCGAAGCTGATGGCCTGCTCGGCCTGCACCTGCGGCGTCGAGACCCACTTCATCCACATGTAGGCGCAGTTGGGGTCGGGCGCGTTCGTAGCGAGCATCCAGGTGTCGGCCCATCCGGTCGCACCCTCCTTGGGAATCTCGTCCGCGACCGCGGCGTGGTCACCCTTCAGCGTGTTGGTCTGGTACGGCCAGGCCGCGCCGGCCACGACCGTCTTGCTCTGGAAGAGATTGATCTCTTGGCTGGCTTCGTTCCAATAGGCCTCGATGAGCGGCTTCTGTTGTTCGAGCAACTTGACCGTCGCGTTGAACTGCGTCTGCGTTAACTCATACGGGTCGGTGATGCCCAGCGACGGTTTGGCGGTCTCTAAGTAGAGCGCCGCGTCGGCGATCTGGATCGGGTTGTTCGGCACCGTGACCCGGCCGGCGTACTGCTTGGAGTAGAGAACGCTCCAACTGGACGGCGGGGTCTTGAAGACGGTGGTCGAGTAGAGCAGCACGTTCGGACCGAACTGCAGGCTGACGCCGAAGTGAACTCCCTTGATCGTGTTGAACGCCGGCGCTTGGAGGAACGGTCGGAACTCCTTCCACGACGGAATCAAACTGATGTTGACCGGCTTGACGTCACCGCCGTAGATGAGTCGAAGGTCGGCGTCACCCGAGGCCGAGACGAGGTCGTACTGTCCGCCGCCGCCGTTGGCCATGAGCGAGACCATCTCGCCGGAGGTGTTCGCGTACTGCGCGTGCACCTGGCATCCCGTGTTCTTCTCGAAGGGCTTGACCCACTGTGGTTGCGCGTAACCCGACCACGCGATGAGGTTCAGTTTCCCCTCGCCCTTGCCGATGCTCGTCTGGGGCTTCATACCCGCGGTCGGCGCCGTGAGTCCCGACGCGCCGGCACCTGATTGGATGCCCGCGAATCCGAGAACGACCATTGACAGCGCGGCCACGCACATTGACGTTCGCCGCGCAAATCCCTTAAATCCAGCGTGTTTCATAGTTCCCCCTGGTTCTTGCATTTGGAAAGTCAGACTAGTTCGCTCTCAAGTTCGAAGGCGTCCTCGGGCCGCCAGCTCACCAGCAGACGGTCCCCCGTCGCGAAGGCGATCGCATCGCCCGAGTTGTCGTCGTTCGTCCGCATCGCGACCATGTCATCGCCGCTATCCAGGTGCACGTAGATGCGCGTCACCATGCCGAGATACACCACGTCGCTCACCGTGCCTGGTTCAGCGCGCGAGCCACTCGGCACGCCACTCGAGACGGGCAGCAGCCGAAGTCTTTCGGGACGCAACGACTGCGTTCGGCCGTCACGAACGATGACGTTCGAGGTTCCGATGAAGCTCGCCACGAACGGCGAAGCGGGCAACTCGTAGATCTCCTTGGGCGCACCGACCTGTTCGATGACACCCTGGTTCATGATGGCGATCCGGTCGCTCATCGCCATCGCCTCTTCTTGGTCGTGCGTGACGTAGAGGAACGTGATGCCGATGCGACGTTGGATCGCTTTGAGCTCGGTCTGCATCTCCTGGCGCAGTTTCAGGTCCAGTGCACCGAGCGGCTCGTCGAGCAAGAGCACGCTCGGTTCGTTCACGATCGCGCGCGCCAACGCCACGCGCTGACGTTGACCACCGGAGAGTTGTGCCGGACGGCGCTCGCTGAACCCCTCGAGGCGCACCATGGTCAGCGCCGCGTCGGCCCGTCGGCGCCGCTCGTCACGCTTGATGCCGGCGACGCGAAGCCCGTACTCCACGTTGGTGACGACGTCCATGTGCGGGAAGAGGGCGTAGTCCTGAAAGACGGTGTTCACCGGACGGACGTGCGCCGGCCGTTGGGTCACGTCGACGCCGTGGAGCATGATCGTTCCGTCGTCGGGTGTCTCGAAGCCCGCGACCATCCGCAACAACGTGGTCTTACCCGAGCCTGAGGGACCGAGCATGGTGAAGAACTCGCCGTCGCGAATCTCAAGATTGATGTCGTGGAGGACGGTCGTGCCGGCGAAGGACTTCGCGACGCCACGGATATCAATCGCCGATTCGTTGCTCACGCATCTCCCCACTTCGTGCGGCATTTACGAGTATCACGGTACACAAGAACGACCTGTCAGGTAGCGGGTCGAGACACTCGCGACTTCGGATCGCACGAAACTCAGTTCACCAGTGGTTGCCCGGCGGTGAAACGCGACTGTGGCGTAGTCATGTGTCGACCTGGCTGGTCCGATACGCTCCGATGGGCGTCGGAAAATATGACGCCACTGGGGGATGCCGATGACCAAGGTTGCCGACTTTCACACCACGGGAATCGAGGACGTGGACGAGTTGGTTTTTCACAACCAATCCGAATGTCCCGTCGGTCAAGAGGTCAAGAAAAAAGGGACCGCCGCTCCGGGCCAAGGATACTTCCGTACCCTGTGCGTCAAGTGCAAGAGCATCGAAGAGGGCTGGGAAGCGAATCGTCCGCTGTAACGAAGGCCGCGGAGTCGCTTTAGGTCAACTCGGTGTCAACCGAAGCCGTTCCGCGATCGCCGGAACGTCAATCGAAGAACTCGCAACGTCCCACACCAAGTGAAACGCCTCGTCATCGGTGAGATCGACCGAAGTACCATTCACATCGCAGAACACCGCGACGCACAGCCATCCGATCCTCTTGTTGCCGTCGACGAGCGCGTGATTATTGGTCACCGAATGCACTAGCGCCGCGGCTTTGAGGGTGAGCGTCGGATAGGCGTCCTCGCCGAAGGCGCTGGAACGAGGTCGGTTGATCGCGGAATCCAAGAGACCGACGTCACGGATGGGGCCGACGTTCAACATCCGAATCAATGCGACGGCGTCCTCAATGTCGAGGTACTCGACATCGCTCATTCAGCGCCGAGCCGCTCCAGAACGTCGCTCCAACGAGCGGCCATCCGTTGGGCCGAATCGTTGACTCGCGACACGTGCACGGTGCGCTCGTAGCGCTCGAGCACCGAGCGGCGAACGATCTCCTGGCGCGAGACACCTTCGGCGCCAGACAACGCGTCGAGTGCCTGCTCGAGGGCGGGATCGGTGCGAACGGTGAATGCCATACGGTCATGATACCACTCTGGTATCACCGAGCGTAACATCAATGATTTAGCGGAAACCTCTTGCCTTCGCGGTTTTCGCTTACGGCGTCGGTGGTGTTTGCACCGTCACGTCGGCGCCCACCGCCGTGCTTTGGAGGAGCTGCCACGCCCGATTCAGGGCAACGGCGAAACAGCCGATGAGTACGAAGGCCAGGTAGTCGATGAGCTCCGTGTTGTGTGGGTTCGCGATGAAGGCGATCGCTACACCCAGTTCGATTCCGTAGGCGAGCAGGCTCGCCACGAAGGTCACCATGTGCTTGGCCCCTCGGGCTCCCAGGTGGAGTCGAAGCGTGTGGAAGAGGCTGGTCGCAGCAACGACGGCGGCCCCGTAACCGATGTTGTGGTGACCGGGGATGAGTGCCAGGAGGGAGACAAAGAAGGCGTTGACGAGACCGGTGAAACTGCTCACCGCGAGCCGTCGCGACACCACGTTGGCGTGAGGACCGATCATCTTCCCGGGACTCAGCGCGATGACGACGAAGAGAAGCCCGATCAGCGCGCCGGCTGCTTGGGACGCGGCGTCGAAGAACGTCGCGTAACTGTGCGGAACCACGTCAGTCCTCTCGTGCGAGTCCGCTTGCGTTCAACCGAACTGGTGATGGAGACCACAAGGCCTCTCAGGTCACCCTATGGCTGGTTCGGACGACTGATCCTCAGCGCTCGGGTTGTCTTCTCCCGAAATCTCTTCGAGCGACCGCCCGGTCGTCTCGGGAAGGACGTTCGTCAATAAGAAGCCCAGCACCGCGGCACCGCCGGCGACGTAGAGCAGTCCGCGCAGACCAATATGTTGCGCCAATTGGGGTACCAGGAATACACCGACGAAGGCACCCAGTTTCCCGATCCCGGCGGCCACACCGTGCCCCGTCGTTCGCATGTGCACGGGGAATACCTCGGAGGGAAGGACGAACGTCGTCATATTCGGCCCAAATTCGGTGAAGAGATAACTGACACCGAATATCGCGATGAACGGGGCCACCGTTGAGGTCAGTGTCGGCACGGCCCCGAGGAGGATGAAACAGGCTGCCATCACGGCGAATCCGATGAACTGCAGTCGACGGTGACCTATTTTGTCCATCTTCCATACGGCGAGGGCGTAGCCCGGTAGCGCGAAGATGACGAACAGGGCCAACGACAAGAAGAGCTTCAGTTCGATACTCGCGTTGGGTGAGACTTCGCTCAAGATACTGGGCAGTGACAAGGTGTTCCCGTAGTACGCATAGTCGAAGAGGAACCAGCACCCCGCGGTTCCCACCAGCATGAGGAGCAGTCGTGGATTCGCCAGGAACTGACGAATGCCCATCAGGTGGGTCCCGTCGTCGGTCACGGTCGAGGCGTCCACCGCTCCGTTCGCGAATTGATGGAGCTCCGTCGCGGCCTTATCGGCGCGACCCTTCACGAGCGCGGTGAACCGGGGTGATTCAGGCATCTTGGCCCGGAAGTAGATGACACCCGCGGCCGGCAGCGCCCCGAGGCCCAACAGAATCCTCCAGGCCAGTGGGTCACCGACGCCCGAGGACAGCAGCACGATGCCGACGAGAGGGCCAACGATCAGCCCGACTGCCTGCATCGAAAAAACCAACCCCACCAGGCGCCCACGGTCGGCGCGGTTGGAGTACTCGCTCATCAGGACGGCCGAGACGGGATAGTCACCGCCGATGCCAAGTCCCAGTATCAGTCGGGCGATGACGAGGAAGATGAAACTGGGCGCGAGGGCCGAGGCGAGAGCGCCGAAGATCATGATCGCGGCCACGGTGATGTAAACCACCTTGCGACCGAAGATGTCGGCGATCCGTCCGAAGACGAAGGCTCCGACGAACGCGCCGAGGATTGCCGCTCCCGTCACCCAACTCGTCTGGGTCGTCGAAAGGTTCCACTGGATTTTGACCAGGGCCGCGACGGTCCCGATGACGAAGAGGTCGTAGGCGTCGGTGAAGAACCCCATACTCGAGATAAGGACCGCGCGGTGGTGGAATCGACTGGTCGGGGCGTCGTCGAGCAACTGGCTCACCGTTCGTGGGACCGATATCGACTCGGTCAACGAGGAGGACAGACCCGGGGGGCCTTGGTCGAGACGCGTCACGACCTCAGGGGACCCAACCGCTTTCAAATCCGTCATTTGCGTCCTTATCGACATCGTTGCGAGTTGCCTCCATCCTTCCAAAGCAGATTGAACGCACCACCAAGCCAGGGTTACCTGAAGGTGAAGATTCAGTGAACGTCTGGTGAGCACGTGCGCTGCAAGGCGTTGCGCGCTCAGGCCTCTGGATCACAAGCCCGTCATCCGTTCCAGCGACTGCGGATACCTGTCGCCCACCACTTCGATCCCCGACGCAGCTCGAGTAAGGGCAGCGAGATCGTCTGGCGTCAGTGTGACATCGGCCGCCGCCAGATTCTCTTGGAGTCGATGCAGTTTGGTCGTCCCCGGGATGGGTGTAATCCATGTCTTTTGGGCCAAGAGCCACGCCAAAGCGATCTGAGCCGGTGTCGCCTCCTTGTCGGCGGCGACAAATCGCAAGAGCTCAACCATTGACTGATTGGCTTTGAGGGCTTCAACGGTGAACTGCGGTGACCCCTTGCGGCTGTCGCCCTCTTCAAACGTCGTCGTCTCGTCCATGCTGCCGGTCAAGAAGCCTCGACCCAGGGGACTGTAGGGAACGAAACCAATCCCGAGTTCTTCGCAGGTCGGAAGGACTTCTCGTTCGGGCGCGCGGAACCACAACGAATACTCGCTCTGGACCGCAGTCACCGGTTGAACCGTGTGCGCCCGACGAATGGTCTGCGCACTGGCTTCACTGAGTCCGAAATGGTGAACCTTGCCCTCGACGATCAAATCTCGCACCGTGCCCGCGACCTCTTCGATCGGAGTCTTCGGATCAACCCGGTGCTGGTAAAGCAGGTCGATTCTCTCGACCCCCAAACGCGCGAGGGAACCATCGACGGTGGAGCGGATGAGCTCGGGTCGACTCGACCACGACGGATTCCCCTCGACATCGGTAAGCCCAAACTTTGTGGCGATGACGACGCGATCCCTCACGGGTGCCAGTGCTTCACCGACCAGTGATTCGTTGGTGAAGGGGCCGTAGACCTGCGCGGTGTCAAAGAAGGTCACGCCACGATCAACCGCCGATCGAAGCAGAGCGATCATCTTCGTCGCGCTCGCAGTATTCCCTCGGTGGTGGCTCATGCCAATGCACCCGAGTCCGAGCGAGGACACCTCCATACCGCTGGCTCCCAGCATTCGTTTGTCCATCGCTGCTCTCCGTCCCAGTAAGAATTGAATAAAGCGGAGACGTTCCGGACCGGTCTGCTGACCCCTCGCTCCGACACCTATTTATACTGAACTCAACTCGTGGACGGTCCCCGCGGCGTTCGGGCGACAGCCGAGTCGCGAGGCCCGCCCAGGTTCAAGACATTGGAGTCCTTCCCGTGAAGTTCCGACGCACCGCACTCCTCGCAGTGCCGATCAGCCTGGTGATGCTGGCTCTTCCGGCCGCGGCGATCAGTGCCGCGCCCCAGTGGCACAGCGCGAAAGCGGCCAGTCTGCCCTCGGGCGCGACCGGGTTGCCCGACGGGTTCTTGCCGGCGCTCTCATGTCCGTCGGCCGGGAATTGCAGCGCCGGGGGTTCCTACAGCGACAGCAAGGGAAACGTCCAAGGCCTCTTGTTGAGTGAGGTGAGGGGAGTCTGGAAGGCTCCCACCCGACTAGTGCCCCCGCCGGGAGCGGCCGCCGACCCCTCGCTCACGATCAACTCGCTCTCGTGTGGAACCGCGGGCAACTGCTCCGCGGTCGGCAGTTTCGAGGACACGCACAGTAACGGCCAAAGTTTCGTCGCCAATGAGGTCAACGGCAAGTGGAAGAGGGCGCAAGCGGTGACGCTGCCGTCCAACGCTGGCACGAGCGTGCAGAACAGCGAGATCCACTCGGTCGTCTGCTGGTCACCGGGGAACTGCAGCGCCATCGGTTCCTATCTCGACAACACCGCGCCCAATGGCTACGCGCAAGGGCTGGAAGTCAACGAGGTCCGCGGCGTGTGGCAGCGCGCGCGAGAAACGGTCCTGCCCGCGGACACCAACATCGATCCCTACGTCAACATCAACCAAGTGGCGTGCACTCACGCCGGCAACTGCGTCGCCGTGGGCTCCTACATCAGCGCGGACAACGCCACCGAAGGCCTGATCGTCGAAGAGGTGCGCGGCTCGTGGACGAGCGCGACCAGCGCGGTTCTTCCCGGCAACGCCAGCGCCTACCCGAGCGCACTGTTGAGCGAGGTGACGTGCGTTTCGACGAACAACTGCACGGTCATCGGCACCTATACCAACGTCAGTGGTGACGTCGAGGGAATGACCGTGACCGAATCGCACGGCCACTGGGCCCGGGCGCTCGCGATGGTGATGCCCGAGGGGGCTGCAACGAATCCACATACGTTCTTCTACGGTTTCGGCGGCTTGGCCTGTTCGTCGGTCGGGAACTGCAGTGCCGGGGGCCAGTACCTCGTGGGCACCAGCACCTACGAGGGCTTCTTCGTCAACGAGGTCAAGGGCGCGTGGCACACCGCGACGGAGATGGCCCTACCCGCGTCGGCACAGATGGCCGGCAAGAACGGTGGCGTGGTCGCGGTCTCGTGTCGCTCGGCGGGCAACTGCAGCGCCGGGGCCGCGTACGTGGACGGTTCGAGCGCGTACCAGGCGCTGGTGGTCAATGAGGTCGGCGGTCGGTGGGAGACCGGTCTCAAGATCACGTTGCCGACCGGCAACAACACCGTTGGCGTCGATGGCGGTATCTACGGACTCATCTGTCACGCCAAAGGGCCCTGCACCGCGACGGGTAGTTACTTGAAGACGTTGACCAACTACGCAGGCTTCACCG
>Ga0224552_1000492_pt1 | contig 8108 bp, 4 predicted proteins | sample 714S215metaG_FD_179907 | JGI IMG/M metagenome (GOLD analysis project Ga0224552, IMG submission 179907) | Peat soil microbial communities from Stordalen Mire, Sweden - 717 S2 1-5 | ecosystem: Environmental > Terrestrial > Soil > Wetlands > Peat | place: Sweden: Norrbotten County, Stordalen Mire... | reverse complement strand
GCTGATCAGCGAGTCGACGATGGTGATTCTGCCCTACGACTCACCCGACCAGGTGACCTCCGGGGTCTTGGTCGACGCGATCGCCGCCGGACGACCCGTCATCGCGACCGCGTTCCCGCACGCCGTCGAACTGCTCTCGAGTGGCGCTGGCATCGTGGTGCCGCGACGCGACCCGGAGGCGTTGGCCGACGCCATCCGCACGGCACTGACGACCCCGGGCCTGGTGCGCGCCATGGCGAGTGAGGCTCGCCGACTGGCACCGGAGTTGGCGTGGCCGGCGATCGCCGCGCGGTACGCGGCCCTTGGCGAAGAGTTACTCGACAATCGAGCACCACTGTCGGCGAATCGATGACCGAACGCCCGAACTTCGAGCATCTTGTTCGCTTGACCGATCGCTTCGGCACGTTCGAGCACGCGGAACACGCCACGCCCCGTCGAGAGCACGGGTACTGCGTCGACGACGTGGCGCGCGTACTCGTCGTCGCCGCTCGCGAACCCAATCCGAACGCCTCGGTGCGGTCGCTGGCGCAGGGCTCTTTGGCGTTCGTCGGTGACGCGATGGGTCCACACGGTGACTGTCACAATCGCCGCTCGGCCGATGGACTCTGGACCAGTGAAAGCTCGACCGAGGACTGTTGGGGCCGAAGCCTCTGGGGACTCGGCACCGCGGCGGCCAGCCTGCAGTTCTCGATCGCCGGTCCCGCGCTCTCGCTCTTCGAGCGAGGATGCGAACAGCGATCCCAGTATCCGCGGGCGATGGCCTTCGCCGCGCTCGGGGCCGCCGCCGTGCTCAGTGTCCACCCGACCAACGCGGCGGCGATCTCGCTGCTCAACGATGTCGCGGATGGACTGTTGCCCGAAAGTGACGACCCGACGTGGCCGTGGCCCCAACCGCGCCTCTACTACGCCAACGCCCTGTTGCCGGACGCGATGATCGCGACCGGTGTCGCGCTCGAACGCCCGGAGCTGGTGGCGAGGGGCATCGATCTGCTGGGATGGCTCTTGGCGCGAGAGACGCGCGACGGTCACCTCTCGGTGACGCCGGCCGACGGTTCGGGACCGGGCGACGTCGGTGCGCGCTTCGACCAACAGCCGATCGAGGTCGCGACGATGGCCGACGCCTGTGCACGGGCGCTGAGCGTCGACGACTCACCCAAGTGGCTCGAGGCGATCGCCATGGCAAACGCGTGGTTTGACGGTGACAACGACGCGAACGTGTTGATGTGGGACCCCGAGACGGGCGGGGGCTACGACGGCCTGCACGCCGACGTGGCCAACCAAAATCAGGGGGCCGAATCAACTTTGGCGCTGGTATCAACCCGTCAGCAGGCCTTCGCGCACCAGACTGTCTCTACATGAAAGAAAACCTCCTCGCGTCACGTTCCGATGTCCATATCGTCCCGGACACGTCACGCGTCGTGGCGTTGCTGTTCGTGGCCGGTCAAGAACTGGGCGGCGCCGAGTCGCGCGCGTCGAGCGTGGTCAAGAGGATCGTCGCGTTGCCCGAGGCCGACGTTCGTCGTCGCCTGAAGGAGGTCATCCAACGATTCGCGCGCCGACATCGCGATATCGTCGCCGTCTTCTCCCAACACGCCGAGCGCGTGAGCAACCGACTCGACCCCAAAGAGGACCTCAGCGAAGAGCGCTGGCTCCTCCTGGGCGCCTCGTTCACGCACGAGTATTCGATCGAGGCCGCCGCCGTGTGTAACCCAAGCATCGTCGTGCACCCCGATCAATCAGACGTTCCCGACGGCGCGCTTCGGTTCGTGATGAGTTTTCGCGGGGTCGGCGAGGGACACCGCTCGAGCATCAGCTTTCGCTCCGGAATCGTCAGTGCCGACGGTGAGATCATCCTCGACCCGCGCGAGCCCTTTCCGATGATCGGGACGGCGCGCGACGGCCTGTTCCACCGTGACGTCTTTCACGCGAGGTTGAAGGCGATGGGTCAAGACGGTGAGAGCGCGGCGTACGTCTTAGACGAGCTGCCCGTCGTGTTCTCGATCGAGGAACTCGAGGCCCGCCTGGAGATCTTGATCTCGGAGTTCGACACTCGTCAAGACGCCCACACCGTTGCGCGCCAGCACCGATCGATCGCGGCCTGCAGTTACGGCGTGCATTTCGATGAGGGCGTCGACCTCTCCGAGCGGGTCCTCTGGCCGGTCATGTCGGCCGAGGCCCACGGCATGGAGGACGCTCGATTCGTCCACTTCAGCGACTCCGACGGAACGACCACATACCTGGCCACCTACACGGCCTTCGACGGTGTGCACGTCTCCCAGCAGCTCTTGCGCACTGACGACTTCCTCTCCTTTGACGCCTCGCCGGTCGTCGGCGCAGCGGCGCCGAGCAAGGGTCTGGCGCTCTTCCCCCGTCGGATCAACGGTCAATACGCGGCGCTCACCCGTTACGACAGTGAGACGAACGCGGTCTGCTTCTCGGACACCCTGGGCCACTGGGGACGCGCGGTGACGTTCCAGATACCGGAATGGGATTGGGAGGTCATTCAGCTCGGCAACTGCGGTTCCCCGATCGAGACCGAGTCCGGTTGGCTGGTCCTCACCCACGCGGTCGGTCCCATGCGGACCTACAGCATCGGCGCGGTCCTGCTCGACCTCGAAGACCCCACCAAGATGATCGCCGCGCTGAAAGAACCGCTCCTCACCGCGTCGGCCGAGGAGCAGGACGGCTACGTCCCCAACGTCGTCTACACCTGTGGTGCGATGGCCCACGGCGACCTCCTCGTCATCCCCTACGGTGTGGCCGACCACCGGATCAACTTCGCGACCGCGAGCATCGCGGCACTTTTGAAGGCCATGACGTCGAGCGAGCACCCGGCCATCGTGGCCAAGGTGCGTCACCGACGAATTGAGGACCTAGCCCTCGAACGCTGAGGGTCCCAGTCCTTCACAGGTCGGCTTGGGCCCGGCGTTCACGTTGCCGTAGCGGTGGTGGGTGATCGAGACGCTCTGTTCCAGAAGCCATCGCGCCATCTCGATGTCGCCGCGCTGGGCGAGCGCTCGGCGGTCGACGCTGATCCCGTGACGTAACAACTCGACGTGCGGCGCTGTTTCGAGTGAAAGCCATCGCACGCGGTCAAGACCATCGGCGCGTTCGGCCAACGACGCTGCCGACTCGATCACCGCCTCCGGAGCCGCGGCGACCGGGATTCGCGCGCTGTAGTTGACCACGACACCCGCCTCGCGCACGATCATGTCGATGAGTGAGCGTTGGGTCGCATCGAATGTCTCGTCAACGCGAACGGCGACTGGTTTGGCGTGATGGCGGTATCGCTGGAAGTTCTTCTCGACGGCGAGCCCGCTGCGGTCGATCGCCTGTGATCCGGTGGAGTGCCACCACTGGCGAGCCCCTTCGATGGACGCCGCGACGTCCTCGAGCGCACTCCAACGGCGAAGCGAGTTGACGTAGTGGTGGCCCCCCGCTTTCGCGGTCGGGCCGACGCTGCTGCGACGCCATCCACCGAAGGGCTGTCGATTGACGACTGCGCCCGTCGTCCCGCGATTCAGGTAGAGGTTCCCGGCCTGGACCCGGTCCATCCAAAGCTCGCACTCGGTCTCGTCGAGCGACTGCAATCCGGCGGTGAGACCGAAGTCGGTTCGGTTCTGCCACTTGATGGCCGTGGTGAAGTCCGGGGCGACCATGACGCCGAGCACCGGCCCGAACCACTCGTGTTGATGACTCCAGGAACCGGATCGAACACCGAGCTTCACCCCCGGACTCCACTGCAGAGCGGCGGCGTCCAGTTGACGGGGTTCGACCAGCCAACTCTCTCCGGGATCGAGGTGATGGAGTGCGCGCTCGAGCGCCGCTTCGGCGCCGCGAATGATCGGGCCGACCGAGGTCGAGAGTTCCCAACCAGGCCCGACGCGCAGCGTTCGAACGGCGTCGGCCAATTGACGCAGGAACGCGGGGTCCTCGTAGACGTCGCGCACGACGATGGCGAGGCTGGCGGCGCTGCACTTTTGGCCGGCGTGTCCGAAGGCCGACTGGACGAGGTCCTTCACGGCGACGTCGATGTCGGCGCACGCGCTGATAAGTATGGCGTTCTTGCCGCTCGTCTCGGCGAGGAGGTTGATGTCCGGGCGCCACGACGTGAACAGCAGAGCGGTGTCGAACGAGCCGGTCAGTACCACCGCGTCGACGGCTTCGTGAGTGACGAGGTGGCGACCGGTGTCGTCGTCGCGCGTCGCCACGAACTGCAGGACGTCGCGCGGAACGCCGCCCGCCCACAGTTGTCGCGCTAGCTGCCAGGCCGTCGCCACGGTCTCCGGTGCCGGCTTCAAGACGACCACATTGCCGGCCGCCAAGGCGGCACAGACGCCTCCGGCCGGTATCGCGTAGGGAAAGTTCCACGGGGGGACGACCAGCACGGTCCCGAGGGGTGTTGACGCGTCGAAGTCCGTCGCCGACGTTGCGTAGAAGCGCGCGAAGTCGATTCCCTCACTCACCTCGGGATCGGCCTCGGCCTCGGTCTTGCCGGCGTCACGAGCCATCACGGCGGTGGTTTCGATCCGTTCGGCCTCCATCACGGCCGCGCTCGCGAAGAGAATCTGTCGACGTTCTTCGATCGAACGTTGTGACCACGCTGCTTGCGCCAGCGTCGCGTGTCGAAGAGCCTCGTCGACGAGCGCGTCGTCGGCGACGCAGTACCGGTACCACACCTCGCCCTCGGCGCTCGGGTCGCGGCCGTCCTCCAAGGCCTCGGTGAAGATCTTTCGGCCACCGATGACCAACGGGATCCGTCGATCGCTAAGAGCCCGGACCGCAGCGAACGCGTCAGTGATGTCGTTGAACGCCCGCGTTGACGTTGAATCGAAGTTCGCAACGTTGGCGAATCCCGTCGATTCGTAGCGGCCGTTCGGCGTGTGACGAAGCGACGCACCCGAGATCGTGTGGCGCTCGCGCACCGAGGCGGTGAATCGGTCGCTCTGCTCGACGAAACGATCGCCATCGGTTCCGATGTCGAAGGCGGCCTTGAGATAGTTCTCATCGGACGTGTTCTCATCCAGTCGCCGCACGAGGTACGCGACCGCGGACGCGAAGTCGTCGCGGCGCGTCACCGGCGCGTAGAGCAGGACCCGTTGACCGGTTCTCGCGATGGCCAGCGATTCGGAGTTCGCCATCCCTTCGAGCATCTCGACGTCGACCTGTCGCTCGACACCTCGGGACCGGGCCACTTCGAGGGCCCACGACAGGTGGAAAAGGTTGTGGCTCGCTATGCCGACGCGAACGGCGTCGGCATGTTCGCGACGCAGCGCGACATCGATGAGTCGGGCGTAGCTCGCGTCGACGTCGGACTTGGATCGATACGGCGCTGCGCTCCAGCCGTGCAGTTCGGCCTCGGTCGTCTCCATCGCCAAGTTGGCGCCCTTCACCAATCGGACTTTGATGGTGCCACCGGATCTTTCGTGACGCGACATGGCCCACTCGATCAAGTCGGCGAACGCGGCGTGCGCTTCGGGCAGGTAGGCCTGCAGCACGATGCCGGCGGCGATGCTCGAGAACTCCGCTTCGTCAAGGATCCGTTTGAATGCCACGACCGTCAGTTCGAGGTCGCGGAACTCCTCCATGTCGAGGTTGACGAAGGTGTGGCGCGCTTCGGCCTCGCGGTAGAGGAGTCGCAACTTCTCAGCGACCCGATCGAGTGAGCCGACGCGGTCGATCGTGATGATCTGACTCACGATGGACGACAACTTGACCGACACGTAGTTGATCTCCGGTCGTCGGATCATCTCGAGTACCCGTTCGAAGCGTTCATCGGCTTCGCGCGCACCGAGAACTGCTTCACCTAAGACGTTGATGTTCAACGCGATGTCATCGCGCCTCCGTCGTTCGAGGTGCTTGTTCAGTGGCGCCGCCTCGTAGGGAAGGATCAGGTCGCGCGAGAGGTGACGGATCTGGCGGGCGACCGCGTTGATGACGGGTCCCGGCGCGATCCGAGAACTGATCGAAAGGAACCTAAGACCGGTGGCGTTGAAGGCACCGAAACCCTCGACCGACGCCTTGGCCGTCGCTCGGCGAAAGATGTTGATCGAGCTCTTCACCGAGTGGATGCGCATGACCTCATCGGTCAAGGTCACCGTGACCTCGAGAGCACGAGGATCGCGGAACAGGCGCGAGAATCGTCGGCGATTCGCCTTCTCAGCGTGTCCCCGCAGACGATCGGCGTCATGGATGAGTTCGCGCGCGCGTTCGATCGCGTCGTCCGCGAGCGAATCGATCGATGGGTCGGTGGGGATCAGGGACACAATTGCCCCGTCACCGTGCGGGGAACCCGATCGCGCTCAATCGTCCAAGCCCTCAGCATCACAACGTTTTCTATGCCTCAACCCTAAACGCCGTCGCGAGCGAAGTCGTTTGCATCCGCACGATTCGTCACGGAAGGATACGGGTGGCTATTTAGCGATTTCGCATTCGAGCGACGACCTCGTCGACGACCTCAGAAGTGGACGCTGACCCGCCGAGATCGAAGCTGCGGATGCCGTCCATGGCGGTGGCGAGCGTCGCGTGTCGAAGCGCCCGCGAGGCTTCCGAGGCGCGAGCGTCGCCTTGGATTCCGGCGTGTTCGAGGACCGCGGCGCAGGCGAGCAGCATGGCCATGGGATTGGCGACGTTCTTGCCCTCGAGCGACGGTGCCGTGCCGTGTGGTGCTTCGGCCATCGCCGTCATTGGATTCAAGTTGTCGTCCAGCGCTAAGAGAACCGATTCGGCGCCGGCGATTGACCCGAACATCGCGAGCACGAGGTCACTTAGACAGTCGCCGTCACGATTGAGAGTGGGAATCACCACGCTTTGGTCCCACTGTTCAGTCATCAGACCGGCGTAGGCCGCGTCGATCAGCATCGGATGGTAGGCGACATTCGGGTGACGTCGCGCCGCGGCGTCCATCTCCTCTTTCAGCATTCCCTCATAGATCGCCGATACCGTCCACTTCGGTCCGCCGTAGACGAGGCCGTCGACGGCCGCGGCGGTCACGAAGGCGAATTCGGCGACGGATTGGCACACGCTTCGGTCGATTCGCTCGGTGCGCCAGGCCGACTCATGGCGCGCACCCGGTTCGCCGTCGCGACCTTCGGCCGCGCCGTACGCGTCGCCGACGGCCATTCGAACGACGACGACGGGATGCGAGAGTGACACGACCGGTGCGACGCCCGGGATACGGCGCCCGGTGCGCACGATCACCTTGCCGTGGATACCTTCGCGCAGGATCCGATTCGGCGAACCCACGCTCCCGATCTCCGTCGGCGTGATCGTGGCGGCCTTCAGACCGAGTCCGGTCTCCACCATCGCCGCGGCGGCGTCGTGGACGACCTGGTTGTTCGTCGCTCGGCGCCTCTCCAGCGAGAGGTCAAAGCGGATGAGATCGACGTCGAACCCCAATACGTTGGGCTCGAGCACGCGCAGTGCCTCTTCGAGCAGTTCTTGGCCGGTCTGGTCGCCTTCGCAGACGACGATCGAGTTTGTCTTCATGTCATCACGATAGTGAAACAGCTACGCGTCGCCCTCTGTCGCGCCGTGACGAGAGGCGTCGGAACGATGGACTCGACTAGGCGCTGACCGACGTCCGCTGCGCTAAGACTTGGTGCAACAGCGCCGCGGCTTCTCGCACACCGTCAACACCCGCAACGCTCGCGTCTTCGTGTTCGATGCTCAGTGTGCCGTCGTAGCCGACGCTCGCGAGCGTGTCGACGAAGGTCGTCCACCACTCGATGTCATGACCGCGCCCGACCGTGACGAAGTTCCACGCCCGCTCGGCGACGAAGGGCAGCGTCAGTGGTTCCAAGCGTGAACGAACGGCCGAGGCGTCCTCCACGCGGGTGTCCTTCGCGTGCACGTAGTAGAGCGCGGAACCGAGTGCGGTGACGGCCCTCAAGGGATCGGCGCCCATCCAGATGAGGTGACTGGGATCGAGATTCGCCCCGACGATGTCGCCGACCTCGGAGCGCAGACGAAGAACGCCAGGCACGCTGAAGACGATCTGGTTACCGTGCATCTCGATGGCCATGCGCGTCACGCCGTGAGCGGACGCGAAGGCGGCCAGGTCGTGCCAGTACGGGATCGCCACGTCGTTCCACTGGTAGTTGAGCATC
>Ga0224552_1000466_pt1 | contig 8474 bp, 10 predicted proteins | sample 714S215metaG_FD_179907 | JGI IMG/M metagenome (GOLD analysis project Ga0224552, IMG submission 179907) | Peat soil microbial communities from Stordalen Mire, Sweden - 717 S2 1-5 | ecosystem: Environmental > Terrestrial > Soil > Wetlands > Peat | place: Sweden: Norrbotten County, Stordalen Mire... | reverse complement strand
CGATTTGCTTCAGTTGGTCAAGGTAAACCGGTGGGTCCAATTAGGACACACGCTGTAAGCGTCAAATCAGCACACCGACGCCGCACCATCCGGTCCAGTGAACGATTGGCCGCCCTAGGCGGGGACCGCGACGACGTTGTCTTCGACGCCCCGAACAGCGACCCCGTCATCGGCAGTCTCATTGAGGTGCTTCAACGCAATGTGACGTTGACGTCGCCCCGAAATGAATCCGTCGACGCCAATCCATCCGGACGTGCGCCACGTCGCGAGTATGACGATGGCGAAGAGCGCGTAGAACGCACAGACGCTCGCCGTGCCCGACATCACGTAGGTGAAGAGCAAGAGAAGGCTTCCCAGGCAAGCGAGCGGCGTGAGAAATCCCAGGGCGAGCGCCGCGCCGATCGCCAGTTCGGCGAAGGCAACGAGGATGGCGATCCATCCCGAGTTGGGGAGGACAAAACTATGCAGGAAGCTTCCCCACCAGGAGTACGCGGGGACGCCGTGCGCGGCGAAACCGGCAACCCCGGCGCCATTGTTATGTAGGAACGCCGGATTCTCCGCGCCCCAGACCTTGGCAATTCCCGCTTGAAGCCACATCACGCCGAGCCAGATTCGCATCGCGTTCCAAATGAGCGCAGCCGACTTAGAGCGTTGGAGCCAATAGAGGCTTCGCGGCGTTTCGATCTTTGAGGGATCTCCAATGAGTCCGATGACGTTATCCATAGAACCGCCTACTTTCCTACGTCACCGACAAATTGTCAGGCGAGATATGGAAGCGGGGTTCTGGACGTCCTGTCAATAGTTCTACCACGTTCGCCGTTCGGACTCTGACATGAATTGGCGCACTGTTGGCACATGACAATCGACGTCATCAAGGCCAAGACACTTGGCAGCGATTCACTTGGACGCGAGCGACGAAAGATAAGTGACGTCACGTTCGATGCAATTCGTTGTTCAACCAGACACCATGAACCACGATCCCCTGGCGAAAAGGCATTCCACGGGCAATCACCAGCACATGGCGACGATTGGTCGCCATGTGCTGGTGGCCTGCTAGTGAATGAGAACCTTCAACGCGTCGTGTTGAGCAGCGTTTCCAAAGACGTCGTACGCCTGGAGAATCTGATCGAAGGAGAATTCGTGCGTGACGAAACTCTCGACGGGCAACTTCTTCTCGGTGACGAGTTTCAGCAGCATCGCCAGCGTGTTTGTGTTTACCAAACCCATCGAGATGTCGATGTTCTTGATCCAGAGTTCGTTCAGCGCTAACTCGACCGGCTTGCCGTGCACGCCGATGTTGGCGACACTTCCGCCGGGGCGAACGATGACCGTTGCCATGGTGAACGTCTGCGGGATACCAACCGCCTCGATCGCAACGTCAACGCCTTGGCCGTCAGTGAGGGCCAAGACCTGCTCTTTCCAGTCCGCGTCACCAGAGTTGACCGTGTCGGTGGCGCCGAAGTCCGATGCGCGCTTCAGACGACTGTCGTCGAGGTCGATCGCGATGACCTTCGATGGACCATAGAGACGAGCGGTCATGACCGCCGCCAGTCCAACCGGACCCGAGCCGATAACGGCGACAACGTCACCAGGATTCACGTCTCCGTACTTCACGCCAATCTCGAAGCCAGTTGGCAAGATGTCTGACAACAAGATGCCTTCGGAGTCCGACAGACTCGCCGGCATTTTGTAGACCGAGTTCTCGGCGAACGGGACGCGAACCAATTCGGCTTGGGTGCCGTCAATCATGTAGCCGAAGATCCAACCAATGCCGGCCACGCCTTCGGGGTCGAGACAGTGCGAAAACAGCCCTTCGCGACAGTTTGAACAGCGACCGCACGAACTCACACAGGACAGGATCACCTTGTCACCAACGGCCAGTTGCGTGACGCCAGAGCCGACCTCGGTGATTACGCCGATTCCTTCGTGTCCCAGAATTCGGCCAACTTCAACCTCGGGTACGTCGCCCTTAAGAATGTGCAAATCCGTGCCGCATATGGTGGTCGCGACCATTTTGACAATGATGTCCGTTGACTTTTGGATCACCGGATCAGGTACGTCTTCCCAGCTCTTCTGGCCGGGGCCCTTGTAAACAAGTGCTTTCATTGTGGCAACTCCTTATAGATTGAGATGCGTCTCGAGAAACTGCGGACGCGAATCCACCCTATGGACATACTCCCCAGAAGAAACAGGGTCGAACGTCCCTGCTCAGCGCATCTTCGTCTCCAACGTCGACCGATCGGATCTGGCGGCGTGCGCGAAAGGGACGTTCGTCCCTACGGCACACGCCTCGAAATCGACGATTATTGATGCATGGAACGAACGCTGAGGGCCTACGAATTCTCACTGGACAACAAGGTCTTGCGGGCGTCCCCATGACGCCACTCGGAACGATGGCAAGTGAACAGCTTCTACCCGGGCGACTTCCGCAAGATTTGGTGTCCGTGGTCAAAGTGGCCACCGGGGCAACGCTGCATCTGCGGCCGATCCGTTGTGACGACGCGGAGAGATTAGTGGCTTTTCACGCCCAACTCTCCTTTGACTCCATCTACCGTCGCTATTTTTCTATGCATCCGGTGCTTACGGCCGAGGAGGTGCGGCACTTCACCCAGGTCGACTACGTCGACCGATTGGCTCTCGTAGTCGAAAACGGTGATGAACTCGTCGCCGTGGGGCGCTATGACCGCATGCCCGAGTGCTCGACCGCCGAAGTTGCCTTCGTGGTACGGGACGACTTTCAGCACCTGGGTCTCGGCCATCGCCTGCTCGACGCCCTCGCGAAGGCTGCCTGGGCGAGAGGGATCACGAACTTCAGCGCTGAGACGATGTCGTCGAATCACGCCATGTTGTCGGTGTTTCGCCGCTCAGGGTTCCCAGTGAACATCACCAGCGAGTTTAATGAGGTCAGTGTGCGCCTCTCGATTGACCCGACGTCGAAGTTCAGCAACCCAATCGCTCGCTGACGATTACTGATTGGCAATGACCGTAAGGGTGTTACTCTGCACCTAGGACGTCAAGACCTCGCTTCCTTCTCGCCGGACGTTCAGTTCGGCAGGTAGAAGAAGGAGTGATCATGGGTCTTCCAGGAATGGTACTTAGCGCTATCGCCGCTGCGGCGGGCGCAATTATGTACTGGGCCATCACCTATCAAGGTACGGGTTTTCGTCTCTCGACCGTCGGAATCATCCTCATGATCGCGGGGGCATTTGGATTTGTTGTGTCCGCGATCATCTTCGCGGTGTCGAGAGGTCCGGAACGGACGCAACGTCATTCTCTCGACCGACAAGTGGTTGACACATCGGGAAACACGAGTTCGGTTCACGAAGACTCTAAGTAGAGACACCCGGCCAGTGCGGAACGTGCCGATAACAACGGACGTTTCAATATTGAGGATTCGCGCACGACAGATGACATCCGACAAACACACTTACGAATTCAGAAAGGAGTACACGCAATGTACATAGGAGGCGGAACAGTTGTGTTGATCCTCGTCATCGTTCTCATTGTCTTTCTGGTAAGGCGATGAACAGTTGGCGAGAGGCGGAGTGGAACCGCAGACGTCCACGACAGGTCGACGAGAACGACGGAACAACGATGAAAGAGAATTTTCTCAACGAGACATGGAGCGATAATGGGCAAAAAGGACAAGGCCAAGAACATGGCTCAAGTAGCCAAAGGCAAGGTCGAAAAGACGGTCGGAAAGACGACTGGCGACCGTCAACTTGAGACCGAAGGCAACGTCGATCAGATGAACGGCAATGTCAAGCAGGCTGGCGAGAAAGTGAAGGACACATTCAAGGGATAGTTCTGAATGACCTTCAGCGAGTGCTGCATATTTCTCGTCGACAAGGATCAAGCCCCCCTTGATCCTTGTCGACGGAGTTAAGAACAAAGAAATCGTCCGTTCCTTCGGCGCGACCGCAGACGTGCGGTTCGTGCGCAGCATCAGTTCAACGAAGCACCACATGTCATTGAAGAAGCGCTAGGGTAAAATGGATTTCGACCTAAGAGTTGAAGAGCGCTAAATCAGGACCTCGTTGGGCGTTACGACACAGTGAGGAGTTTCGCAGTGACTCGACTCTCCTCTGTTCACAACCTTTTTGAAGTCACGCTTTCGGTGCGTGCCAATGCCCACTGAACGCTTGTTGAACATTCTCGAAATGCTCTCGCGGGAACACAGCGATCATCACTCCGACACTCTTTGTGCCGTCGCTGCCGAACTCACCGAATTGAGTGGCGCGGGAATCTTCCTTTTGTCAGGCGGACCGCAGTACACCAAGTTCTGTTCGAGCGACGACGTCGCGGACAAGTTATTGGACCTCGAAATCACGTTGGGCGAAGGACCCGGTAACGAGGCTTGCAACTCGGGCGTCGCGCTTCACGAAGACGATCTCCTCTTCGGCAAGTACGATCGATGGCTGGCGTACGCGCCGGCCGCCGTGGCCATCGGGGCGCGCTCCATATTTGCCTTCCCCATTGGAATAGGGGCCATCCGAATCGGGGCTCTGATTCTCTACCGCGACCGGCCAGGACCGTTGACCGAACGCCAGGAATCAGATGCCTATTTGGTTGCTTCGGTCATCGGACGCGCGATCCTCGAGACCCGCGCCGGCGCGACCGAGCTCGACCTCAGAGGTGAACTCGGACTGGCGCATTCCCTTGATTTCTCGGTGCACCAAGCCGCAGGAATGGTAGCGGTCCAAGGATCGTTGAGTCTGGACGACGCATTGGTCGCGCTACGCTCTCACGCGTTCGGTTCGGGCGTATCCATGACCACAATGGCCCAAAGCGTCGTGCGCCGAGAGACATCCTACGACCCAGAATCGCGTCGCTGGCGAGGAAAAGAAGCGAGGAACCCCTAGTGTTGGAAGTAGCATTATGTAGGTTAATTGACTATAAATCCTCACTTACGTTGATTTCCATAGTTCAATTGAGGGGCGGTTATGCGTATGACTAGAGAGTCGCTTTTGATTGCCACACTCGTCGAACTCGCGGACAATCTGGTCGACGAGTTTGATGTGATCGAAGTGCTGACGATGCTGTGCAATAGATGCGTGGAGACGATTGACATCGACGCCGCCGGGGTCATGTTGGCATCACCGGCGGGAGAGCTGCAGTACGTGGCGTCATCCAGCGAGACAATGCGAGAACTCGAGCTCTACCAGATTCAAACCGACGAGGGCCCCTGCATTGATTGCTTCAATTCGGGTGAATCGATCATCGATCGAACCCTCAACGACGCCGTAGAACAGTGGCCTCGTTTCAGTGTGCGCGCGGTCGAACTGGGCTTCAACTCCGTGTACTGCCTGCCCATGCGGCTTCGCGGGCGCGTCATCGGCGCACTCAACTTCTTTCGGGTAAAAGCTGGTGCGCTCGACACGAACGACGTGGTCTTGGCTCAAGGGCTGGCTGACGTCGCGACAATTGCGATACTCCAACATCAAACATCCATTGACGCCAGAGTTCTCAACTCTCAACTCAGTTCGGCGTTGAATAGCCGGATCATCATCGAACAGGCAAAAGGCATGATCAGTCAAGCCACGAACTGTGACATGGATGTCGCTTTCAGTCGACTTCGAGCACACGCACGAAATCACAACGAGCGGCTGACGGCCCTGGCAAATGCCATAGTCGGAGGGTCGGTTCGACCTCAGGACTTGGACGGTGCGTCGCCCACGACGAAACCGTGATCGAAACGTCGCGTTACGCATGTAATGCGACATTGCCCGTGCGACCGATGAGAAACTCTTCGGTGAACGACGATGGAGAATATGGTCCGTCGCCTCACTATCGCATTCGCTCAGGAGCGCCCGACGATGTTCGGGTCAACCACGAGGTTGGTATCACGCATCATGAATTGAAATGGTTGGGCATCCCGAGCTGGAATGCCTGGTCTAATCGTCTCGATCCGCGGAGTCAGATGGCGCGCCCGTGATATGGATACGGATTGCGGGCATCAATGGCTGATTCGTCTGACGTCCCGTCGTCCCCATTCGAATCTCACCATCGGAGTGCGTTGGCCCGACTGGCGCCCTTCGCCGCGGTCGCCATCGTCGCTGAGTTGAGTTTGGCCCTTCCGCCAGGACCAGCGTCCTCTCCGGACACGTACGTAAGTGTGTTGTTCCTCGCATTAACCGCGGCCGCCTTGATGTTGCCGAAGAAAGCTTCCCGATGGGTCGACCTCATGGCGCCACTCCTCTATACGGGATCGTGCCTGGCACTCATCCTGGCGGCCGGAGGATCGTCTTCGGGCGTGGGCCTCGTAGTCCTACTTCCAATTCTGTGGGCCGCCATCTACCTCGATCTTTGGAAGGCGTTCGTTGTGGTTCTCGCCGTGGTCGCGATTGAGTTTGTGACGACGTACTCGCCAGTCGACCTCTCTGACAGCATCCGTCTTCGGAGAGAATTCGCCTTCCTCTTCATCGGCGCGATCATCGTTCTCACGGTTCACGAAATTCGTGTCAGTTACTCACGAATCAGTGCGCATCGTGAAGTACGTGAGGCACAATTGACCCTCACCCTCAGCGAGGTTTATGAACAGAATCGCGTGACGTTAATTCTCGCGAACCTCGTCGAAATGCTCAACTTTTGCGACGTCGAAGATGAGGCCTATGAAGTCTTCGACTTCGCCGCCCGTCAGCTCTTCATTCAAGGTGGTTCAATAAGCATTCTGAATCCAACCACGAACGAATTGGAGGTGCGGTTCAACTGGTCTCAGACCCCCCTGACCATGGACCACTTTTCACCCGACCTCTGTCATTCGGTGGCGCTCGGTCAGCCGTACGAATCCGATACGCAGAATCCCCCGTGCTCGCACTTCTCTGGTGATGTCGGTGTACACGCCCTGTGCTACCCACTCTTGATTCAGAGGGAGATTGTCGGCATCCTCTCTCTTTCGATCCCCGATGATGAGAACACCACCTCTCGCTTCGAAGATTCCGAGCACTATCAGAATTACGCGAGACTGATCGGCAATCAGTTCTCAATATGGCTCGTCAATTTCACGCTTCGAGAAAAATTGCGCAACCTGTCAATCCGGGATCCGCTAACCAACCTCTACAATCGCCGATTCATGACCGAGACCCTTCACCGCGAAATGACTGTCGCCGGCCGGAGCCACGACCAGACCAGCGTCATTCAGATCGACATTGACGACTTCAAGACATTTAACGACTCCTACGGTCACGAAGTGGGCGACGCCGTTCTCTGCTCGGTGGCCGAAATTATGCTCGGACTCTTTCGCGAGTCCGACGTTCCCTGCCGTTCAGGGGGTGAAGAGTTCACCATTATCCTCCCTCGATGCACGTGGGACATTGCCAACCTGCGGGCTCTCGAGCTTCAAGAGCGCGTCGCCGTCATGGTTATTCACATGGCGTCGAGTCAACCGGCGCCGAGGTCGCCCACCCTCTCGATTGGCATCGCGACGTCACCCGAGCACGGGCATACCGGCGAGGACCTTCTGCGCGGCGCGGACGCGGCCCTCTACTCCGCCAAGTCCGCCGGTCGCAACCGCATTGTTCGTGCAACGCTCAATCCCGCTTCGACTGTCGGATAGGCGCCTCGCCGAAATATCTGGCGTCATCGCGACGATGCCGTCGCCCAGCAGCGTCGAACGTGGCCCACGAAATCGACGTTTTGTAGGCTTCACGATGGGATCATCGCGGTTCGAGGACGGGCCAATTCACTCTGAAATCAAGGCTTTTCATGTTTTCCTCAAAAGTTGTGAAACCTGTGTGAATCCAACTGTTAAGTTCTGATTGACGTTCTAGTGCGTGGTCAGGCTAGATGTCACCTCCAGACAATGCGGGTACCGCGGTTTCGGTGTCTCGAGGGGTGACTCGCATGATTTTTTCAACTTTCAGTTCATTAATGTCAGTACGGCATTGACGTGAGTAATTCCTCACGCCGTAGCGACGACCAGGTGTACCGGGTGGTCGTGGTGGACGATCACGAGATGATTCTCGAAAGCATCGTGCGACTGCTCGCCGCAGATCCGAGGATCAACATCGTCGGCACGGCACTCACGGGCATCGAAGGAATCGAATCGGTACGCGATCAGTCGCCTGACGTACTGGTCATTGATTACCACCTTCCGGACATGGACGCTCCCGAAGCGATAGCGGCAATTCGCAACTTTGACCGAGACGTCAAGATCGTCACGCTCTCCGGATCGGAACGTCCCGGAGCGCAACTCTCATCGATGAAGGCCGGAAGTGCTACCTGGGTTCGCAAGACTCGCGCAATCCATGAGCTCATTGACGCGATTCTTCTCGTGGCGGTTGGTGAACCGCGCCCCACCGACGAGCGCGATCGCCTGCCAACAATGGACGAATTGGTGGTTCGCTATCAGCCGGTGGTGAAGCTGTACGACGAGCGAATCGTCGGCTTCGAAGCGCTCGTCTACTGGCAACATCCCGAGAAGGGACTGTTGCCTCCCGACTCCTTCTTGCCCGTCGCGATCGAAACGGGCTTCA
>Ga0224552_1000464_pt1 | contig 8496 bp, 8 predicted proteins | sample 714S215metaG_FD_179907 | JGI IMG/M metagenome (GOLD analysis project Ga0224552, IMG submission 179907) | Peat soil microbial communities from Stordalen Mire, Sweden - 717 S2 1-5 | ecosystem: Environmental > Terrestrial > Soil > Wetlands > Peat | place: Sweden: Norrbotten County, Stordalen Mire... | reverse complement strand
CACCGGGGATTCGACGTGGCCATGACTGACGTCGAAAGCCGCAGCGTCATCCTCGTCGTCGAGGACGAGGAGAGTTACCAGGACGCCCTCAACATCGGTTTGACCGTGGAGGGCTTCGTCGTCGTGGGCGCGACGAACATAGCCCAAGCGCGCCAGTTGATGGTGTCGGCGAAGCCCGACCTCGTCTTGTTGGACATCATGCTGCCCGATGGTTCGGGCATCGACTACTGCCGTGAGCTCTACGACTCGACGCGAACGCCCGTCATCATGGTGACGGCGCGCTCCAGTGAGGTCGACGTCGTGCTCGGACTCGAGATCGGTGCCGCCGACTACGTGACCAAGCCCTTTCGCCTCCGAGAGTTGATCGCACGCATTCGCGCCGTACTGCGGCGACCACTCACCAACACCGACGACGAGATCGTCACGTTCGGCGACCTGCGCATCGACTTCGTGCGACGCACCGTCATCCGTCGCGGGGTGGAGATCGAGCTCAGCCGCAAGGAGTTCGACCTGCTGGCCCTCTTCGCCTCGCGACTGGGACAGGTCGTGACTCGCGAGGTCTGTCTCGACACCCTGTGGTGGGGCCTCGAGCTCTCCGACACCCGCACCCTGGATACGCACGTCAAGCGACTGCGCCAGAAGATCGAGAACGACCCGGCGAATCCTCGTCACCTGATCACGATTCGTGGAGTGGGATTCCGCCTCGACCCCTAACCTTGCCTTCATGCAAAAAGGTGACTTGGCCCCGGACTTCAAACTCAAAGACCAGAACGGCGAGGAGCGAACACTGTCGACGATGTTGCTCAACGGTCCCGTGGTTCTGTTCTTCTACCCCGCCGCGATGACCAAGGGCTGCACCAAGGAGTCGTGTCACTTTCGAGACCTGGCTTCTGAGTTCGCGGCCCTGGGTTCGCAACGACTGGGAATCTCCATGGACAGCGTGGCGAAACAGGCCGAGTTCACGACCAAGAACGACCTCGACTACCCGCTCCTCGCCGACGTGAACGGCGACGTCGCCAAGCTCTACGGCGTGAAGCGGTCACTCGATCTGTTGAAGGTGAAGCGCACGACGTTCGTGATCGGTCAGGACCGACACATCGCCGAGGTCATCAACAGCGAGGTGAGCATGAACAAGCACGCCGACAAATCGCTGGACGTACTGCGAAAACTGAAGGCCTAGCCGGCGATAATCGCCGCAGCCGGGTCGTGCAGGAAGCGACCGATGTGTGACAGCACCGCTGAGGCCATCGCGCCGTCGACCTGGCGGTGATCGAAGGCCATGGCCAACTCGACGACTTGGCGCACGACGACTTCGTCGTCCACCACCCACGGCGCCTTCGCGATCTGACCGACGGCGAGGATCGCCCCGGTGCCGGGCGGCAGGATCGGAATGGCGGCGTCAACGCCGAAGGGGCCAACATTGGTGATGCTCAGCGTCGTGCCGATCATCTCGTTCGGCGTGGTCGTTCCGGCGCGGGCCTTGTCGACCAGCACGGTCAGCGCTGCGGCCATCCCCACCAGGTCGAGTTGGTCGGCACCCTTGATGTTCGGCACGATCAGCCCACGGGGTGTATCGGCGGCGATTCCGAGATTGACCGTTCGTCGAACGATCACTTCGTTGGCGGCCGCGTCGAAACTCGAGTTGATACCCGGGAAGTGGCGGGCGGCGTCACAGACCGCGAGTGCGATGATCGCCAACGGTGAGAGACGGACGCCAGCCAAGTTCGGCTGTTGCTTGAGCGACGCCACGAGTTCCATCGTCCGCGTCGCGTCAACCCGTACCCACACCGCGGCGCGCGGCTGCGTGAACGCACTTTGCACCATCGCTTCGGCCATCGAGCGCAGCACCCCCTTGACGGGGATGCGCTCCTCTTTGGGACCGGTGGACCACGATTCGAGCTCGCGACCGACGAATCGTGACGTCGTGTTCGGACCGGTGATCGGCGCGGTGACGCGAGGAGCCGGCGCACCCGGTGCACCGCTGAGGGCCTGCTCGACGTCGCCTCGCGTGATGAGTCCGTCACGTCCGGTGCCGGTCAGGGACGCGATGTCGACGCCGTGTTGCTTGGCGTAGAGGCGAACGGGCGGCGTGGAACGAGGCGCGAGTGACGGCGGTGTCGCCACCGACGAGGTCTGCACCACCGGTGCGGGAGGCGCGACGGCGGCGGGGGTGGCCGCCGACGATCCGCTCTGGCGACGGTGCTTGCGTGTGACGATCGCGTCTTCGTTGGCGACACCGTAACCGATGAGAACGGCCTCGCGACCCTCGCCCACCGAACCTTCTTGCTTGTCGGATGCTTCTTTCTCCGGAGCGGGTTCACTGGGCGCGGCAGCTTCCGGCGCGCCGGCGGTGGGCGAAGCGCCAGCGCCTCCGCCGACTTCGAAGGTGATGAGTGGCTTGTGGACCTCCAAGACGTCACCGACGTTGCCGTGGAGCGCGGTCACGGTTCCCGCGTAGGGGCTCGGCAGTTCGACCGTGGCCTTGGCGGTCTCGATGTCGACCAGTGGCTGGTTCAGGACGACGACGTCGCCGACTTTGACCTTCCAGGTCACGATCTCCGCTTCGGTCAGACCTTCACCGACATCGGGCAGAAGGAATATCTCTTCGCTCAACTCTCAAATCCCATCACTCGGTCGACCGCGTCGAGGATCCGGTCGACCGTCGGTCGGTAGTCCTCTTCGATTCGCGTCGGCGGATAGGGCACGTGATAACCGCTCACGCGAAGCCCGGGCGCCTTCAGCGAGTAGAAGCAGCGCTGGGTCAACTCCGAGATGATCTCGGAACCGACCGACGCGGTGTGCGGTGACTCCTGGACCACGACGACGCGGCCGGTCTTCTCCAGCGACTTCGCCATTACCTCAATGTCGAGCGGGGCGATGGAGCGCGCGTCGATCACTTCGATGGACGTACCTTCGACCGCGGCCGTCTCGGCCGCGCGCAGCGCTGTCTTCATCGAGGCGCCGTAGCCGATGAGGGTGACGTCGCTGCCCTCGCGACGCACGACGGCGTCGAACAGGCCGAGCGGCGGTGCGTCGAGGTCGACCTCGCCCTTTTCCCAGTAGCGACTCTTGGGCTCACAGAAGATGATCGGGTCGTCGTGTTCGATCGACTGTTGGATCATCCAGTAGGCGTCATTCGGCGTCGAGCACGACACCACGCGCAAGCCAGCGGTCTGGGCGAAGTAGGGCTCGGGGCTCTCCGAGTGGTGCTCGATGGCACCGATACCGCCCTGGAAGGGGATGCGGATGACCATCGCCATGTTGTACGCGCCGTCGGAACGCTTGTGCAGCTTGGCGACTTGGGAGACGATCTGGTCGAAGGCCGGGTAGACGAAGCCGTCGAACTGGATCTCACAGACCGCGCGATAGCCGCGAATAGCGAGACCGACCGCGGTGCCGACGATCGCCGACTCGGCCAAGGGCGAATCGATGACCCGGTCCTCACCGAAGTCCTTCTGCAATCCGTCGGTAATGCGAAAGACGCCGCCGAGACGGCCGATGTCCTCGCCCATCAAGAGCACCTTGGGGTTCTTCTCCATGGCGCGTCGCAGACCCTCGTTGAGGGCCTTGGCCATGGTCATGGTTGAGGTTGCCATCAGAGCGCCCCTCCCGAGATACCGAGATCGATCATCTCGCGGCGACCCTCCTCGATGAGCGGATGCGGCGCGGCGTAGGCGTTGTCGAACATGGTGATCGGGTCGGGACGACTCATCGCGAGCACGTCCTCGCGCAGCTGCAGCGCCATGGCATCGGCCTCGGCGGCGACACCGTCGAAATCGGTGTTCTTCACCTTGTACTCGCGCACCAGGAGCGCCTTCACGCGTTCGACCGGGTCACGGTGCTTCCACACTTCGACCTCGGCGTCGATGCGGTACCGGGTCGGGTCATCGGACGTGGTGTGGGCGCCGATCCGGTAGGTGTAGGCCTCGATCAACGTGGGCCCGCCGCCGACGCGCGCGGAGTCCAGGGCGCGCTTCGTGACTTCGTAGACCGCGAGTACGTCGTTGCCGTCGACGCGCACCCCGGGAAAGCCAAAGCCGTGCGCGCGGTGATAGAGCGGGATCTTGGACTGGACCGTTGAGGGCGTCGAAATGCCCCACTGGTTGTTCTGACAGAAGAACACGACCGGGGCGTTAAACGAAGCGGCCCAGACGAAGGCCTCCATGACGTCGCCCTGACTCGAGGCGCCGTCCCCGAAGAAGGCCATCGACGCCTCTTCGGCGCCGTCGCGCTGGATGCCCATGGCGTAGCCAACGGCGTGGAGGCACTGGCTGCCGAGGACGACGGTCGGGACCGAGTGGCGGTACTTCTGGGGGTCCCAGCCACCGTTGCTGACGGCGCGAAAGAGTCGCAGCATGTTCTCCGGAGGTACACCGCGACACCAGGCGATGCCGTGCTCACGGTAGGTCGGGAAGGTGAAGTCCATCCTGTCCAGTGCGCGGCCGGCGCCGATCTGTGCGGCCTCTTGGCCCTGGATGGGCGCCCAGAGCGCGAGCTGTCCCTGACGTTGCAGTGACGTCGATTCGTTGCAGAGGCGACGGATGATCACCATGTCGCGATAGAAGCCGAAGATCTCGTCGCCGTTCAGCGTCGACTCGTACTCAGAGTTCTCGACGCGCTCGCCTTCGGGCGTCAACAATTGAACTAATTCTTCGTCGATCATCGACACTCCTTACGGCACTACCCCCGCGCATCACACTACCCCCGTAGGGTGAATGGGTGCCCCGGCTGCTCGTCGACATAAGCCCGCTGCGCACGAATCGCGAGTTCCGATTCCTCTACTCCGGCCAGATGATCTCGCTACTCGGCAGTAATCTGACGGTCGTCGCCGTGCCGTATCAGGTGTACGCCCAGACGCACTCCAGTCTCTGGGTCGGACTCGCGAGCCTCATCCAGTTACCCGTCCTCATCACGGGTGCACTCTGGGGCGGTGCTATGGGTGACCGCGTCGACAAACGGGTGCTGATGCTCATCAGCGCGGTCGTCCTCGGTCTCACCAGCGCCGGCTTGGCCGTCAACGCCCACGTCCACGACCATCACCTCGTGGCGCTGTTGTTGCTCGCGGCACTCTCGGCGGGATTCGCCGGGTTCTCCGGTCCACTTCGCACCGCGGCGATACCGAAGATGGTGGCGCCCGATGAACTCGTCGCGGCGTACTCGTTGAATCAAGTGGCGATGAACACGGCCGTGATCGTCGGTCCCGCCCTCGCCGGCGTCTTGATAGCGGGTGTCGGTCTGTACTCCTGTTACGCGATCGACGCGGCCACCTTCGGTGTCTTGGCGATGATGACGTTCCCACTCGCTCCCATGCCAGCGCCCGCTGAGCACGCCGGGACCGCCATGTTTCGAGCCATTGGGGATGGCTTTCGCTACGTTCGCGCTCACGCCATCGTCCAGGCGGTCTACCTGGTCGACCTCAACGCCATGGTCTTCGGGTTGCCCCGCGCACTCTTCCCCGCCGTCGCCCTGACGATCTATCACGGCGGACCCAGGACAGTCGGACTCCTCTACGCCGCACCCGGCGTCGGAGCGCTCCTCATGGCGGTCGTCACGGGATGGATCGCGCGCGTGCGCCGACAGGGCCGATTGGTCGCGTTGGTCGTCATAGCCTGGGGCACGTCGATGGCGCTCTTCGGACTGGTCCACGTCGTCTACGTGGGTCTCGTCTGCCTGGCCATCGCCGGTGCGATGGACGTCATCTCGACGGTGCTGCGAAATACGATTCTGCAGAACGCGATCACCGACGAGTTCCGGAGTCGCATCTCCTCGATTCAAATGGCTGTCGTCACTGGTGGACCGCGTCTCGGTGACGTGGAGTCCGGCGTCGTCGCCAACTACACGTCGACCGAGTTCTCGATCGTCTCGGGCGGGGTGGCCTGCATCGTCGGCGTCCTCATGTTGATGCGCTGGCGTCCGACCTTCTGGAATCGTGAGGCGATCTAGCCCGAACGCACGGGGATCGACCTGGGACGCGCGTTCGTCACCGCGGCGAGTTGCCCGCAGGCGGCGTCAATCGATCGTCCCCGGGTATTGCGCACCGTGGCGTTGACGCCGCGCGCGATGAGTCCTTCGCGAAAATCATGTACCCGTTGGCCCGACGAACCGCGCACCAGATAGCCCGGCGTGGGGTTCAACGGAATGAGGTTCACGTGTGCGCGCAGCGACGTCGCGTAACGAGCGAGCTCTTCGATGTCGCTGTCGCGATCGTTCACGCCGTCGATGAGTGCCCACTCAAGACTCAGTCGACGACCGGTCGTGTTCATCCAAAACAGGCACGCCTCGTGGAGACGCTCGAGCGGGTAGCGGCGGTTCAGCGGCACCAGTGCACTGCGTGATTCGTTGTTCGCCGCGTGGAGGCTGACGGCCAGCGTGAGTGGCAGTCCGGTCTTGGCCATTCGTTCGATCGCCGGCGCCACGCCGACCGTCGACACCGTGATGTGTCGCGCCGACAGTCCGCGGTACTCGTGCAGGCGCCGTACGACGTCCATCGTGACGAGATAGTTGGCGAGCGGTTCTCCCATCCCCATGAAGACCACGTTCGAGAGTCGACGAGGCGCCGCAGCGCGCGACGCGAACATCACCTGTTCCAGGACTTCGCCCGCCGAGAGGTGACGCGTGAAGCCGGCCTGTCCGGTCGCGCAGAACGTGCAACCCATGGCGCATCCGGCCTGGGATGACACGCACACCGTGACGCGGTCCTCGTAACCCATGAGGACGGTCTCGATGGTGGCGCCGTCGAACAGTCGAAAGACCCACTTGCGCGTCGCACCCAGGTCACTCGCGACGTCGTTGGCGACTTCGAGACTGGGCGGGAATCGCTCGGCCAGCCGGGCGCGCAGCGTCTTTGGGATCGTGGTGATCCCCTCGAGCGCCTGGCCGTCGTTCCAGAGCCCGTGCCAGACCTGATCGACGCGGTAGCGCGGCTCATCCACCAGGAGTTCGGACAACTCCTCTTTGGAGTACTCATAGACCGACGGCATCCCTCAACGCTACGCCGAGCGCCCACCGTCTCAATCTCTGCTTGAATCGTGTTCGGCTCAGCCACAGGCGCTGCCAGACATCAGGAGCAATCATGGAACTCAACAACACTTCGGCCGTCGTCACCGGTGGCGCCTCGGGACTCGGCGAGGCGACGGCGCGCGAACTCAGCGCGCGCGGCGTCAAAGTCGTCGTCGCGGACCTCAACGACGAGCGAGGCGCGGCACTGGCCCAAGAGATCGGCGGCGCCTACGTGCACTGCGACGTGACGAACACCGAGCAGGTCATCGAAGCGATCGAGGCGGCGAAGGCCATGGCGCCGCTGTGGAGCGCGGTCAACTGCGCCGGCATCGGCTGGGCGACGCGAACGGTCGGCAAAGACGGCGAGTACGCCTCGGCTCACGACCTGGACCTCTATCGCAAGGTCATCGAGATCAACTTGATCGGCACGTTCAACGTCTGTCGTCTCGCGGCGACCGCGATGAGCGCGAACACACCCGACGTCGACAACATGCGCGGCGCGATCGTGAACACCGCGTCGGTCGCCGCGGAAGACGGTCAGATCGGACAGGTCGCCTACTCGTCATCCAAGGGCGGCGTCGTCGGACTCACCCTGCCGTTGGCCCGCGACCTGGCGGTCGTGGGCATTCGGGCGAACTGCATCCTGCCCGGACTCATCGACACGCCCATCTACGGCACCGGCCCTCAGTCCGACGAGTTCAAGGCCCGCCTCGGCGCCGGCGTGCTCTTCCCGAAGCGGCTCGGCTACGCGTCGGAGTTCGCGACGTTGGCGGTCGAACTGCTGGCCAACAGCTACATGAACGCCGAATCGATTCGTCTCGACGCCGGCATTCGGATGCAACCGAAATAGTTGGTGCGGGCGCTACCGCGACCACGAACCCCCCACGCCGGAGCCTCGGCCCGAGGACGTTTGTTTCATTGGCCGGTCTCTCGCAACGGGGGATTGCTACGAGAGACCGGCCATCGGACGTGCGTGGACCTAAAGGAACTGCACGTCGACCCCTCGAGTGAGCGTCGTATGGATCTTGCAGTGGGTCCCGGCGCGTAAAAGACGGGTGCGTTCGTCATCACTCAGTTCGCCGTCGAGACGGATTTCGATGGTCGCCGTTGCCAATCGCGAGGGCGGGCCGACCTCTTCACCGGTCGCGTCGACGCTCACACTGAGGAGTCCATCGACCCCGTGATGTTCGGCGTAGGCGCGCACGGTCCCCGCGACGCACATGGCGAGTGATGCGAGGAGCAGGTCCACGGCACGAACGCCGCGTTCGCCCTCTCGCGACGATTGCACGGTAAGCGCACCATTCGTGAACTCAAAGTGTCCTCGCGTACGCGACGTCGCGCTCACCGTTCGACGTTGCACCGCAACCGACCGCTCACTCGTAGGCATGGGCCGCCTCAATCGTTGCGGCAAGCACGGCCTCTGGACTGTACGGCGCGTAGGGACCGGGCACGTACGTGACCGCCTCGAGGTGGCCGGTATACGGGAACGAACCATGG
>Ga0224552_1000458_pt1 | contig 8604 bp, 14 predicted proteins | sample 714S215metaG_FD_179907 | JGI IMG/M metagenome (GOLD analysis project Ga0224552, IMG submission 179907) | Peat soil microbial communities from Stordalen Mire, Sweden - 717 S2 1-5 | ecosystem: Environmental > Terrestrial > Soil > Wetlands > Peat | place: Sweden: Norrbotten County, Stordalen Mire... | reverse complement strand
AGCATAGCCCGTAGCTCTTCACGGTTCGCAGGTAGCTCGTCTCCCATCCACGCCGTAAACGAATCAGCCGCCATGCGGATAGGACGCATCTCAAAGTGCATCATCTCATTTGCCTTCTTTGGCCTCTCAGGCTTTTTAGGCATGATCTCCGCTAGTCTTTTCATTAGCGGCGAATCGAGTTCATCTCGATAGCGATTCATCGATTCTCCAAACTGAGGACAATAGACTTTGGTCCTTCCTTCATTAAACTTGTTTCTGGCACATCCCATTGCCAAGGAGACAAAACATACTTCACAAACGGTTTACCATCGTGGAAGGTCCAGCACTCCACATCAGAAACCAATTCATTCTCAACGTATCGAGCGCAGCGCCATTTCCCGTTCACATCAGGATAATAGCGTTCCTTGAGGAGAACCTTATCCATCACTTCTCCCATCTATCTTGGCGTACAATTCCTTCACAAACGGAAATCTAATGGTAGCTGCAAACCACTTGAGGAAGTTTCCTTTGGCGTCCTCTTCGATGTGCGATTGATCGAGGATCATCATCCGTACAGGAGAAAGAGGATTCCCGAAATGGAAGACTTCAAGCAGAATGTCTGCACCGTTAGCGATACTTTGGCGCTGTTCATCCGTTGGCTCCCACCGCGTAATTGCCGACAGGCCGTTCTCACCGGGCAGCGTGCGCAAAGGAATATACTCTGCCTGTTCCAGAGCATAAATCTTTTCCCAGTCTTCTAGCCCTTCGACTACTGGACCTATGGAGGCGCTGAGGTAATCAAATGTCTTGCTCATTATGAAAACATCCTCTCCAATTCATCTGCGGACGGTGCTGGCGTTTCTGGTTGCGCGTCAGGAGGATCGTCTTTCTTTGGGATATAAATTTGGCAACCACAATGCAACCAACCATCAGTATCGTTATCTTTGGAATGTGGCTTGTATTGAGCGTAGCACTTTCCTTTCCCGCTTATATGAGCGCATCTCTGATGACTACACTGGCATACCCCCGGTTTCAGGGGAGGGTCAGGAGCCTGTACTTGCACTATCGGCGCAGAAAGAACAACAGGAGGCTTTGGCGTCAACCAGTATACCATCCGTGCAATGAGTGCGTTCCAGAGTGCTTTCATGCAGCCTCCTCTGAAACACATAACAATCCTTCAGGAACACTGAATGTCCAGTGCCTTCTTCCCGTCGCAGGATTCTCACGCTCCCAGCAGAACATTAGGTGCTGTAAGATGAGCGCAATTGTGGCAAAAGGTTCGTAAGACGACTGGCAGTAGTAAGGACCACATAGGCTTGACCATCCGTAAGGAAGATTCTTCTTCTCGTCCTCCTGTCGCCGATACCAGTACTCAAGTTGTTCTTTCGTAACCATATTCTCTCCCACTTGCAAGCATAGTATATTATTCTGCGCCTACATGCAAGCATTATTTACTTTCCACCCCGAATCGCTCAGGAGAAAACTGAGCAGCATATTCAGGACCACTTTCACGGAATCCCCATTTGATCAGGAACGATAGACGGTCGGAATCTGCCTGCATTTGCATCATCCTCTGTTCTTTGGGAGGAGCGTTATTGATCGTTGAACTTCGTTCGTGATAGTAGCGCACTGGAGCCGATGTAAGTTCTATTCCAAGACGATGAGAGCGAATGTGATAATCACAATCGGAACACCACCCCCACATGGATTCGTCGAATGGTCCGATCTTCTCCCATGCATCCTTGCGGATTAGGAAAGCTGAGAACTGAGGACCGCCACCAAGTTCCCCTTGCTCGAAAGGAAGGTCAAGGTCGGATAGCGTAGTCGTCTCTCTGCCTGTCACGAATGGAAGGTTGTAGTTGAGGAGTTCGCGATAGAAGAAAGTAGGCAGGATAAGATCGTTATTCAGCACAAGGACATGATTAGCAGTCTTTCCGTCCTCAAAAACATCTGTGTTCCCATAGAGGCCATCAAACATCACAGTGAGCGTTTTATTCCACCCATGAGAAACGCCCTTGTTCTCGTTGAGGCCAACCCCGGCTATTTTGTTAGATTCTAGCCACTCTTGGGTTCCATCCGTTGATCCATTGTCGAACACGAATAGAAATGTCGGAATATCCTGCTTGCGAACGGACTCCACGCACCGCTTCGTCATCTCAAGCCCGTTATGCGTGAGAACTAATACTGGATTCATCTTCCTCCCCCTAGTTGTGAACGCAAAGGACTTCGGCAAGCCGTCCGTGCCTAATTCCTTTGGCAACAAGTTCGTTGACTAGAACTCCATCGGCAACCCCATATAGTTCTACCTTTGATGGCCACTCGGAAGGGAACCATTCGCGCTTAACCATGAAGCATGTTTTGTCTATGAGACATCCCTCTGGACGCGCAAAGAAGTAGTGGTAATTCATATCTGGTCGTCCTTGGACAAAATCGCAGAACACAAATTCAAGATTGTTCTCATCCGCGTAACGCAGCATCCGTTCAATTGCGACTGGCGGATAGTATGAATCGCAGTTAGGCATGACCAGCCATTCCCCAGTAGTTATTGCGATTCCTTCCTCAGCAGCATCATAGAGCGACGGGATTCCGACGCGAGGGAAGTTCTTTAATGCTTTGTCATGCGTCCACTCGTAGCGAATGCGCGGATCAACTGTGCATAGGTCTTTGATTTTCTCAATTGCCACAGGATCAACGCTGTTGTCAGTTACGACAATTTCAAAATCCTGAAACGTCTGGTCAATCAGTGAAGCCAAGCAGGTTCTTAACCTACCGGGACGCTCGTAACAACCTACGATAAAACTTACTCTTGGCATTTCAACCTCTCCTTCAATTGCGGTAAAAACCGTTGAATTTCCTTGTCCTCGACAGCTAAGGAAGCATCTTCGATGTAGATCGTGTCGTACTCTCTTGGTATCCCATCTGCTCGCCCTCTTGCCGCCCTGATTCTCCACTCATCTCTTGATTTTGTGAAGTAATGGTTGATGCGCAGGATAGATGATGAGTGTGGTGAAAATGGTCCGTCGAAAGATACGCCGTTCTCATTGCACATGCCGTTTGTGGTTTGGAAAAAGTGAGTATTTCCCGCAGTGCCAACACCCTGATCCATCCACACAATGCTTTTTATGTGGGTATTGACGGGATCAGATGCAGGGTCTTGCAAAAATGGTCGTTTGGTAAACCTTTCGATCACCGGCTCAGGAGAATAGTGCTCATGCCCGCTGTAGCCGAACATGCACCAATTAACTCCTACAGCAGAGCGCGGAAGAGTGTTTAACGCTTCTTCTACAGTATCGTACTTAGGACTCCACAGGAACTCATCTAAGTCAAGAAATGCTATCCAAACCTGCTGTCCTCTGTATCTGTTAATGCAATCAGCATAGGCGGGGGATTGGCTAGGAACTGGTATATTCCACTCGATCAGTTCTACGATTCCTTGCGCGACGTATGGATCAAGAACAGAATGATAATCATCCGAAGAGTTGTTCTGATACAGGATGAACTTCTCTACCCCGACTATGCGGTGAAGTTCTATGAATTCACGAAGGTATGGAGTTTCATTCTTGAAGATCGCACAGATGTACAGGCTCATTGCGATCCGTCCCTTCCTCCCGGCCCACTACCCATCTTTCTGTAGTTGACGATAGGACGAAAATCAGGAAATGCTTTGTACGGTCTGGTCGCAAGCAGGTTTTGGATGTACACCCAGTCTGATTCGTGAATCTCAATATCTGGCCAGCGTGCAAACTCTCTCTTTACGATGACGTTGGCTGTGTCAACAAAAGACAGAGCGGGGGGATCATGAAAGAAATAATTGCCTAGATAGTTGATAGGAAACAATGCCCAATCAGGATTTCCTGCGGCCTCCAGTTCCGTCTTCATGTCTTCGAGAACCATATCATCGCAGAGTGTGTTGTCGTCGTCGAGGTAGTACACATAGTCGCCGGTCGCTGAATCGAAGACTTGACTTCGGCACGTATTCCCGCCGTTGCGGTGCTCCTGAGAGCAAAAGAAAATCACCCTCTGTGGATGAACGATCTTCGCCAGCAGCGCATCGTCCTGCTCAAGACGGTCAACAACCACAATATGCCGCCAGTCGGAGAACCGTTGTGTATCCACCGAACGGCAGGTATCCAGCAAACTCTGCCGTTGGATGGTTGGCGTTATGATTGTTACGTTCATTCTGGCTCCGTAGTCCAGATCGCGCCAGCTACGACACGATGATTCGGCACCAACTCTTGTACGGCTTGAACCACCCCCGGCCATCCAGGATCATAGTCATGCCCAGCCATTACCCCACCCTCCTTCAGTAATGGCATCCACGCAAGAATATCCGCCTTCACTTCCTCGTAGGTGTGACCGGCGTCGATAAAGATTGTGTCAAAAGTCTTGATACCAACTAAATCTCTTGCCCCAGATACCGAGTCTGTGCGTAAGGCAAACACCTTTCGACCGAGATGCTCGTCAAGGTTGGTCAGAAAAAGACGATAAAGCCAGTCTGGATGACTCCATAGATCAGCAGGATCGGTAGCTGTCCAGTAGTCGGGGATTCCGTGAGCGTGATCGGCCCATGTATCGACAGCGAACAGAACTCCTCCGTCTGGAAGATTGTCGGCAATGGCGCGGGCGCTGCGACCTCGCCAGCATCCAATCTCGGCGTAGGAGAGAGAGTTACTGGCACGATGGGCGATGTACTCAAGTTGATCTGGACTCATCCAACCTGCGGTTGCTAGTGCTTTTTCAAGGTTCATTTACTGCTCCTGAGAATTTGCGGCGTCATGCCAGTTAAGACAAGCAACCTAAAACATCGCGTCGATATTTAGACACAACCTCATGTGCCGCCTCTTTAGTTGTAAACCTTCCGAGATACTTAGTCTTCCTGTTAACTTTTACTTGAGCAACAAAAGACTGCCGTGAAGTATCCCATATAACGCCACGGAATCCGCTTGTATTGTTGCGTTGCATTCTCCGATTTAGTTGATTGACACTATTTGTTACATTGCGGAGATTGATTCTCGTATTATTCAACCCATTATAATCGATGTGATCCGGCTCCATACCTTCAGGTGTATCCATCAACCAACGATGTAGATAAATGTTTTGTTTCCCTATTTTGTGGTAGACATAAAACGTTTTCCCTGCTTCATTCCACATTGCCGACCATCTACGGCCATAATCAATCAAACGAAGATGATCATGCGCGTCAATGAAACATTCGAGAGGCACACCCTTCTTGCGCCTGATAATCATTATAAAAGTTCCGTCTTCCTGACGAAATTCATTCATTGGGTACTCCTCAAAATTGTTGCAGGGATATTCTGAGCCATTGAATGCTCGAAATTTATCGCAGCCGCGCTCGATGGGTATGGGATTCCCAGTTTTGACCTAACCTCTGCTTCCACGTCGTCTCTCAACTCGCAAATGCGTTCGCGGGAAATGTAATCGGTCCAAACATATGACTTGTATTCTCCCGGCGCTCCCTTGTAAAACTGCATATCCTTATGAAAATCGGTATTCTCGGAATAGAGCGCATCCCCGTTGGTCTCGAACCTGTACACAGAATCTCCGATGCACACAGACTCATCAAAATATGGTGTCCCCGGATATATGGTGATGATAGTACAGTCGAAGTCATCCGGCTTCTCTTCTAGTAGCCAATCACGGGTCGCAAGAATCGTTTCCTCAGATTCACCCGGATGCCCAATACTCATCAGAGCTTTGACTTTTATACCATGCTTGTGGGCCGTCCTTAGCATCCGTGTATTATCCTCACGGGTAGCGTTCTTGGCGATGTTCTTGAGGATACGTGGATGAGCAGCTTCAAACCCGCACAGGAGCCATTTGAATCCAGCCGCGTACATCGTCTCAGCCTGTTCATCATTGAATAGTTCAGCCTTAACGAATCCGCGTTGCTGCCAGTCGATTCCTGTATCCTTAATCTTCATCATCAGGTCCACAAGCCCTTTGTGACTGACATTCATTTCATCCTGAAAGTGCATTATTCCGGTCATTCCGTACTCAGTGTGAAGGTGTAGCATCTCGTCAACAACGCTATCTGCTGGACGAGTACGAATCTGACGCAACATTGGGGAGTTGCGGCCACCACAGAATTTACAATGAAAAGGGCACCCTAACTGCGCGATCATTGACGTTGCTTTGGCACCGTCGATGCTGTAATGGTAGCTGGACATATCTATCAGGTGACGCGCAGGCCATGGCGACTGATCGAAATCCTTTGAAGTATTCCAGAGAATACCTTTTGGGTCGTCTGCATCAACCAATCCATGTGAATGAAGGGCCGTGAAAATAGCCTTTTCTCCATCACCTGTGACCACTACATCGAACGCATCGAGTAGATATTTAAGAGCTATCTGTGCGCGTTCATTGCCGCGCTTCGCCGCAGCGTGGAGAAGGGTAGGATGCGGTCCCCCCAGTATCGTTTTCCCTCTTCCGCGTAGCGCAGCGCCAATCCTAACCGCCGCAGGAATTTGAGGAGTTGTAGCTGTAATTCCGAATACGCTGGCTCCCTCGTAATCAGCAACCACTTTCTCAGAATTGGTGACTCCGCATAGATCGAGATGGTCCACCTTGTGTCCTGCCGCCTCAAGAACTGCCCCAACACGCAGGATTCCAAGAGCAGGAAAAACACGCTCATCTAGTAAAAACGGACTAGGAGGGGTGATGAGACATACGTGCATTAGGTCTCCATCTTGTCTATCGTGATGAGTTCAAGGTTTTCCAGCGTGTTGTTCTTTGGGTTACCGTCCCGATGCACGATGCTTTCCGTTGGCCTCAACTTCCGGCCAAGGTGATGCTCGTAAATGTCATCCTCCATGTACTTAACCTTGCCATCCTCAACGCGCCATACGTGGTCAGGACGATTAAATTTAACTTCGGCGGCGTAGGCTTCGAGACACTCATTGCAGATGTTCCCGCAGTCGTCGCACACGTCGCTATTCATCTCGGCTACGATGGCGCGGAATTTATGCATCTTTGGCCTTGGGCGCTTGCGAATAGGCATTGCGTATTGATTTCTGAGCATAGTTGCCTCCGAAGATCATTTTACTACGTTAAAGCATTTCCTTCGTGACGAACAGCGGTGTATCGTAAGCGGGAGGATCATCTAGTTTGCTTTCCTCAAGCACGAATAGCCTGTTTGTCCTCTCCCTTGCATACTCCATCCTCAGTTTGGCATCATCGAACAGTCTGGTCTGATGCTCCATGCAGGCAGTTCTAGCCTCCATAAATGTAGGAAAAAAGGAAGTGTGTTGTCCTAGCCGCTTGAACTGTTTGACGTGCATGTATCCCTTCTTGACCCAGATATTGATTGTGGTGTACTTGATGACATCCACTTTGTCGATGAGACCAGCATTGAGTGACGCTTCATACCAGATCATTTCGCCGCCTCCCGTAATCTATCTTCTTCGACACGGCTCCGCACAACGCTTCCAGTAACGGGATTATGCGAATGGCAGAAGAACATGCGGCTTAATTTAGCAATATCCTCCTCTGCCTTACGCAACCGCCGCTGTAAATCCTGCACGTCTAGTTCATTGTTCATTTCGCCGCCTCTCTCAGATACTTGGACCATGCCTGCCAGTTCTGTTCCCAGTCGTAGACCGAATCCAACTGCGTGCGCTTGCCGATCCACTCCTCAGCCTTCTTAGCCCAGTCCTCTGCGCGGTAGACAGGGCGCATACAGGAATAGGAGCCTTCTTTGTAGAATCCAATCGGATCAATCTGCATATCCTTTGGAACAAAGTCGGCTGCTCCCCCGTAAGACCCAGTGATAACAGGAGTTTGACATGCAAGGCTCTCCGCTGCTGGGAATCCGAATCCCTCAACTCCGGGGCCAAGCGTAAGGTCACACGCGGAGTAAGCGGATGCAAGTTTCGCGTCAGGAATTAAACCCATCGAAATCACTGTTTTCTCTAGTAGACCGAAATCAGCGAGGAGAGAAGGGATACTCCATCCACCCTCTAGGTTATCTGTGTGAATCCAAAATCTGACCTTGTGTTTCTTGGACAGAATGGCGATAGTCTCTGCTGCGAGGCACCAATTTTTTCGTCCCTGATTCGTGGCCACTGCGCCTACCAAAACTTCATCATCCGCAATAGGATCAGTCTTTTTCTGTCCGAGCATGGTAAACAGAGTCTGCGCCCCTGTATATTCAAGAAACAGCTTCCTGCTCAACTTGCGCGGCATTTCGTAGAATTCAGATGTGTCGATACCGTGAGGAAGCCAAGTCAAATGCCTCTGATTAGCGTTGTCGTCACCGATGGTCCTGCGGATCACACCTTCCCCGAATTGACCGTAGGCAAGAATCCTCTCGAAGCCCATAAGCGTCAGGGCGAGAGGAAGAGTCAGTTTGTCATTTGGTCCTGATGCGTCCACTGGCGCATAAATCCAGCGTGCAATGTTTGCCTTAAGAAGCCACTGCTTAAGACCTGGATACTTGGCAAGCGTCTCACCCCCAAGGCGCTCAGGATCGGCAAACCATCCTAATCTTGAAGGGTCTGAAATGAAGAGCAGTGTGCAGCGTTCATTCCCTGCGAAGTCATTGACGATCTCAGGCAAGGACGGCAGAACCCAGTCGGATTGGACGCCCTCAAGATGGTACTGATGGAA
>Ga0224552_1000457_pt1 | contig 8612 bp, 8 predicted proteins | sample 714S215metaG_FD_179907 | JGI IMG/M metagenome (GOLD analysis project Ga0224552, IMG submission 179907) | Peat soil microbial communities from Stordalen Mire, Sweden - 717 S2 1-5 | ecosystem: Environmental > Terrestrial > Soil > Wetlands > Peat | place: Sweden: Norrbotten County, Stordalen Mire... | reverse complement strand
CACTCTTTACCAACGCCAAGTCCACCGTGAAGGTCCCGCTCGTCACCTGGTGCCCTAGACGTTGGCCGGTCCCCAGACCTTCTTCGTACCACCGACTGCAGTCGTACTCTGTCCTACCAAGACCTCTTCGAGTCGATAACCAACAACCGAACCGGCGCCCTCGTGCGATGTACCTGCCAACGAAGGCACTGCAGTGGTAGAGCCGGAATCGGACGATCCGGAAGTGCCTTGGGTCGTCACCGTCGATGGCAGACTGAGCTTGGTGGGCGGAGTTCCTTCAATGCAGTGAATGAAGACAAATGGTCCGCCGACCGCGAGCACGATCACTTCAACGAGCGGCACGACCAGCCAGCGAATCCATCGGCGACATTTGGCGGGTTGAGGGGACAATATGAGGCACCAGATTCCGGTTTCGGGTTGCCGCTCACGCGAGCAAGGCACCGATAGAACTGACTAGGGCCGCATCGCCCTCGTGCAATCCCACTCGACGTCGCACTGACATCTAGCCGCTACTTTCGAGGCCGTTCACCCACCCTTCGTCGCGAAAGGACAACGTAGAAGAAGCGCCATCCGAGCATCATCAGTCCGAGAAAAGCCAATGCCACCACGACGAAGGCGAACGCGGTCCCCTGTCCAGCGAGCACTCGAAGAATCATTCCGACGACAACCGTCACGACGACCACTGCGACACCGCTACGAAGCGATATACCTGATTGACGAGTGAGCGCGACGAGCAACCAGCCCACACCAAGCCCGACGGCGAACGGCCAGGTTGTAGAAACCACGCCACGGAACGTGAGCCCGTGATGATGTGAAGATCGGCCAATTGCGACGAAAAGCAGCACGAAGGCCAAGTCCAAGAGCGCGGCGGCGCGTTTCACGACCCGCTACCGTCGCTCGTACGGAACCTTGCGTCAACAATGTTCCAGCGATGAAATGGCTTCGTCGACGAGGAAGTACGAGAAGGAATGTATCGATACTAGGTGGAACGCACCACCTAGTATCGCGCACCACTCACCGCGAAGCGGCACCCGTTGACAATCAACAAGCCACCTCCACAAAGCGGGAGCCTCGGTCTGCTATTTAGACCAAGGCATGGCTTCGCCGGAGGCCTTGAAGATCCGGAAAGAAAACACGACCTGAACGATTGCCGCAACGAGGGCGATGTAGATGCCAATGCGCGCGCCATAGCTGAAGCCGGAGCCAGCGCCAGCAAAGCTTCCCCTTGGCAGTGTCAACCAGCGGAGGGCCACGATAACCGTGCCAATTGCCGAAGCGCCGAGCACGATAACGGCCGGCCCAATCGAGGTCTTAGGCATGTTGGTCCCAGAGCGCAAGAGCACGAGGTACGCGGCGCCGGCCACGACCAGCAACCCACCTAGCCATCCGTAACCGGATCCGAAGCCACTCACCGATGCACTGCCGTAAGTAGAACTGAATCCGTACCAGGGCAAGAACAACGCAATCAGCCCGATGAGGCCGGCGATCGCGATCACCCGATCCGCCGTCGAAAGCTTCTTCCAATCAAATGCCGCCATAAATCCTCCACTTTGTAGTTGAGACGTTCGGAACCACCGTCGTAGTACGCCGTGTGCTCGTGTCGGTAGGTGAGCGCAAGGACGAACCTCAATACGTCGCTCCAACACCCCCTGATTGAATAGTCCAGGTATTACTAGCACAGGTCTTTCTAGCGCGCTCGTCTTACGACGCCCATTTCTCAGTTACGGGTCGTCGCTAAAGGATCGCTTCACGTGGGCGCTTCTCGGCTCGCAGTGCGCCATATTGGACGAAGGACGAGATTCAACGGGCTCAGACATAGTGTCCTGGTTTGTCCTACCGAGATAGTGTTACCGATCGAAAGAGGATCGACCCTCTGCTGCACGGATAGAACATGGCCTGAGGGAAAGCTTTGACTACGGTCCGTCGGCATCGGTCTCTTCTGAGTCTGAGAAAAATCTTCTCGGCCTACTTTGGATTCGGCCGATGTCGTCGCATTGGCATACCGGTTGAAACATAGGATTGTCATGCGTTGCTCTGGCACTAGCGTGAGACAATTCCCCGCTTGTTCCCCCTGGGAACGGTGTCAGTTTCTGAAGGTTCCGACGCGACTTCCTTCATGCCTCGCCTGAATCAAGGAGTTGACGAAGTGCGAAAAGTAGTCGCCTACGAGTTGCTGTCGCTCGACGGAGTAGCCGAAGAGCCAGACGAGTTCGTCACCAGCTGGGATGACGTAATGGATGAGAACCTCGGCCGCGTTATATCCACTCAGGACGCCGTGCTACTTGGGCATCGAACTTACGACCACTGGTCCAAGTTCTGGCCAACGAGCAATATCGAACCTTTCGCCAAATTCATCAACGGAGTCGAGAAGTTCGTGATAGCAACGACAGCAACCACTCAGAACTGGTCGAACAGCGTCGTCGTCAGCGGCGACCTTTTTGAGTTCGTCTCTAAGTTGAAGCGGCAGTCCGGTGAGGACATCGGGGTCCATGGCAGCATCAGACTTTTTCAATCGTTGTGCGAACTTGAACTAGTGGACGAACTGAGACTTGTCATTTCACCGGCCATTCATATTCGCGGTCGCAAACTCTTCGAAAAAGGACTTCCATCTCGGCTGACCATGACCCGCCAAGTTGTGTCTCCAACCGGCTATCTTCTGCTCGACTACGAAGTCCAGCGAGCAGGCATCAAATGAAGCTTTGGAAGGCATCACTTGAGCCCGTTTCAAAATCAAATTGGACTTCTCGCACCGTATTCGAAAGCCCGGTGGGAATCGAACATACGACCGAAGGATTATGAGATGCGCACTTGAAATGCAGTGTGTCGTTTACGTCCATCCAATTAGTCCCCCTCCACTTCAAGATCCGCTGGGTAGCACCTCGTCCACGCAGTTCTGAAATTGGGAGAGCGAAGGAGTAACAAATCGGCTTGAAACGCGACCTAGGTGTCTCGACGCTATCGAAGAGCGTCGAAAGTCCCTTGTTCAACTGGGAAATCTGTTCTCTTGGGAGCAAGAACGTGCCCATTCTGAGGGCGAACATGAAGCATCGTAGGGCCGGCGGGGATCGAACCCGCGACCGAGGGATTATGAGTCCCCTGCTCTAACCACTGAGCTACGGCCCTTGGAAACGCCTGGTCCGCACAGTGACAAGCGACGAACCTGCATTGAGACAAAAGTATCAGGTGCACCTCGCCTGAAGCCTTGCTGCAGCGTTGTTCCGCAACCAAGACGAAAACGGGGACGAAAGTTGTCTCCTCGCTCGCTGAACACATCCTGATGACTACAACGTTTCAACAATTCTGGTCGCGACGACACCATTTGAACGAGCACGGTTGGCGTAGTAACACAAAAGTTACTTGCACACACCAAAGCACGATCAAGCCTTAGGGCGACACCATAAAGGGGCACATCAGCCTTGCTATGATCATCTCTCTTTTTCGAAGTACCACAACCCGACCAGCGATAGGGTGAAACAGTGCTTAAACGACTCTCCGTCCTCGCCAGTCTGGCCGTGTTGGGCGTAGGGGCGTGGCTGGTTAGCCGTGGTCAAGAGGTGGACCGAGTCTGCAAGGTTAATACGATCTCTGGGAAAGGAGGCGACAGTTTCAACCACTGCACGAACTTGATATCAACGTATTTCTTGGGCTACGCCCTGTCCATACTTGGATTCATCCTCTTACTGATGTCGATCTTCGTGATTCGCCAACACTCTCGCCACGTGAAACTGCACACACCGAAACGGCCCTATAACGAGCAGCGACCCGACGACTCCAATCCCTTCCGTGCGGTCATGAAGCAAGAGAAGGATTCCGGCAAGACTCCAGAAGACGGCCGCGAAGAGAATCGCAACTAGTTCGCCGACAGATTGTCGACTGTGTGCGAAGGAGCGCGAACTGGCTCCCAGAGCAGGACTCGAACCTGCAACCTAGCGATTAACAGTCGCTTGCTCTGCCAATTGAGCTATCTGGGATTGCGCTACAGCAAAGCAACATTAGCACCCACCACTTGCCTTCATTGTTGGTCGAACCACGCCTGGAGTCGTTGTGCTTCAGGACTCTCGATCACCGCCCGACGACAACGGTCGAGTCGTTTCGACATCGCCTGACGAGAGATGCCGTAGCCCTTTGCGATCTCTTCTGTGGACATGGTGCGAAACGTGTACTGCCAAAACGCGTCGAAATCTGTGCCACAAAGCCGCCGCAACTCGTCAATCACCCACGCGGGCGCATCTCGAGTGGCAACCGGTTCTCGAAGGTCGCCAACCGAATTGAAGTCAGTGGGTTCGAAACGGCGTGAGTTGAGATCACGACTCATCTGAATGACCTCGAGTGCCTTGACCTGCGAGATGTCGAGTGCGAGTGCCACCTCTCGCTTGGTGAGCCGCTTGCCGGTCTGGCCGCGTTCCAACTTCTGAAAAGCGAGGACCCGACGCATTTCTGAATCGCTTAACCCTGCTTGTTGTTGAATGGCCTGGTTCACGAGCTTCATGATCCAATAGTTGGCGTAGGTGGAGAAGCGGTTGCCTTTCGACGGGTCAAAACGATGCAGCGCGTTCACCAGACCCTCGATACCCGCAGCCTCGAGATCCTCATTTCCGAAACGGTAACCACGCTCGAGGACCCTGGTGCGCACGAGCCCGCACGTCGCGCGCAGCAGGAGTGATTCAGCTTCCTGGCCATCTTGTCGATCGCGTTGCACTCGGCGTCGGTCGCTCGCGTCCATGGCCGGTGTGGCGAGCAGAAGGCGCTCGGCCTCGCGCCCCCGTTCGATCACCGGATACAACTGGCGCTCCTCGTCGACACTTAGCGGTGCCAGCATCTCGAGACCACCAATGACGCCACGAGATGTCCACGTCACGACGCGTCGCTCGGGGTTCTTTCGAGCAGCCAGTCCTTAAGGTCTCGTTCCGCCCCTTCGCCTTCAGCGGTATCGAGCAGGGCCACTCGTTCTTTCACGTCGCGAATGGTGGCCATCGCCACATCGGGCGAGACCTTGTCGCTTCGCAGATCACGCTCGACGTTCTTCAGTTCCTCGGCCACGGCACTTCGAAGCAGTTGTGCCACCACGGCCGTGACATCCTCGGCGGTGAAGTCACGATCGAATTCATCGACGACAATTTGGCTCAGCAACTGTGCCGCCTGGTCCTCGCCACGGCGTTCGAACTCGTCAATGACGTCCGACACCGAACGGCCCGACGAGAGACCTTCGAAGATCTCGCGCTGAGTCTCATTGACGAAGTACTGGGCAATGAAGCGATCCTTTGCCAAACGCGGCGCGTGCAACGTGAGGCGTAATGCCTCAAGGCCCGGCCGCGGCGTCGTCGCGACGCGAATCGGTCTCTCGCCGCTCACGCTAAAGGTGGGCTCGTTGGGAATCTCACGCCGGGCCGGGTGGCGAAGAATGTCAACCAACGTCGTGCGCAACACTCTCGGCTCCAGGCGAAGAGAGTCAGCGACCTGCATGACGTACTGGTCTCGCACGAGTTCGTTGGGATGTTCGGCGAGTACTCGCATCGCCGGTTCCGCAGCGCGTGCACGACCCTCGGCGGTAGCGAGGTTCGCGGCGCCCAGCACCCGATTGAGACGAAATTGCAAGAACGGCACCGCGTCGTTCACCGCCGCTCGAAGCGCCTCGGGGTCACGTAGGGCGAGTTCGGCGGGGTCACTGCGGCCGGGGAACTGGGCGACCGCGACGTCAACCTCGTGCTTTTGTTCCCACTGGTAGACCGACGCCGCGGCGCTTTGACCAGCTTGGTCGGCGTCGTACGCGAGGACGATGCGTTTGGCGAAGTTTCGCATGGTCTGGAAGTGCTCTTCGCCCAACGCGGTGCCACACGTCGCTACTGCTCGGGGCATCCCGGCATCGAAGAACGCTATGACGTCGGTGTAGCCCTCGCACACGATGATCTCGCCCGATTTAATGATGTCGTCCTTCGCCCAGTTCAGAGCGTAAAGGGTGCGACGCTTCGAGTAGATCGGCGTCTCGGGACTGTTTTTGTACTTCGGCTCAATGCGCCCGTCGGGCCGCACCGTCTCACTGGCCGAGGGAAGGATTCTCCCACCAACCGCGACGGCTTTGCCCGAAGGGTCAAAGATCGGAAAGATGATGCGCGCTCGTAAGGCATCCTGTCGCCGGTCGCGTTTGTTCACGAAGCCGAGTCCGGTCCCTTCGAGAACCTTGGGCGTAAGGTTCAATGCGCTGCTGAGCGCGTCCCACTCATCGGGCGCCCAACCGAGTTGGAACGCACGGGCCACGTCACCGTCAATGCCCCGGGACTTCAAGTATTCGCGAGCTGGGCGCGCGTCTGGCGAAGTCAACAGGCGTTCGTGGTACCAACGTACTGCGTGTTCCATTGCGGCGAGGAACTCCTGTCGTTCCTTGCGCGCGGGTCCGGCGCTCGAGTCCTCGTGCAATTCAATACCCGCCCGGTCGGCGAGCAAGCGGACCGCATCAACGAAGTCCAGGTGCTGCATCTCGCGCACGAAAGTGATTTGGTCGCCCGAGACTCGACAACCGAAGCAGTAGTACCGACCCTCTTCGGCGTTCACTGAAAAGGAAGGAGTCTTTTCGCCGTGAAAGGGGCACAATCCAGTCCAGCGTCGCCCCGACTTCTTGAGCGCCACGTACTCACTTATCAATGCCACGATGTCGGTGGCGCCGCGGACCCGGGCAATCTCACTGTCCGATATGGCCATGAATAGAAGGTACCTGTTGAGGGAGAGCTCGGAACCATCGGCGCCTACGTTCCGTAGAATGCGCCCATGCCAGAATTCGCTGTCGAAGCACTCAATATTGTCCGGACGTTCAAAGACGGCGAAGTTCGAGCCCTCGACGACGTTACCCTCCACGTTCCCCAAAGCCAGGTCTTCGGCCTCCTGGGGCCCAACGGCTCGGGCAAGACCACCATGGTCCGGATCCTGTCGACGATCCTTTTGCCCACCTCTGGCACCGCCACCGTGAACGGGGTCGACGTCGTCAAGCATCCCGATCGGATCCGACGCAGCATCGGCCTCGCCGGCCAGTACGCCACCGTCGACGAAAACCTCACCGGCGCGGAGAACCTCAAGATGATTGGCAGTCTCAACCACCTCGAGAAGAGTTTCGTGGTCCCTCGCTCGAAAGAGCTCCTCGATCAGTTCGGCCTCACCCACGCCGCCAATCGAACGGTCAAGACCTACTCCGGCGGCATGCGTCGGCGCCTCGACCTCGCGGCGGCCCTGGTCGCTAAGCCGCCGCTGCTCTTCTTAGATGAACCGACGACCGGACTGGACCCTCAAAGTCGCCAGGACCTCTGGGCGATCATCGAAGAATTGGTCGAGGAGGGCACGACGGTCCTGCTCACGACCCAGTACCTCGAGGAGGCCGACCGTCTCGCCAAGCAACTGGTGGTTCTCGATCACGGCAAGATCATCGCCGAAGGGACGAGCCAACAACTCAAGACGCGCCTGGGCAACACGGTGCTCGTCCTCACGTTCCTCAACACCGCCGACGCGAAACGTGGCGAAGAACTCATCCGCGATATCTCATCGCAACCCGCGAACGTCGACGGCACCGTGGTCGAATTCACTGTTGACCGGGGTCCGGTGGCGGCCGCGGACGCTCTGCGGCGCATCGACGCGGCAAACATCACACTCTCGGGACTCACGATAAGAGAACCGAGTCTCGACGACGTATTCCTCAACCTCACGGGACACAAGGCCGAGGATCCCGCTCCGTCCGACGACGATGTCACCGCCACGAGCCAATCACGAAAGGCGTCATCATGACGACAATCAGTACCGCCCGGCCGGTCCGATCAGAGCGCAGCTCACTGCGCTGGACGATCAGTGACGTGATTACAATGGCGAAGCGAAACCTGCTCGCGTTGGTACGTATCCCCACGTCGCTGGTGTTCGCGGTCATTCAGCCCATCATGTTCGTCTTACTCTTTCGTTACGTGTTCGGTGGCGAGATCAAGATACCCGGCGTGTCTTTCGTGAATTACCTCATTCCGGGCATCCTCGTCCAGACCATGCTTTTTGGTGCGGTGGGCACCGCGATTGGACTCGCCGAGGACCTGCACCGCGGACTCATTGAGCGCTTTCGCGCGCTGCCAATGGCTCGCATGGCCGTACTGGCCGGGCGCACCGTTTCGGACCTCGTGCGAAACGTCGGGGTCCTGCTCGTGATCACGGTGGTCGGCTTCGCCATTGACTTTCGTCCCCACGGGGGCGTTCCCGACTACATCGCCGCGTGCCTCTTGATGCTGACCTTCGCCTACTGCGTCTCTTGGGGCTTCGCGTTCATCGGACTCGCCGCTCCCAACTCCGAGACGGCCCAGGCGATCTCGTTCCCGGTGATCTTCCCCCTGACCTTCGCCTCAGCCATTTTTGTCCAGGTGAGTTCGATGCCCGGCTGGTTGCGACCCTTCGCGAACAATCAGCCGGTCAGCCAGGTCACCGAAGCCGTGCGTGGTCTGATGCTCGGTACACCGACCGGTAGTTCAGTGTGGGTCGCGCTGGCGTGGTCGGTGGGCGCCATCGTCGTGCTGGGTCCTCTCGCGACCTCGCGCTACCGCAAAGTGGCCTAGCGCTTGAACGTCCTTAACGCCACGCAACTCCAGGAGATTCTC
>Ga0224552_1000452_pt1 | contig 8638 bp, 14 predicted proteins | sample 714S215metaG_FD_179907 | JGI IMG/M metagenome (GOLD analysis project Ga0224552, IMG submission 179907) | Peat soil microbial communities from Stordalen Mire, Sweden - 717 S2 1-5 | ecosystem: Environmental > Terrestrial > Soil > Wetlands > Peat | place: Sweden: Norrbotten County, Stordalen Mire... | reverse complement strand
CAACAGGAATTGTCGAGTGGGCAGTTTTGGATGCGCAATTCTTCCGAATTCCGCAACGACGGAGGCGCGTCTTCCTTGTCAGAGATATTGGAAACTGGACCAATAGACAACCGATATTACTTATCCCAGAAAGCCTGTCGGGGCATCCTGCGCCGCGCAGAGAAAAGGGGCAAAGAGTTGCCGGGACAATTAAGGGTGGCTCTGGAGAGCGTGGCTGGCCCGATCCCTCTGACGGAAACGGAGGAGGACTCGTTGACGTTGCAGGAACCCTTGGAGGAGGATCAGGAGAACGAGGATGGCAACACCACGACGGAGCAGGGGCATTTGTTCCTATAGCGCATACTCTTGGAACACGAAACACTAAAGGAACTGATGAGCGGGGCGATGGGAGTAGTAATCTTCAACCTGTGTGGCCAGCGGAAGTAGCGTCAACCTTAGATGCTCACTTTGGCGATAAATGGGGATTAGAAGATCAGCACATAAACAGCGGAGCTAGTCATTTTGTTCCAACGGTCGTGGGCACTATGGCTTGCAACACAGGACCAAATGGACACGATGCAGGAAACTTCCAAAGCAATCAAGGGGTGGACTCTGGATATGTAATACCTACAATAGCGTTTAGGACGAATCAAACATCTGCTCAAGGTCCTATTCATTCCGAAGAAGTAACAGACAGTTTGGCGCAAGATCATCCCCCAGCAGTTGCTTTCATGGTTGAGCAAAACACGCAAGCATCCCTTCCAGAATTACCGAGCATTAGAGCGAATGAGACGCCGAACTATGCGGTAGCTTATCGCGTTCACGGTGAAAACTCTACAGCAATGACTGGAGACGGAACAGCCAGAGTTGCCGATCCTGTTGACGTGGCGCGGTCGCTAGATACCTGCGGAGGATATGCGACAAATCAAGGCGGCAATGTGGTTAAACAGTCGATGCAAGTGAGAAGATTAACTCCGATTGAATGTAGCAGACTCCAGGGCATACCGGACGATCATTTGACTGTTCTTTATAATGGGAAGCCATTGGCAGACGGTCCTAAATACCGTTTATGTGGGAATAGCTTTGCTGTGCCATGTGTGGCTTGGATCGGAAAAAGAATTCAGATGGTGGAGGATATGAAATGACACCCGATATTTGTCCTTACTGTCAAAAATCTCTCCATGTTGGCATACAGCAGGCCGGTAAGAGGGTTTGTTCGCTATGCGGCCTATCAGTGCGCAAAAGACACAAGTGGCATATCGGAAGTGATGGTAGAATTAGACATCGGGACTGCAAAAACCCGACAGGAAATACAGACACTAAAGAATCGAAAGGACTCTTCTAAATATGGCACTCACATTTAATCCGTGGTCCGATATGGAACTCAACCAACTCAAGGAACTCGCCGGACAGTTCTCTGCGGTTCACATCAGCGCCCAGATCGGAAGGTCTGTCGAAGGCGTCAGGAAGCAAATCAGGAAGCTGGGACTCAAAGGCTTTGTCTCAACCCCTCCTAAGCCTCGTCCTATCGCCTCTAGGGAGCCTTCTGCGGTGCCAGGATGGGCAAAGACGGCAACGAGTACACCTGTGGCTCCTATCAAGCCTGTAACGGTCAGGAAAGCCAGCGTACAGAACAATGTGAGCTATCCGCCGCTGGAATATTGCCACGTCCATCATTGTTTAGTTTCAAATTGGAGTGACCATTCCTCGCGTTTAGGCGGATGCAAGAGGCCAGCAGCATGAGCAACGCTGCACAAATCCCTGCTGTCGTCTCAAAGCGTAACGAGTTCACGCCAGCGGATGAGTTTGTCGAGAATGCCATTCCTTATCTTCCTGTCCAGTACAAGGACGATAAATTCCGATATTGGCTGCTCAAGTACACTGAAACCGTAATCAGAGGCGTAGCGCATCACTTTGGCGTTGCAGCGGAGCGTGGAATCTCACAGGCAGCGGAATTGCTTTGTGACCCTGAGTTCTACCAGACGCGAAGGGCAAGACGGTCAAAACAGCGGCAGCAAATACAAGACCAAGTAGACAAGCAAAAGTGGGACGCGATGGAACGCCGTTTGTGTCCTACCGCTGAGCAGATCGCGCATGACATTAAATGGTGCGAAAATCAGCTTGCCTACCACCAATCAGAGATGGAGAAGACCAAGGCCGCACTCGAAAGACTACGTGGAATAGCCCCCAAAAACATTAGAATTGTTACGAGGAGCGTCCAGTGAAGTGCAATCACGAGAAGTACCTCGAACAAGAGGAACGATCCTGCCGTCAAATTGCACGATCTATGAACTCTGGAACCCAAGCCGAACAGGAGTGGCTGAAAACGGCTGAGGCTATCCTAGCGCGTAGGAGAGAGCATCTGAAAGTATGCCGGGAGTGCGGAGGAAAGAAGTGATCCTTTCTGTGACAATTAGTGTCGGTCAAAGAGATGGAAAATGGCACGCTGTCGTAGATGACCCCGACTGCTCAATGGAAGGACCAGCGCGGGACACAGAAGCAGAGGCGATTGCAGACAGGGATCATGCCGCTAAACTGTTCGCAACGATACTTCGGAAGCATATGCCAAAGGCGGTAATCACGAAAAGTAGGGTTCAATGATCTTCAAGCACTGCGGTAAGCCAATCATCCAATCCAACGCCACCACAGGAACAGACAAATGGAGGCATAGAGACGATGAGATGTTTACATGCTTCGATTCTAACGGTCCTATGCGCGTAGGAGACGAATATCTTAGAGCAGAGCCGAAAGAGAAATAGAGCATAGTGCGACTTTCCATCTGGGGTAGAGAGTATTTTCCCCAAGGTACGCACTACCAAGAAACGTCAAGGAATCAAATCGAAGTCCGTATTGGTTTTATTCTCTACCCCGTTATTTCGCTGGGTCGCAAGTCGCCATCGTTGCCCAGTAAAACCGCATCGCGGAAAAACCTTTGGACTTTCAATTTTGCCTAACGCCCATCTGGTCATTACGGACGGCAACACGGCCATCTATCCGCTCTGATTCAATTCACACGCAGGCAAGCCGGTTTTCCTGACCGACCGTAACGCATTCCTGTTTCCAGTATTTTCTTGGCGGGTTTGGAATCTACTCCTGTACATGCGCCAACTCTCGCGGGAGGATCGCCATGCGCGAGCAAGGCGAAGGCAAGAATCTCCCTATGGATGTATACAGGCCGAATTTTCGGATGAGTGTCCATATTCTGTCCTAAGCACTTGCAGATTAGCACGGATTAGGGTAGGCTTGTCAAGTAGGAGGGCGTGGTTTTTCCGTCCCTTCCCATTTCTGGCCTAAGCAACCGAATGGACGCCCTCCGGCAATTTCCTCCCAGCAAGCACCCCAGGGTATGACCTAAGCATCGGTCCTCTGGGGTGTTTCTGTAAGCATTTCGTTAAATATTACGCATTTGTACAAAAATGCTCTTGACTTTTCCTTGCGAATACCTGCATACTGCTTGCATGATGGGCGCAAGCATTCAGGTCGGCACAAGGGTCTACATCGCTACTTGCGTAGCCGGTGAGCCTGGAATTGTGCATGAAATAGACCGTAAGGGATGCGCTAAGGTTGAATGGGTGGACCTCCCCGAACTGGGTAGATGGACCTCTCACTCGCTCGACACCCTCATTGTCGATGAGTCGTTCTCTGTGCGCCAGCTTGACCTCTTTGACGAGATCGCGGCGTAATTTTCTGCGCTTTTCTGCTTGCAATGTCTGGAATCAAGGCGCATAATTATCCTTATGAATACATGCCATCATTGCCACAGGTTAATCAACGGTAAAGGCAAGCATAAGCCTACCCGCGCCAAGTATTGCCGTAAATGCAAACTCAAGGGGATCAAGTGAAACCTTCCAAGAAGCCATCACTCCTATGCCGCCGAGGACACCGCAAGACTGGCAAAAATCTCATCACGCGCAACAGGATGAACTTGAAGACGAACATTGTCGAGGTCATCAAGGAGTGCCGAACCTGCGCTAACGCCTCCCTGCAAGCACGTAGAGAGGCTAGGAAGCGCAATGCGAAGATCATGGGTAATGTGATTGACGAACTGACCGATCTCATGGAAGAGAATCCTGACGCGATGGAGAAGATGATGAAAAAGGACTTTGCGCGATGGGATAAAGAGATCAAAGCTAACAAGGCGAATGGAGAAAAATGAGATTTCTTTGCTACATATTTGGGTGCAGTGTGGATAAGTGGGGATGCGACTGCAAACGATGCGGGGCGCAGTATGGGCGATGGGATTATTTACGAGGGAACTTTTGGAACAGGGAAAGTTGAAGGGAGAGGAATAATGCGTGTCATATTCCTCGACTTCGACGGTCCTATTATCCCAATCATGTCGCACAAGAATCCTCGCGTCTCAGGGAAAGGCTCTCAGGCTTGGCCGAGTTGTGTTGACGCTCTCAACCGCATCACAGATGCTACGGGCGCTAGGATAGTAGTATCTAGTACATGGCGTGCCGATGGATTTATGAAGACTAAGAATCGGTTAAAGGAGTGGGGTGTCACAGGGAAGATGATTGGCATGACTCCAGACCTTGCTAATCGTGGTCCTGTCCTCTGGAATTCCGTTCCGCGCGGTTTGGAAATAGCGGCATGGATTAAGCAGTACACAGAAGATCGTGAGCCTGTCGAATCATTCGTAATCCTAGACGACGACAAGGATATGGAGCATCTTATGCCTCATCTGATTCATACACCGTTTGAGGTTGGTCTAACCGAGTCAGACGCGGAAGAGGCAATAAAGAGATTGAATTGTGCGTGAGAGCGGCGGCTCCTACACCGGGAAGGGTATTCGGAGCCGCGCTTTTGGGAGAGAAGAGCCTGAGGGAGCAGGCCGCTAGGCGGCAATGGGAACCGCACTAGGACAATAGTAAAGACCATCGGAATTGATGTCAAGGCTTGATCCACTCAGCCAGCTTCTTCCGTATAAACACCCATACAGACATAGACTTGAACTCTTTTTCCTGGTCCTCTACGATTTTGTGGAAGAGTTTGAGTTCGCCTTCTTGAGCCTTGATTACACCTTCCCAAATCTTCATTTCCTTACGGAGATGTGCTATTTCCTTTTGCGCCTGATCCCGCTGCTCGCGTAGGACATCCTCTGTGCTATGCTTGCCCATGATCTTGTTCTTATCATCTTTTGTTAGGGCGATGTGCTGGTAGAATTTTCCCTGAGAATGGTTGTAAGAATGGAATCCGAACGCCTTCTTCTGCGCATTGGTTACTGGATACGTCCCTAGCAATGATCCGTCTGGCAACCCCATTGTCTGCTCATAACCGCGTCTCGAATTACATAGGCGGCAGGCAGAACAAAGATTTTCAGGGGCGTTTGTCCCGCCTTGAGCTTGGGGAATGATGTGCTCTATTGTGCATTGGTCCGCAACCGGCTCAGCACATAGGCGCGTAGGAATACCGCACCAGTGACACTTACTCCCTTCGGCAATCCACAAAGCCTCACGCTTGCGGTTGTGAGTGCTCTGCCAGACAGTTTTAACAGGAGGAACGATTGCTAGGTTTGTTGGATTCGTACTCATGCATGGATTCTATCATAGGAGGCGCAGGATAATTAAGAGAATTTATGGAGCGGGAGACGCGGCTCGAACGCGCATGTCCTAAGACGGAGGTTTGGAAGACCTCTGGGCAACCATTACCCAACTCCCGCTTGAAATGGTGGCGGATGACCGGCTCGAACGGTCTACCTCAGTCTTATCAGGACTGCGCTCTTAATCCTACGGTGAGCTAATCCGCCAAACTGGGGCCGATTGAGGGCCTCGAACCCTCTTCCTCTCCCATACCAAGGGAGTACACGTCCACATGTGCTTAACCGGCAAAACACCCCAGAGTCAGGGGTACAGCATCCCTGCGTTATGACCTCCGAGAGCTTCTAACCCTCAGACTCCGAACTTATGGTGCGGACGGCAGGACTCGAACCTGCGGTGAAATGGGTGTAGACCATCCGATTTAGCCGCTAATCTACGTCCGCACATCTGGCGCTGCCGAGAGGATTTGAACCTCCATAATCAACCTTCGGAGGGTTGCTCTCTTTCCGTTGAGATACGGCAGCAAAACTATGGTGACGCCCGTGGGACTCCAACCCACATAATCTTCGTTAGGACCGAAGTTCTCTATGCATTGAGATAGAGCGCCAAAACTGGGGAGGCTACAGGGAATCCAACCCTGATTCACGCTTTAGAAGAGCGTCGTCTTATGCATTAGACGATAGCCTCATTGGTGGGACGGGTGAGATTTGAACTCACGTTTATGACGACTTAAAAGGTCGTTGCCAAACCAGACTAGGCGACCGTCCCGTTAAAAGTGTTTGGTGAGCCGCAGAGGAATCGAACCTCTCTCTGAAAATTAAGAGTTTTCTGCTTCGCCAACAAAGCTTGCAGCCCACATGGTAGGGGTGGAAGGAATCGAACCTTCGGACGGTCTCTTATAAGGAGACTGCTGGTGCCAACACTAGCTACACCCCCAAAAACTAATCACGGCAGGATGGTGTTGCGCCATCGGTGTAGGCTAAACAGCCGTGAACTTGGTCGCGGCAGAGGCGCTTGAATCCTCTTGACGGGGTTATGAATCCCGCGTTCTACCGTATGAACTATGCCGCGTAAATCTGGCACCGGAGGAGGGATTTTAACCCCCAAGTTCCCTTTTGGAGAGGGACAGTTTGACGTTGAGCTTACTCCGGCGTAATTGTCAAGGAACAAAAGAAAACCACCGCCTGAGCGATGGTCTGGTAGTACCGAAATGCAGCCAGACCTTAAGACGTACATCCCCAAATGACCCGCTTGGTCATTCTGGTTATGGTCCCGCGTTTGGTGATCGTCTGCATAAAGAAACTCTACCTCAGTTCGTTTGAGATTGCAAGTCTTTATTTCTTTACCGCGCAAACTTCTCCGGTAAATTCCTTTTTCGTAGAGCCAGCAAAATACTCAGGTAGCCACTCAAGGTGTACTCCTGGCTTCGCGCAGTCTGTCATGGAGTCGTAGCATCCGCCTGTCACGGATAGGCTCGGAGCGTCAGCCCTCTTACCTGTAAACTCCCACCGATAGCAGTCCTGTTGCCTATGGCTCCAATAGCCTTTGTTGGCCGACACACGCACATCAGTTACGCCTAGCGCCTCAATCATCTCTTTACAGCGTTCACTGGCCTTTAGACGCACTTTACGTCCAGTCCTGCGAGGATGTGCGTCTGCGTCCATACATAACGCTTTCCATAGTGCGGCGGCGGCATCGCTTGGCATAGATTTCCTCACGAAAAAATAGGGGCCACGATAATCTGTGACCCCGGCGCTAAAGTGGTTGATAGGTTAAACCGCGAGTGCTTCCAATGCGGCCAATTCCTTTTCCAGTTCGGTCTTCTTCTGTGCAGGAGTCTTCAGGCTGTCGATGCGGGCCGTCAGTTCGCGCTTACGAGCCGCGATCTTGTCAGCGTTACGAGATGTGATCTCCCGGCGAATTGCCTTGATTGTTCCGTCGAGATACTCAGGCTCTTCGACTTGCAGGGAATCGTACTCGGCGCGAAGTGCCTTTGCATCGGCCAGCGTTCCAACCAATTCGTCCATGTCGAGACGATCTGCGTTGAAGTTCTTCAATGCTGTGATGTTCATGCTGTCACCATTTTCCTTTCTGTGCTCCCCATGAGCACTGAGTTGAGAGTCAAAAGTGGAGTTTGGAGGATTTCCTCGACCAAACTGTACTGATTGCTGCGAAGCGTCTTCACGGTGTTCGGGATGCTGTAGTAGTCCAACTTCGAACCACGCAGATCAAACGTCGTCATTTCGAGTCCGTTTCTCTGCATGTGTGGCGTCAGCTTGTCCGTCTCTCCGCTCAACTGGTAGAAGTACACGGGCACGTCCTTGTCAACGAACTTCGCGTACTTTGGGTAAACGTCAGCGAATAGTGGAGCGGTGTTGTAGCCACCGTCAGAGACGATCACGATTCCATCCACAGCCACCTTCTCTACCAGCATACGATTCAACCCGCAGCCGATAGATGTTCCGCCGTTTGCCCTGAAGTGCTTAGTCGCCTTCTGAATCTGATCGAGCGACAGTCCAGTTACGTCCACCGCCATGGGAGAGGTATCGAAGAAAATCAACCCTACCTTTCCCTTGACGAATTGAGTAAGCGACCCTGCCACATGGCACGCCGCTTCGATGGCGTGGTGCATCGAGCCTGACTTGTCGGCCAAGATCACCCAATCGCCTTCTGGCCCACCAGCCGCCGCGATCTGCTTTGTCTGAAGGCCCCTCAACTTCTCCTTCAGCCCTTCATCCTGCACAGCATCAACAGCCTGTGTCGTCTTCAGGGTATTCTTCTTGCTCGTAGCGGCCTTAGCTAGAGCGTTGTCGAATGCACCACGCAGCGCCGGGTTCGTCTTCAGGCCCAACTTCTCCAGCATCTTGACGTTTGTGGTCAACTCCGTCGCACTCATGGCCCCAATCAGCGCCAGGACAAGATCGGTATCCTTCGCCTTTGCGCCCAAAGCGCCCATGGCGATCAGGAACGGGATGCGGTACTTCATAATCGATCCTGCCGCCTCAGTAGGAGTCATGTTCTTGAGGTTTGCTACTACCTCAAAGACTGATCCCTTTGGAACAGGCAAGAGTACCTTGTTGTCTCCCTTACCCTTGAATCCCCACAGAACAGCGTGA
>Ga0224552_1000447_pt1 | contig 8792 bp, 9 predicted proteins | sample 714S215metaG_FD_179907 | JGI IMG/M metagenome (GOLD analysis project Ga0224552, IMG submission 179907) | Peat soil microbial communities from Stordalen Mire, Sweden - 717 S2 1-5 | ecosystem: Environmental > Terrestrial > Soil > Wetlands > Peat | place: Sweden: Norrbotten County, Stordalen Mire... | reverse complement strand
GAGATTCTCGATCGTGGCCGAGGGGTCGATGTGGAAGTTGTACTCCTTAGCAAGAGCGATGATGCGTTCCGTGGCGCTGCGGTGATCGATGAATGGCCACGGCTTGACGGGCTCACTGCCGAGGATGATGTTGTCGGCGACCGTGAAAACTGGGATGAGCATGAAGTGTTGATGCACCATGCCGATCTTGTGCGTCACGGCGTCTTTAGGATCGCGAATGTCAACGACCTCGTCGTTGATGAGTAGCTGGCCGCTGTCCGGCGTGATCATCCCGTACAGCACGTTCATTAGCGTGGTCTTGCCTGCACCGTTCTCCCCGAGCAGTCCGTGTATCTGTCCCGGCTCGACGATCAGATCGACATTCTCGTTGGCCGCGAGCGAACCGAAGTGCTTGGTGACCGCTCGAAGTTCCAGCTTCATGAATCTCAAACCTAATCGGGATAGAAAACACAGCGGGGGGCCGAGTCCGAAGACTCGCCCCCCGCTGTGGGTGTCAGTAGCTGTTGACTATTTGCCGCCAACTGGGATCTTGATGCTGCCATTCTCGATGCCCTTGGTGAGCGTCGCGACCTCGGCGATGGTGGCCGCGCTGTTCGCCTTGCCCATCGTGCCGTGGTCCTGGATGAAGGCGGCGCCGCCGTTCTTCAAGGTACCGATGTAGTCGCCACCGGCGAACTTGCCCTCAGCCTGCTCTAAGACTGCGGCTTTCACCGACGCCGTCACGCCCTTGGTGACCGAGTTGAGGAACAAGTTGCAGTTGGACGGGTCGTTGGTGCAGCCGTCCGTATCAACCCATTCGACGTTCGCCTTCAACGTGTGAGCCTTGTTCCACGTAGTCACTGCAGCCGTCGTGCCGAGGCCGTCGGAGCCGGCGACCGGGAAGATGGTGGTCGCGCCCTGGCCCAGGAAGGCAGTCGTGTCAGTTGCCGACGTGGTCTCGTCGGTGAAGGAGTTGATGAAGGTACCCTTCTGGGTCTTCTCGTTCCAACCGAGCACCGCCACGGGCACCTTTGGCTTCATCTTCGTGTTGTAGTACTGGACGCCGTCGTAGAAGCCGTCCATGTAGTAGGTCACGGAGCTGAACTGCTCACCACCGTAGGTCGCGACCTTCGGTGCTGCAGCGTTGTGCGCCACGGCGTACGCCGCCGCTTCGTACCCACCGAGGAACGCGTCCTGCTGGGTCTCGTAGGTCAGGCCCAGAATGTTCTTGGCTGTTCCCGTGTAGGGCTTCACCGCAACGCCGTCCTTACCAGGGCTTGAGTTGCCGTTGTCGACCTGGGCGAAGTGATCCTTCGGGTTCGCCTGCGCCGAGTTCCACGTGGCGTCGGACATCAAGAAGCCGACCGTGATGATGATGCTGCAGTGCTGCGAGACGAATGACGCGATCTCGGTCTCGTAGGTGGACTCAGTGCCGTCCGATGGCGTCGACTGATCCTCTTTCTTGATCTGCTTCGGTGCGACCGCTACTGCCTCTTTGAGCCCCAGGTAGGCCGAGGCGTTGAATGACCGGTCGTTGATGCCGCCGGTGTCAGTGACCTCGCAGGCCAACGTCTTTTTGTACGTCGTCGCGCTAGCTGAGCCAGCTGCGCCGATTGAAAGTCCCGTCAACAGCAGACAGGCGGCACTGGCCGAGAGAGCGATGCGCCCCACGCGGCCTCTTCCGATTGAAATCATTGCACTCCCCTTTGGATTTTGTGGACGGTTCTTGCGAAGCCGTTGACGCCTTGGACCTCTGTCCGAGCGTGAGCATAACAAGGAACTTCGAGACGCGGGGGTGCAGAGGTTCCGCTCTTCAGCGAACGCTGACGCCCGTTCCGTGACGGCGCCGAAACCGTCTCCCGGCTCGGCCCGAGCCCCAATCTTCCAAGACCGCGTCGATAACTTCACGGTCGACTTCTTCCAGATTGTCGAGCGCATCGCGATCTCTGTCTCCACCATGGACGAGATTCGGGGCCCCGGCCGACGGACATCTTGCGGGGCCGCTGGTTCGTTCTGGTGGCGATCATCCACCGCGCTCGTCAACTCGGCCCGAGCGAGTTTCAGCCATGGAATCAATTCAGATCGAGGCGTGGCTCGATTAATCAGGACCACCCATCTCCTTAACCTTCGTTGCGCTCCGCGTGGACGCGTAGCGGCTTCTGGCACGGGCGCGGTCGATAGAACATTCGGAGTGCGTTGCGCTTCTCTGTGCTGCGAGGGTCCTCATTCTCACCTCGAGGCTTCGCAAAAACTCACTCGCAAAAGAGTTTCGAAATGCTAGGGAGTGAGGTCACGAATGCCGAATCGTTCTGGACTACCCTGAGGTCAATGTGTGCGTACCTGTGCGGGGTCGCCAATTCTGGCCAATGAGCGATCACATTCCCGGAGTGTTCGACGAACTCCTTCAGCGCCAACATCTCCTACCGGCCTTTCAACCCATCATCGATCTCGCGACTATGGCGACCGTTGCCGTCGAAGCGCTGGCTCGATGGCCCCACCTTGACGTGGCCCCGGATGTCGCGTTCCAACAGGCGAAAGAACTCGGTCGGTTGGACGAACTCGATTCTGCCTGCCGCAATGCTGCGGTCGACGATGCGCTTGAACATGGCCTACCCGACGGATTCGCGCTGTTCGTAAACCTGGAGCCTTCAACAATCTCCGCTGAATCGGCTCGTCAACTCGTTGCCCGCACGAAGGGACAGATAACGATCGTTGCCGAGATAACTGAGCGTGCGCTCACAACGCGACCGGCCGAACTTCTCGAAGCGGTGCGCGCGCTCCGTGGGGCGAACTGTGCAGTCGCCCTTGACGACGTTGGTGCAGTTCCCGAGTCCTTGGCACTTCTTCCATTTATCTCGCCCTCGGTAGTGAAGCTCGATATCTCGCTCATTCAACGCTGGCCCGAAGTGGAGCAGGGAGCAATTCTCACGGCGGTCTCGGCCCACGCCGAACGAACGGGCGCATTGATACTCGCCGAGGGTGTGGAGACCGAACGACACCTGGAACAGGCGTTAGCCCTCGGGGCGACGCTGGGCCAGGGTTGGTACTTTGCGCGGCCGGGTCCCCTCGAAGACTTCGCGCCACCCACAGAATCTCTCTTCAAACCTCGACCGGTGCGTCCAGTTCCGCGTTCTCCATTCGCGGGCGTGGATTCTTCGGCGACACGCATTGGCCGAAAGGGCCTTCTTCTCGCCATTTCACGACACCTGGAGAGCCAGGGCTTGTACTTGGAAACTCCTCCCGTCGTGGTGAGTGCCTTTCAGAGCGCTGAGCGTTTTACTCCGGATACCGCCAAGCGATACTCACGTCTCGCAGAACGGTGTCCACTGGTGGCGGCATTGGGCGTCGGTCTAAGTCAAGAACCAGCGCCAGGCATTCGAGGAGTGGAACTCTCCCCAGACGATCCGGTCAGTGGAGAGTGGGTAGTCGCCGTGATAGGAACTCACTACCTCGGAGCTTTGATTGCGAAGGATCTCGGGGATGACGACTCAACTACAGAACGAGAGCGACGCTTTTCGTTCATCGTGACGCACGATCACGAGACGGTATTGGCCGCAGCTCGGAGCCTTCTTGGGAGAGTCGCTCCATTCGACGGTTCGGATCCAAGCCGTCCATAGCGTCCTTCGCGGGCACCCCTCGCGTCAGAAAGTCAGAACTCGAACTTGAAATGGTTATTGGCGGTATCTGAGTTACTCGGGCGGTACCGTGAGACCGTGGGGTGAGGGTCCAATCCCGTACCAGAGGTATTCACCTGCGACCTCTCTTCCGATGACGAAGTCTGTTCTTTCGCGAGCCCAGGCCACTGCTTCCGCTAGCGATTCGTAAACTGGGGAGAACTCGAAACTTCCGTCGGGCTGCTCGACGTGGCCCGAATAGCGAATTGGCTCATCGATATTCTCCGGCGCTAAATATGCTTTCGCGATGGGGGTAGTCATGCTTTCTATGGCTAGCACCCCACAGCGGTTGCAGTTCAAACTCCTGTAATGGAGTGGCTGCGTTCGTTCGAATCTCTGGCAAAGTCCACGAGAGGGAGCGATTCGCACCGAAAGACACAGGGAATCTTCGTTATTGCTAACTCCCAAAGGGGATTAGAACCAGCGGACGCACCACTTCCTTTAAATCCTTAGGACGTCGTTGTGAAGCTCACTATTTGAACGAATTGGATGCAAGATGGTCCTCGCTTTGGAAGTGAGGACCATCTTGTCCATTCACGTCTAACTATTCGCTCATGATGAGCGGATTGCTCAAATTCGCTAGACGCCGCGGCGACGGCGAAATGCAAGAACTAAACCAGCCAGTCCGGCGAACAGCACCAAGGCCGCTGCCGTCAGGATTACTCCACTGTCGGTTGACACTGCCGAACCACCGGCACCAGCTCCCGGAGCACCCGACGGTACGGTGGCTGTCGAAATCGAAGGAGCCGTTGGAGGAGAAACAATAACGGTTGTGTCGGTTGGCGAGATCAACGATGTCGTCGTGCTCGCCGTAGTGCTTGTTGTAGTAGACGTAGACGGCACCGTCGAGGTGGTCGTCGATGACCGCGGAGGCGGCGGCGTCGTGGTCGTGGAGCCTTCAGGCTTCGTCGTTGATGTAGACGGCACGGTCGTAGACGTCGTTGACGTACTCGTCGTGGACGTTGTCGACGTACTCGTCGTGGACGACGGCACTGTGGTGGACGTCGTTGACGTACTCGTCGTTGTTGTAGACGGCACCGTTGTCGTTGTAGACGGCACCGTCGTTGTTGTAGACGGCACCGTTGTCGTTGTCCTCCACGTCGTTGTTGTCGTTGTCCTCCACGTCGTCGTCGTCTGGCAGTGCGCGGAAACCGAGTTGCTTCCCTCGTGGTTTGTTGAAGCACTCGACGTAAATGCCGGAAGCGCAACGAGACTGAGTGTCACCACGGCCACAACTGCCACTGCGGATCGGAATCCCCTGAACAGCGGGGTAATTCTCGTACGCCACGTTCCGACAAACTCGCGTAAAGTGACTGCTTGACCGTCCCTGCAAATGATGCGCACATTCTTTGTCATGATTGTGAATCCAATCTGCCCCTGCACCCTCAATCTAAGCGGGATTTGCATTTTGTTGTCACGCCGTTGACCAGCGATTGTGACTCCGTAGAGGTAGTCCTCGTGTATGTAGCAGAGTCAAATAGTGGCCACACGCGGTCACTTTTGGTCACTCGCGGACATCCCAAAACCCCCGAAATTGAGTGGTCTTCAGGCGAACAATATTCGCACCCCACCGGTGTGGTAGTTCAAACACCGGTTTGGGTCTGGCTGAAGTGGATTGAACGTCTCGCCAAGTACGTCAAGCGGAATGAATAGACGGGACTGTCCAGGGACAATGGACCGACTACTTACTTCCCAGTCGGGATTTGAAACTTCTGAGCGACAGAACTCCCCAGTTCGAGGGTGCAGGTCATGGCGACGTATGGCAGTGGGTCGATCGAACCGCCGTGAAGGGACTCAACGAAATTTGAGAATAGTGATGTGCTAGCGATTGCTCGTCGTCGTCCTCATTTTCGCTTAAGTCTCGAGACGCTCCGGGGCTGGTCCGGTTGGGAAAGTTATGCAAGTCATTGCGGTGGCAATGTTCGTCAAGAACCCACCAACTGAAGGATTGCTTAGTAGGTTGCTTCTAGAACCGAGAAGTGGGGTGGGAAGTGGTGTCAACGTCATCAATGGGAGCGATCGTGGGCACCTACGTCTCAGTGCTCGTGCTGTTGAGCGTGCTGGCCAGTGTTGGAAGCATTGTCACGTACATCATCATCGTGGTGGCAAATCGGGCCGAGCCCGATCCGACGGGTAATCGCACCAGCGCCGTCTACCACGTGGGAACCGCGTTCATTGCTCTGTGGTTGGAGATCGCGGGGGTCATCACGATCTTCGTCACGCTGTTCAACCTCATCGGCGCCGGAAGCACAACCTACGTTTCGTCCGAAGTTCACCCACTCGCGGATTCGACCATCCGGGGGATCACCATCGGGCTTCTCCTATCGATTGTGGGTGGCTACACGGCGCTTACACACCGTTCGAAGGCGATCGAGTTGGCGGGTAGCGAAGAGGCAGAGGCGAGTCCATCGATGCGCGTTGTTCGTAGTTACGCTGCGGTCGTCAGTTTTATCAGCGTGATCGTCGTCGTCATCGCCTCGCTCGCTTTCGTGTGGGCCTTGTTGGGCCTCATCGCGCCAGGCGTTTATCAGGCCGGAGCTCGAACCGAAGATATCCGTGTGCTGTTGGACGAGGCGACAGTGTTGGCAGTCTTCGCGTGGGTCTTCTCGACTCACCGGCGTCTGGTGGGGGTCCGCTAGGCCCAAATAGAAGTTGGTCTATGCGCACTATCCGTTTTGAGCGCCAACATCAACGAATGTCTGTTCGAGAGCGGTCGACATGGCGATGCTCGCACCGTTGGTCACACTATTGGCCGTAAACCATCCACCAGCAAACTCAGCATGCGAGCAGCCTGGTCACGTTGCTCGGTTTCTCCCGCGACAGTCAAGATGCCAGCGAGAGTTGCAGCAATCGTCTCCGCGTCTGCGTCCGGCCGGATCTCTCCTTCCATTATCCCGGCGTCGAGGAACATACGTACCACCACAACCAACTCTGCTCGCATCTGAGCGAACTCGAGCCGTCCGGAAGAAATGATGACACGAAGCGTGTCGATCATGCCGTGCTTCGTGACTGCCCAATCGACGAATAGGTCCATCCATAAGCGCAACGCTTCTGTCGGAGGGTGCGTGGCCAGAAGCTCGAGAGCGCCCGTCCGCAGGTGGTCCTCCTGATCGTGATAGACCGCTTCCACCAGCGCTTCCCGCGTTGGGAAATGGCGATAGAGCGTGCCAATCCCCACCCCTGCCTGCTTGGCAATCTCCTCTAACGAGACTCGTTTCGAACTTAAACTGAAGGCTTTCGTGGCGACCGCAATTAGGTTTTGGCGGTTTCGTCGAGCTTCGGCAACTCGGGCGCGTGGTGGCTCTGAATCAGTGGGTGACATTGTCGCGGGTCCTGCCTCCTAAGGTAGACTGTACTTAATCGGAGGAGCCTCCGATTAAGTTGGTCCGTCGAGTTCGTGGTCACAACACGGTGCTGAAAAGCGGAGACTCGTCGTCTGTCTATTTAGTGCAAGTTGGAGGTAGGAGCGATTACGGGTGTACTGATTATCTTTGGTTATGGTCCAGGAATATCGCAGGCGACCGCAGAGCGATTCGGGCGCGAGGGCTACTCTTTGGCCCTGGTCGGACGAAGCGCTGATCGGCTCGCCGACGGAGTCGCCCACTTGAAGGCCCGTGGCATCGAGGCGTCCGCGTACGTGTCTGATGCCAGCGAACCGTCGAAGGTTCGATCGACCGTCGAGGCAATTCGAAGCGATCTCGGGAGCGTATCCGCTGTTCTCTGGACCGCCTTTCGAAGTGGAAGCGTCACGAATGTGCTGTTGACAGCGCCCGAAGATATCGAGCGAGCGTTCGACATCGGGATTAGGGGTTTGCTCACCTGCGTGCAGGAAGTACTTGAGGATCTGAAATCCAACCCGGGTGCGGCGATCCTGGTCGCCAACGGAGCGTTCGGTGAGCACAATTCTCAAGCAGATAAGTTTTCGAAGCTTCTTGAAGCTGACGGGGTTGCGCTTGAGAACGCCGCGAAGTCAAAACTCGTGGGCATCCTCGCCGAGCGTCTGCGCGAATTCGACATCTACGTTGGCGAGGTCATGATCGCCGGATCCGTAAAGGGAACGGCGACATCGACCCAAACAGCGATTGAGCCGACTGCGATTGCCGAGACATTCTGGTCTCTTGCGCAGGCCCGTGACACAACCAGGGCTCGCATCGTTGAGTCGGGCTTTGCGTGACCGAAGACTGTGGAGAGTTCCACGGGCACTAGCGAGCACCAATTGGGCACCAAATGGCGGACACTCACGGACACTCACGGTCAACAGCGGACACTCCAAAAGCCTTGTGATTGTTGGCTTTTTGGCGAATTTCCGTCGCACCCCCAACGGGATTCGAACCCGTGCCGCCACCTTGAAAGGGTGGCAAAGAAAACGACCAAAAGTGTCAGTAGTTCCTGATGAGATGCAAGTTCTCCGCTCTACATTCATTGCGAATTAGATCTTGGGCATCGAATGGGCATTAACACATTCCCTTGATAACTTAAACAAGTGCCTTCAAGGCGCCGGGTCATACGTACCCGACGAAGACAGTCTGCGCGCAGAGGGCCTTTCGATTGTGATGGTCCAGTCACGGAATCCAGTTGGAGGGAACCTCACCCGTCTCGACGACATAGGTGGCCACCTCTCGCAACTGCTTTCAGGTCTCGGCAAACTTGGCCCGTGTCAGTCGAGGATCTCTGTTGCCAAGCAGAACGGGTGACCCGCCGGGTCGAGAAGGATTCGCCACAGCTCCGGATTTGTCTGCTCTGTCGCGACCCGAGCACCCAAACGCACCGCGTCCGTTTGTGCTGCGTCAAGGTCGTCGACTTTCAAGTGCAGATGCATCTGTTTCGGTACGGCCGGGTCCGGCCACGTGGGCGGCTTGTAGTCCTGCACCTTGACAGCGACCAACATTCCTCCGTCCGCCTTGACAGCGCAGAACTCGTCGTTGCGATGTGTGACTTCGCCGCCGAGTAGCGCCGCCCAGAAGTAAGCGAGGACCGAAGGGTCAGAGCAGTCCAGCGCCGTTAAACCCAATCGCGCCGTCGCCATTCCTCAGAGCCTACGGTCACAAAGAATGATCGCGTCGGTCGCATTAGCCGTGCTCAGAGTCGTTGAGTGGGAGGCGTGCGGCGATGGGGTCCAGGGCGTAGTACAGCGTCTCG
>Ga0224552_1000441_pt1 | contig 8877 bp, 7 predicted proteins | sample 714S215metaG_FD_179907 | JGI IMG/M metagenome (GOLD analysis project Ga0224552, IMG submission 179907) | Peat soil microbial communities from Stordalen Mire, Sweden - 717 S2 1-5 | ecosystem: Environmental > Terrestrial > Soil > Wetlands > Peat | place: Sweden: Norrbotten County, Stordalen Mire... | reverse complement strand
AATGGCACTGCCTCGAAAGGCATCCCTGTGCTGTCGCCGTGCGGTGTCGCGGGCGTTGCTCACTACGACCACGTCGTCGTGATCATGCTCGAAAATGTCGGTTACTCGATCGTCGGATCTTCCGACGCTCCCTACTTCAACCAACTCACAGAGAAGTGCGGGCTCGCAACGAACTACCTTGCGGTCGCACATCCGAGTCTGCCGAATTACGTGGCCTTGACGTCAGGATCGACACAAGGAATCACCGACGACGGTGAGCCCAGTTCGCATCCCCTCGGTATGGCGAGCATCTTTTCCGAACTGGGCTCAAACTGGAGGGCTCAGGTTGAATCGATGCCCTCTGCCTGTGATCGCGTCACGAGTGGACAGTATGCCGCGCGCCACAATCCCGCCGTGTACTACACGGGGATTGTCTCGTCCTGTCGGCGAAACGACCTGCCAATGAGCTTGCCGTTGAACCTCAACGCCGGCTTCACGATGATCGTGCCGAATGTGTGCGATGACATGCACAGTTGTCGCGTGTCCGTTGGCGACGCTTGGCTTCGTCGAATCGTTCCCTCGATTGTGGGAAGTTCGCAGTATCAATCACGATCCCTGGTCCTGTTCATCACGTTCGACGAGAACGACTCGATGGCGTCCAATCAAGTCCCGACCATCGTGATCGCGCCGACGACTCCGCGAGGCGACTGGGTGCACCTGCGATTCGATCACTATTCGCTCTTGCGTACCATCGAGACACTGTTGCACGTAGGACTTCTCGGCCGATCGAAATCGGCGCGATCGATGACCGCGCCGTTTCATCTTTGAGGATTCTGGAAGGCTCGGAACCGGTTCTCTCTCGGGCCATTTTGAGGGCGCGAGGCTCCAGACATCACGCCGACGTAACGTTGCCACTACCGACAACACCAGGAGCGTTTCATGCCGGGCATGAATCCCAACGTCTACAACTTGAGTAACCCGCTGATCGTCTCGCTCTTTCGCCACGCGCTGTTCGTCACTGGACTATTGCGACTCACGGTCATCGCCATGGTGTTGATGTTCGCGCTCGTTCTCTCGCGAAGGATCCTCCAATTCAACCTTTCGACCGACGGTACGAACGAACCCCGTGCGCGTGCCTACCTTCGCTGGGGCTTTGGCCTCATCTGGCTCGTCGACGGCATATTGCAGTTTCAGGTCTCGATGCCCTTGGGTCTGGCCAATAACGTGGTGTCGCCTCTCACGGCGAACACTCCGTCGTGGCTCCACTCGTTGATGAATCACGGCATCTTCGTTTGGAACACCCACCCGATCAACATGGCTGTCGGAGTGGCGTGGTTGCAGGTGGGTCTCGGTCTGGTGCTGCTCGTCTCGAACGGGATGACCGGGCGTATCGCGGGACTGGTCTCTGCGCTCTGGGCCGCCCTGGTCTGGCTCATCGGTAACGGGGCCGGTGGCATTTTCGTGAGCGGGGCCTCGTTCCTCTTCGGCTGGCCGGGCGCGACGGTCTTCTACGCGATCGCGGGTCTTTGGTTGTTCTTAAAACCGGAGACATTCCATCGATGGTTCTCGCTCGTCACGCTTCGAATCATCGCGGTGATCGTGGCCGCGGGGGCTGTTCTGCAGTTGTTGCCTTCGACGGAGTTCTGGCACGGTGGCGACTCCAACGCGTTGACGACGATGACCTCGTACATGACCAAGATCGCGCAGCCTCATTGGTTGGCGTGGCTCCCGCGCAGCGTGGGAAGAATCGCTGGGTCAATTGGCGGGGGATTCAATATCATCGTCGTCCTCTGGCTCGTGATCAGTGCCGGAGGGCTCTGGTTTGCGACGCAGCGCGGCTGGCGTTGGCCCGTGTGGTCGCTCGTGACGGGATGTCTCTTCTTCTGGCTCGCCTCGGAGGATACGTCGCTCTTCGGGGGGCTCTCGACCGACTTCAACTCACTCTTACCGCTTGCGGTGCTCGTGTGGTGTGCCTCGCCGGCGTTACGCGACGCACCGACGCGCCAACGCCGGCTCCCGCGAGAACTCACCACCAGTACCGGCGCGGTGGTGGCGATCTTCGCCACCGCGATGATCGTCTACTCGAGCGCTCTCATGGCGACGTCGTCATTCGCCGGCGCCGAAACAACCCTCTACCAAGCGCAAAATGGTGTGGCGTCAGCCACATCGACGAAGGCGCCCACCTTCACGCTCACCGACCAGTTCGACAAGACCTACTCACTCGGTGAACATCCCGGTTACGTGACGCTGTTGACGTTCCTCGATCCTCGCTGTTGGACCGACTGCCCACTGCTCGCCCAACAGCTCAAGTCGCTGCGAGCGCAACTGCCCTCGAGCACGAAATTGGACCTCGTGGCGGTGGCTGCCGATCCGTACCACGAGCAACTCAGTGACCTTCGCCACTTCATCGCGATCAGAGGGCTGAGCCACGTGCAGCACTTCTACTTCGTCACCGGCAAACTCGCGGCCGTTCAAAAGGTGTGGGCCTCGTACGGCATTGGCGTCACCATGACGAAGTCCGACGTCATGAGTATCCACTCGGACTACATGTTCGTCATCAACTCCAAACGACAATTGAGTTGGATAGTTCCCGACGATCCGATATCGAGTTCCTCCGGCCAGGCCTCGGCAGTAGCCGAACTTCGCGATTTACTCGCAGACGAGGGTGTTCATTGAGCCATCTTTCAGATTTCGAGCTGCTTCGATCTGAATCGGAAGGCTCCTCGGGACACGTTGGAGATGTTGGCGCCGAGCACCCTGCGAATCCGTGGCCTCGGCGCAGACATTCGAATAGGCCGAACACGCTTTCGAACGTCGCAAGAGTCAGTATTTCGTCATCCGCTCCGTCGAAACGGTTCCCAAGAATTTCCATATCTTTTCAGACATAAAATCCTTCCAAAAGTGGCGGTTGTGGATAATCTAGGGTCGGAGTCCACCCGGGACGCCCTTTAACAAGGAGTTGAGTTATGTCAAAGGGGGGGAGACTAGCGACGGTAACCGCGCTATTCCTGGTCGTCGTGGGCCTCGTGGTGTGGGCAGTGGCCGCCCTCTTGGTGCCCGGGGTTCCAGGTGGCGTTGTCAACTTTACGGATGCCCAGGCCAAAGGCCAGCCAGTGCACCTGACGGTGCAAACGGTGGGGTCGATCGGCTTTGGCGCTCATCCTACGTGGGTGTCGTATCTCGTCCAGGACCCGAAGACCGGCAAGTGGGTTCACGACACTTCTTGGGAGTTGCCCGCGCACACCGTCATCGACATGACGGTGTATCAGTACGACAGTGGCAGCCCGCTACGCAACCAGGAGTGGGGTCAGGTTTTGGGCACCATTGGGCACTCCGCGACACTCAACGGCAAGACTTTTTCGACCTACAACTCGAACACGGGCAACGGTGTCGGTCACACCTTTGCGATTCCGACGCTCAACATCAGTGTTCCGTTGGTCGGGGTGAGTGGCAATCCGTGCGCCGTGGCGCCGTGTCACTTCAATTCTCCCCACAACATCGAGACGTTCAGCTTTAAGACCCCGGGGCCCGGCAGCTACAACTGGCAGTGCTTCGTGCCATGTGCGCTGGGTTACTTATTTGGAAACGGGGGCGCAATGTCAACGCAGAACTACATGGGCGGCGAGTTGGAAGTGGTGAACCAATGACGGTCGAGGGTCCAAAGGCAAGCGAAGAGAATCACCTTCGACGCATTCTCTACATCTGGATCGCACTTTCGGTCGTACTCGACCTCGTGTTCTGGTTCGCCATAGGTCCGCACATTCCGCCGGGCCGGATGACCTCGACCGCGAAGGACAATCAATTTGACTTCAACGTCCTGATGGTGATCGGGCTTCCGGTCTTGATAGGCGTCTGGGAGTGGTTGGCCTACGCCGCGATCAAGTGGAACGCCAAAGGCAAGAACACACCCGAATCGGTCGGCGGCCCCGCGGCGGCCGGCAACAAGCGAGCCGAGGTGTCCTGGATCGTCATTACGACGGTCGTCGTGTTGTTCCTCGCAGGATTTGGAATCGTTGCGCTGTATGCGGGTAACGGTTCAGGCGGGGGTGAGGGACCGAACCCAATCCAGCAGCCCGCCGGTGCCGTGAAGGCCGAGACCGACGCCATTCAAGGCACCGGTTCGTGGTCGCCCAATAGCAATGAGGTACTTCCCGTCCAGGTCATCGCTCAGCAGTGGAAGTTCACGTATCGATACCCCACGTTTGGCGGGTTTGAGTCGCCGGACCTCATCCTTCCCGACAACACCCAGATCGCGTTCAACGTGACCTCGCTCGATGTCATCCACAGTTTCTGGGCCTACCAACTCGAGGTGAAGGCCGACGCGAATCCCTTGGAGAACAACGTCGCCTTCACCAAGACCGAACAGCTTGGCAGCTTCGAGGTTCGCTGCAGCGAGTTGTGCGGCATCTGGCACGGCGCGATGTTCAACTCCGGCCAGGTCGTTTCGGAGTCGGCGTTCATGACCTGGGCGACGAACACGGAATCGAAGAACGCTCAGAACACGAAGAACTTGCCGCCCTTCGCCTGGACCTACGTGCCCGACGCCAACGGAGCAGCGGGCGGCTACTACCCCGACGGCAACGTGACTCCCTACAGCACCGTCGAAATCTACGGCTCGAAGCAGCCCTCATGATGTGTCACCGTCGTAATTTCATTCTGGATTTCGTGAGCGAAGAAACGGAGATCGCGCGATGACAATCAGCGCAGAACGACCGGCGGACGTCGAGGCCGATACGCCTCCCGCGTTCATCGAACCACGCAAGGGCTGGGGCGGTGGCTGGCTGAGCCAGCACGTCGGCACAGCCGCCGTTTGCGGGTTCTTGGGTTACATCTTGGGCCACTGGCTCGGCAACTACATAGGCAGCGCGTACCCTTACATCGCGAACAGTGGACAGAACGCACTCGCTGTTCTCCTGGCCCTGCTGTTCATGGTGGTCGGGTGGCTGCTCGGCATCGGCGCACTCAACTATCCTCTCGCCAAGATCGTGGGCCGAGAGGCGAAGGGCGAGGTCGAGTACCACGGATGGACGAAGTACTTCCGCTACAACCTTGACCACAAGGTCGTCGGCATCCAGTACGTCGTCGGCGTACTCATGTTCTTCTTCACGGGCGGACTCCTGGCGATGGCCATCCGCACCGAACTGTTGAGCCCGACGACCCACGTCTTCAGTGCCGATACCTACATCAAGATCGTGAGTGAACACGGAACGATCATGATGATGATGGCGTCGTCAATCGTCGTTGGCCCACTGGGCAACTACTTCGTACCCCTGATGATCGGGGCTCGACGAATGGCATATCCGCGAATCGAGGCATTCAGTCTGTGGACCTTCGTCGCGGGATACTTCGTGATCTTCTCGGCCCTGTTCTTCGGGGGGTTCCCGACGGGCTGGACGGGTTATGCGCCACTCCAGACCCAGGCCGGTCCGGGAATGATCTCCTACCTCTTCGGATTCGCCGTGATCAGCATCGGCATGATGGCGGCCGGTTTCAACTTGGCCGCGACGATCATCAACTACCGTGCGCCGGGAATGACCTGGAGCCGGGTGCCGGTATTCGTCTGGTCCATCATCGCCACGGCAGCGCTCTTGACCTTGGCCTCACCCGTCTTGCTCGCGGCCGGCCTCTTCGGAATACTCGATAAGACCGCGCAGACGGCGTTCTACGTCACCGAACACGGAGGGAGCTCGTACCTATGGGAAAACCTGTTCTGGTTCTTCGGGCACCCCGAGGTGTACATCATGGCGCTGCCGGGCTTTGGCATCGTCGGTGAGATAATCCCGGTCTTCACGAGAAAACCACTCTTCGCCTATCGAATCGCCGCGGCGGGAATGATCGGCGTGGCGTTGCTCTCCTTCTTCGTGTGGCAACACCACCTCTTCCAGAGTGGCATCAACCCGGACATGCGGCCGCTCTTCATGCTGACGACGGAACTGATCTCGATTCCGACCGGGTTCATCTTCTTGGTGGGGATGGGCACGCTCTATAGAGCCCGGATCAGATACGAAGTGCCGATGCTCTTTTGCATGGCCGTGTACTTCAACTTCCTCATCGGAGGTGTCTCGGGCGTGTTCCTCTCCGACGTCCCGGTGAACGTGACGGTGCACGGCGGCTTCTTCGTGCTCTCGCACTTCCACTACACGATCATGGGCGGACTGATCTTCGCGTTCTTCGCCGGACTGTACTTCTGGCTTCCGAAGATGACCGGTCGCACGATGAACAAGAAACTCGGCCTGTGGCACTTCTGGACGATGTTCGTCTTCTTCAACTTGACGTTCTTCCCGATGTTCATCATCGGACTGTTGGGGCAACCGCGACGCGTCTTCACGTACGCGAGGGACCTGCAGACTTTGAACGACTTCTCGTCGATCGCGGCATTCTGTCTGGGTGCGTCGTTCCTGATATTCGTGGCCAACCTGATGTGGTCGCAGTTCATCGCACCGCAGAAGGCCCCGGCCAATCCGTGGGACTCACTTGGCCTTGAATGGCAGACGGCCACTCCCATACCGCCGTACAACTTCGAGCGGATCCCGGTCATCATGACCGACCCGTATCACTACAGCGAAGTCGGTGCGCCCGCGCTCGTCGACTCCGGAAGCGGACCACCGGTTCACGCCAGTACCGCCTCAAATCCTGACCCGGCGAGTAGAGAGTAACGACATGACGGACATGATCAAGAACTCACACCAGATGAGCGACACGCCGGAAGAACGCGAGTTCGAACTACGTGCGCACATCGGCGCGATCTGGAGCGGTGGCCGACTCTTCATCGGCATGTACACCTTCTTGCTCGCGTCACTGGCCTTCAGCTACTTCTATCTCCGCTCGAGCAACAACGGGCTCCTTTGGCGACCGGATCACGTGACGGCGCCCACCGCGTACGGCTGGACCATTTACACGCTGACCCTTCTCGCCGCCCTCATGGCGATCTTCGGTCAGTCCCGACTGCGCAAGGGCGGCGTGTCGGAGTGGCAGACGGCCGTCTGGGTCGGTGTTGTGGCGTCGCTGCTCGCCTTGTTCCTGCAGGTCTGGGAGTTCACCGCGGTGCCCTTCTACCCAGGTTCGAGTGGCTACGCCTCGACGTTCATCGGTTATTCGGTCATCAACATCCTGACGATCTCCATCGTGGCGTACTGGTTGGAGACGACCGTCGCGCGTTCGATTCGAATGAACAAGGAGATCGGTGGCGTCGCGCCCCAGCTTTCGATGCACCCTTCGGCGCAGGCGTTCCGAGCGAACGTCGCATCGATGACGTATTTCTTGGGCTTCGTCGCGCTCGCAAGCACGTTGTTGTTCGCAATGTTTTACCTGCTGTAACGACGCAACATAGGAGTCATAAGGTGATGAACATGGTACGGATTGACGTTCGAGTGTCGAGGGGGTCGTGATGCATAGCGTAGATAGTTACATCGGCCCACAAATCGAAACGATGGCAATCCTGCTCGGCACGCTGTTCGTCGTCCTGATCTGGGGATTCTTCCAGCGTCATCATTCGGAGTGAGCGTCGAGCCGGCTCCCCGGTCGTTTTCAACGCATCGCGTCCTCTTTCACGATTTGCTCGCCTGCACCGCTCTGCTGCTGTGGGTGATCGTGTTGACGCCACCCGTGCTCGCGCTGACGAGCGAGTACGAGTTCGTCCAGTCAACGCAGTTCTGCCTGTTCGCCGTCGTAATACCCGCTCTGCTCATCGTGGGTGCTCCGTGGCGGTGGTTCGACCTGGCGTCCCTCGAGACGCCTCTCACGGACAACGACGGCCGGCGTATCGCCGTGGCGCCGACTCGTCCGCTCGATCGCTGGGTGCAGCGTCGCTCGTCGCGAATGGGCTACCGACGCGTGGTCACGCTCGTGCTCATCTTCGTGGGCCAATCGATCCTGTGGCGCTCGGCGCCGGTCGTGGACGCGTTGATCCGACACCCGTGGATCTCGATAGTGGAGTCGTTCTCCCTCGTCATCGGTGGTGCGTTCCTGTGGCTCGAGTTGGTGGAGTCGGCGCCTTTTCGACCCACGACGGCGCGCCCGTACCGCATAGGCGTCTCGGCCGCCGCGATGTGGACGGTGTGGGTGATCGCCTATCTCATGGCGATGGCGCCGAACACGTGGTACACGGGATTTCGACACGTCTCGGGACGACTGTTCTCATTGGCGATCGACCAACAGGTGACGACAGCGCTGATGTGGTTCATCACGGCCGCCGCATTCCTACCGATCATCTTCTCGAATCTCTACCGATGGTTGCAGTCCGAAGAGGATCCCGACGAGGAGCTCTACCATCTCGTTCGACGCGAGCGCACGCGAGGGTTCTTCGGCACCAAGCCCTAGACAGCACCCGTCACTCGACTTCGTCGATGACTCCGTGTCGGACCTTAGGTCGGTTCGTCATCTCCGGGCAGGGAGGCGAAGCGCAAGATGAGCAGTCCGAGCAGCAAGATCACCACGACCCCGACCCCGACACCCAGTGAGATCATGGTGTCGCGGAAGTCGACCGACGACAAGGTGCCACTGAGCGCGAGGTGAGCCGAAGAGCTCAAGATGTCTCGAACGCCGGCCAAGATCCCGATAATGAGGAACGGTCGTACCGGAAAGACGGACGCTCGCAGGTGACCGAAGACCGTGTGGGCGATGTCGAGCAAGATGATCACGACGAGGATTCCGTCGATCGCCGACACCACGGATTGAGGGAACTCGTTCCAGTCGTCCAAGAAGTTGACGAGCGATCGCACCAGGACAATCGCCGCCACCAACATGAGACTCGCCACGATGGCGTACTCGATGGCGATGATGAGCCAGCGAATCACCGAGTTGGTGTCGATCGTGTGGACGCCGTCGGGGTCCGATTTCTTCATAGCAAACGTTAGCGCGAATGGAGCGAACTGCTTTTCGGGTTACCTCTGATTTGTG
>Ga0224552_1000432_pt1 | contig 8967 bp, 6 predicted proteins | sample 714S215metaG_FD_179907 | JGI IMG/M metagenome (GOLD analysis project Ga0224552, IMG submission 179907) | Peat soil microbial communities from Stordalen Mire, Sweden - 717 S2 1-5 | ecosystem: Environmental > Terrestrial > Soil > Wetlands > Peat | place: Sweden: Norrbotten County, Stordalen Mire... | reverse complement strand
AGCACGCCGATTTGGTGGCGCAGAGCTACATTTTCCAGTTCAAGGTCAACGCGGGCGCGGAAAAGCGAACGCAGAGCGGCGAGGAGCGTTGTCAGAAAGGTGAGCATCGGAGGATGGAATCAGGAACGAAGTATAATTCCTGCCGGTTCAGACATTTTGAGGTTTTCGAGAAGCACCATACGCCAGTATCTGGTGGAACTGGAGCAGCAGAATCCTACGGAAGAACCGGTGCATCAGCAAGATCAGGTCTCGACCACGGATCCCGATTCCACCTACGCGACCAAGGGTGGAACCCCGGCCCGGCTCGGTTACTACGACAACTATCTGGTGGACAACCACAGTTGCGTGATTGTGGGAGTGCAGGCAACCGCAGCCCGGATGAGTCAAGAGACGGTAGCCGCACAAGACATGATCGCTCGGTTCGCCGAATGGCAAGGACGCCATCCCGAGTCGGTGGTTGCGGATGCCACTTACGGCAACGGCGAGTTCCTGCAGTGGCTGATGGAGCGGAACATCACACCGTATATGCGCACGCGGGACAATGCTCTCCGCAAGAACAACCCACTCTATGGCCCCGAGCGATTTACCTATCGACCCGAAAACAACAGCTATCTCTGTCCGGCTGGGGAACCGCTGAACTATGTCGGCCTGAATGTTCGCAACCGCGCTCACGCCTACATCGGCAGCGCCAAGCGTTGTGGGGCATGTTCGCAAAAAGCGCAATGCACAACTGGGCGATATAAGTATCTTGCCATTCACATGCATGAACCCGCGCGACAACGCGCCCGGGACCGGTGGAACACAGCCGCATTCGCCAGTGCACAACGGAAGCGAAAAAAAGTAGAGGCGCTGTTTGCCGAACTCAAGAATCTGATCGGGCTACGTCGCCTGCGCCTACGTCGGATGAAGTTTGTTCGGGAGCAGTTCTTCCTCGCAGCGACGGCCCAGAACCTCAAGCGACTGGTGCGGTTCCTCAGCCAACCGAAAGCCCACATTGTGGAAGCTACCGCTTAGCTGAGGTGAGAAGAAAAACTCGGCAGCAGCGATAATCGCAGCCAATAAAGACATCCCGATCACGACTTTTTCAACACCCACCTCCGATTCCACCAGTGTCGGACCAACCAAGTTTCGAAGCAAAGAACCACGGCACAGATCGCGGTGCCAACCCAAAGCCTGCCCCACACCGCCGTACCGAGAGCTGAAACGCTGAACGCCAAAGCCATAAAGAACCAGAAGGGCGCGCCGCCACGGTTACGGAATCCCATATCTTGATAACCGCTTAGCAGGAGCACACCCGAAGCTAGCAATTGGCCCCCCACAGACTTCCATCCTGGCCCTGTGACTGCAACAAACGTGCTTACTGAGATAGGCATACCTTCAGCTCCAGATACTTCTCCAGCCTTTAGGTGCTAGTGGGACCGGCTCGATAGGCCCACCAATTTGGCAGCTTGCATCGGCTGCGGTTGCCTCCAGCATTAGAGCGGTGCCAGCATACCCCAGCGCATTGCCACCAGCCCCAAAGGGCGGCGGCACCCCAAGCTCTAGGAACGTGGTCGATGCCGTACGCGCATATCCAGTTCCCACTCACTTCTGGGTGTATGGCTCAACGGAAACTCCGCTTGAATTCCTCCGAACATTGCGAGAAATGAACGGAGCGAGATCGGACGGCTCTGCCCCTTGAAGCCCCGGCCAGCGCTCAGCCGCTGTGGCGCCTTGTCAGGCCGCAGAGAGCGCACTGATCGTAACGTAATATCCGTCCGGATCTCGGAGCGAGAACTCCTTGGTTTGAGTGTTCGGATTCACGTGTGGCTCCTCTTCGAGCCGAGTGACGAAAGAGCGTGTCCGCTGAAGCGCCAGGTCAAAATCATCGACACGGAAGAACAACAGGAGCCCGTTGCCGGGTGTCCCGTGATCGGGGCTCATCAATGAGGGATGCTCGTGGGCGCCCCACACATGGAGGCAGAGCAAGACAGTTCCATCTGAATCGAGGATTTGCCCAAAGTAATCATGGGCAGGAAGGGTAGCGGGCTGACCGAACAGCGCCTGGTACCATTTCAAGCTGGCCGGCACGTCGCCTACCCCTATGATCGTCCACGTGCGCTTCATCGGGAACCCCTCTGCGGACTAATCCCTGTTTACACCGACCTGGATGCAACCGGTCATGGACGGCCTAAAACGACGTCGTAGCCGACAACCCATTGTGTTTCCACTTGCTTCTACCATATCCCAGAAGGGAACGAGTGGCAGCACCGCGTTCCCGTAGATTGCAACACTGTCGGGAAATGCCATCCGGGTGCGCGTGTGGAGCACGGCGTCGAGTGGAACATAGTAGGCTACGCTCTGCGAGAATGCGGATTTCGGACTCACCAAAGCCGTAGCTGACAGCGCCATCGAGGACTTGAGAAACGAGCGGCGAGAGAACGAGATTTTCGGCATCCCTGGAGTTCCTCTTGTGGCGAAGCCGACTTGCTTTATAGGCGGACCGGAAGCTTGGCGTCGGCCCCTAGTTCTAAATCGAGGAACTCGTCGAAAATCGTGCGCGTACAACTCACGCAGGGATTCTGGCCACGGACCTGTTCTTACTTGCCCGTGCCGGTGGGATTCGACACTTGGGGGCTGTTACTCGCGCTGTCGCTCACGCTCAACTGCCCGGTTCTCGTGCCGGTCGCGGTTGGCGTGAACGTCATGCTGATTGTGCATTTGCCCTTTGCTGCCAAGCTCGTCCCGCACGTCGTCGCAGAAACGGCAAAGTCTCCTGTCGTAGAGGTCGCGATGCTGGTCAACTCCACGGCCTGATTGTTGGTCAGGGTGAACGTTTTCGCCGCGCTAGTTGTACCAACCTTTTCCTTCGCATAGGTCGCGCTGGTTGGGTTCAGCGTCGCCTGCACGATACCCGTGCCCGACAGTGCCACCGTCTGCGTGCTGTTGGAAGCATTGTCGGTAAAGATAAGTGTCCCCGTTAGCGCGCCCAGTTCCGCGGGCGTGAAGGTAACATTCACCTTGCAACTGTTGCCCGCGGTGAGCATGGCCCCACATGTTGTTGAGGAAATGGCGAAGTCGCCGTTAGTGGTAATGCTAGCGATATTCAGCGTGCCGGCTGAAGTGTTGGTCAACGCCACGCCCTTGGCCGCGGAGGTGTTGTCGAGGGCCTCATTGGCGAAATTCACCGAGGTGGGAAGCGCGACTGTGATCGCTCCCGGCGCGAACACGTATGCCGCACCCTGCCATTTATTCGAGGCGTCACTGTGCCAAGGGGCCCCGGCGACGGCCTCGCTACCGCTCACGGCGACAGATGTGCCAAGTTGGGCTTCTCCCGTTCCGCCGTCGGACGCGGTCAGCTCGGCTTGCTGGCTCCATGTCGTTCCACTTTGCACGAATACGTACGCCGCACCTTGGGCCCCATTGTGATTAAGGGCACCTACCAAGGCCGTGCTGCCGTCCACCGCGACGGAAATACCGAAATTGTCTCTAGCCGCCCCGTCGGACGCCGTCAGTTCGACTTGCTGGCTCCAGCTTGTGCCACTTTGCACGAACACGTACGCCGCACCGGCGTATGTCGATGAGGGAGTGAACTTCGGGCCGGGGGACCCGACCACGACCACGCCGCCGCTCACCGCGACGGACCGGCCGAAATTGTCTCCTGTCGCTCCGCCGGAGGATGTCAATTCAGCCTCCTGGCCCCAGGTTGTGGCGCTTTGCACAAACACATACGCTGCACCGTGGCTCGCGTTCGAGCCGCCCGCATGATTAAGAGCAGCCACCACGGCCGTGCTGCCGTTCACAGCGACGGAAATGCCGAAATTGTCTCTTGCCGCCCCATCGGACGCCGTCAGCTCGGCTTGCTGGCTCCAGGTTGTGCCGCTTTGCATGAACACATACGCCGCACCCTGGTTTGCGTTGGAGCCGACCATGTGATGAGGGGCTCCCACCACGACCGTGCTGCCGTCCACCGCGACGGAATTACCAAACCAGTCATCTGGTGCGCCGTCGGACGCGGTCAGTTCCTGTTGCTGACTCCACGTTCCGCCGCTTTCGGCGAACACATAAGCGGCTCCGGCACCACCTGAATACCCCGCAGCGCAATCGGTAGACGTCCCGGGATGACAAACGGCTCCCACCACGATCGTGCTGCCGCTGATCGCGACGGACCAGCCGAAGTGGTCATAATCTCCGCCATCGGACGGGGTCAGTTCCGCTTGTTGTATCCACGGGTCTACCACCACCGGATATCGCGCACCCCCGTCTTCCACCCGGAGAAGCAAGCGCTTACCCCGCAGTTCCAGCCAACTCCGCAACTCCCGTCCTGTAGCATCGCGGGCACTCAGGCCGGTGTAGCGTAGGGCCGCCTGACGGTTCTTCCGCGTCAGCGTCAGCGCCGAGCTTTTCTTATCAGGCCCAGCCGGCTCCAGCGCCGCCAACAAATCTCCAGAAATCGCCAGCGCCAGCGTCAGCGGCTGATTTCTCCCCTTTCGCGCTTTCCCCGGCGACTCGGCTAGGAGAAAACCTTGCTCCAGACCCATCGGACCGTTCTCGTACCACTCGGTTACGCCTCGGTGCCGGTACTCCACGCGGTTGTGGTTCAGGTGGGGGGCGGCCGCGCTGAGCGGGAGCATAGCATCGCCATAGCCATAGCCGCGCGTCTCCAGCCCCAAACGCAAATTATGGCTTTCTAGCTCCACCCCCAGCCGGGTGAAATTGATCGCTAGGACGTGCTGCGGATTTTCCGCACTGAAGCCGTCGGCGTTGGCATGCGCCCAGTAACGAGAGTTGTCTTTTCCCAATGCGGCCGAGATGGGGCGCTGGGCGTCCCGCGCGAGGCTCGACAACCCCGTCGAAGATGTGCGTGGAGACGCGCCCGCTCGGGCACCATTCGCTAAAGTGCCTGACAGGGGCACAGTCGGTTTAACTGCTCCACTCGCACGCGGGGCGAGACGGCTCTCCTGCAGCATCTGGGGGAAATTCGGGGGCACTCCCGGATACGGTTCTCGATCAACGGGGAACACGTCCGGCTGACTGACGGCCGGGGTGCTACTGGATCGCGCCAGTGCTAAAATACTGATGAGAATCACGAACGGCAATGAAGAAACCGGGAGAGCACTGATGCGCTTCATGGTTGCCTCCGCTAAAGTAAGCTCGTCTTGAGTTAGTGCGTCCGACTGATAGAGCGAGTGGAAACGCACCTCAGAGAGTGTGTTGAGTCCCCGGCGGGAAAGGCTCTTGCGGGGGACGAAAAACCAGCAATAAGTCTAGATTCCCCTGTTAACCTCTGCAAGGGCAAATCTCATAGTTCGCTGTGATGGCACGGGATCCCAGAAATATTGTGGAATAAAGGGCTGACTTGCTCAAACCGGCACACTGCGGAACGGGAGTCTCGAAGAACGCATTGCATTCTCACCACGACTTCCCAACGAGAGCGATTGCACACCTGATAGAAAGGCGTGAGGATGGACAACCAATATTGCAAATCCTGATAACACCTGGGCGACGAACATTAATAGACTCTTCGAATCTCATCTCCGGTCCCAAATTTTGAGCTAAGAGGAGAAATCTGGCAATCGACGACTCGTTCTATGGCGAATTGACAGTTGACAGGAAGACTCTTCGACGCAACTCTGATCGTTTGTCGGGGATGGTCCGGCCCCGATTCAGGTCTTAATCGGTCTGGCCCTGATCTCAGGGTGCAACCCTGAGGCCCGAGGCTTGCATTCGCCTTGTTCATCAAATCTGTCTTTGCGGGTTCCAACACGTAGACCGACCCACCCGGATACTCCCTCTCACACCAATGCTGACGATACGCTTCCCATAGAGTCCCGAATACCCCTATGCCGGGGTACAGTTGAACTGTCTCTTTCTCGGGTTCTACTGCCTCCGAAGAAACGACCACATTAGCCCCGGCTGCCAGCCTTTGGTCGATAGCGAATTGCACTGACCGCAGAGATTCTGGACTAGCACCACTCGCGTCATAAACTGAAGTCAAACTCAGAATCTGCGCTTTGCCGTACCGGCGCAAATACGCCGCGAATTTCCATTCTGTCCCAATGATGACCAAGTCTCCCTGATGACTGACATTGAGCAGCGGCTCGACTCGAAAGTAGTAATAGTCATTCGTTTTCTCGTGGGTGAAGCGAATGCTACCGACGAAATTCACAAAGAAGAGAAGAGCGACCGAACATACGAGAGCAAGGTTTGACCATCTTACCCCGGAGTTGGAAACCCGGTTTCTGCCGAGCAACGCGACCAGCAAGAGCATCCATATACACAATACTTGCGCGATCCACAACTTTGCATTCACGGCCGTGTAGAAAAACACAAAAGCTCCATAAGTAGCGAGCCAAACCAGTAGCAGGTCAACAAGCATACGATTACGTGGGCTTAGCTGAGGCCAATGCGCCAGACTGGCTGCGAACGTGATTACAACGGCGGCACAAAAGCACACCGACAAAATAACAAGCAGATATGCCACCCCTATCTTCAGATTTCGGACTAGGTAGACGTTGTGAGTGAGATAAAACTCGGGCAGTATGCTCCCGATCACCGACCGCACACGAGGAAGTGCAAACAGGAAATGCGAACCAATGAAAGCTTGACCCAAGCCGATTGCCGCTTTCATCAGAGCCGAAGCGGATGGGGCATTCCAGAACCGGGCGCGATGAGCGTAGAGGGTCAGCCAGTGCCACGAACCATGTAAGGAGCCCCTCCCAACGTAGAGAATCGATGACAAATACGGAATCGTGACGGTTGGAACTGCTACCACGATGTAACTTGCTAATGACCTCCTCAGACTGCAGTCGCCCCGACGATGGCTGTGCCATGCAGCCAGAAGCACAACTGTCGCGAATAGAACGGACATTTCAGCAGTAAGGACCGCAGTAGCATTGAGGAAACCAACCAGCAGGAATGCCTTTGCTGGAACATGGTCAGCCGTCAGGGCATAAAGTGCCAACCACAGGAAAAAACCCGGGATGATGTAGGTTTCCACACCTCCGCTGTAATACCAGAACGCGAAAGAGAAAGCCGGCAGGCTGGTTCCCAATATCGCAGTGAAACGACCACAGGCTAGCCGCGCGCGAAGGAAACTGTAGAAAACGCACAGGGTCAGCGCGCCGAAGATCGCGTTCAATTCTGAGACCAGAATTGCGCCATCGATGTGGATCCCCACTAATCGCCACAGTGCGATCCACATCCAGGCAAACGGTTTGTAGAGGAGATGGTGCGGATGAAAGAGCTCCTTACCGCCCTCAATTTGGTTAATGTAACGAACACTGTCCGTGGCAATCGATGGGACATTAGAAAGTGTGAGCGTGTAGAGTAGAAAGTAGATTATGAAGGGTATGGCCAGTTCACCTACAGTGAGTGATCTGGCCTTGCCGGTTTCTGATCGATCGAGCTTTATGCCTAAGGAGTCCTCCGCATTCAGCCTTCCCTGATGGACTTGTCTATGCGCAGGTATGACGGCGCGCGACAGGAGACCGTTCCTAACGTAGCGCAGGGCAACTGCGACCATTGCCGAAGTGGCGATGCATTGAATTCCTAAGTAAGCAACAACGCTCAGAGGGCCGTAGATCCAATGCCGCCGAGCCATCGACCGATAGAGTTGGGTGCTGGCCGCCAGAAAACCTCCGACCGCTAGCATCCAAGCCACCGCCCACGTCGGATTGACCCATAAGGCAAGCGGGCCAAAAACTAAAGTGCCCCATGCAGTTGCCAGCGCCACCCAGTTTTTCCGGGAAGTCCATCCTTGATCGTCGAATGTGACAGAGCCATGCGACAGGAGCAACTGGGCGAGGTCGTAGCTCTTACGGTAGTATGCTCGGGTGAGCTTGGGAAGGTCGTACCGTACCCCATGAAACACCCGAACGCTCCTGAGATGGTTCGTATGAAGTCCACGCCTGGCAAGCTGGCGTCCAAGCTCCACGTCTTCGAAGGTGGCACGCGTAAAGCTTGTGTCGAATCCACCAAGCTCTAGAAAGAGATCCTTCGAGATCGCCGCACAATAGGAATAGAAGACCGAGGTTTTCTCACTCGTGTCCTCCAGGCTGCGACAGGACAGAGTATGGTACAGAAGGGTTACAAAATTCTTGTTCAGGGGCTCGGGATCGTAAGTTGCAAACGCGGCGGGCGACTCGTCGAGAGCACGGAGCAAAAGGGCCAAGCTTTCGGGCCTGACGATGACATCGGAATCCACGAACACCACCCGAGAGCCCTTGGCTTCCTCGACGCCTCGGTTCCGGGCAACTGAAGGACCCTGGCCCGGCTCGAAACGAATCAACCTGCAGGGAAAGTTCGACGCGATCATAGCGCTTGAGTCCGTGGATCCATCATCGACCACAATGACCTCAAATGCGCCGATACCTTCACTGGCGGAGATCGCGGTGAGACAGTGGTGCAGGGTTTGCTCGCCATTGTGGACCGGAATGATCACGCTTGCTTCCGGTCGCTGCTCCAAGACTGCCAACTTGGGATTTGGATGCGGCATCGGAGTCCCTTTCACCTACTACATCAAAATGAATCTCGCATGAGGCACATCGCGTCGAGCAGTCATGACTCGCTCTTCTGGACTCGCGGAGTCGGGACGCCGACGTCGGAAGTCTTGAGCCTTCGGGGGCTCTTCAATCTCCCAATCGCGCGTGCTGCCTTGAGTTTTGCAACCTCTCCAACCAAACGTGGGTAGAGTCTCGGGTTAAACAGAATATTTGTGCTCATAAAACACTCATGAGTACAAAAACACTTGTTGGCGATGATATCTTTAGAGATCGCTTTAGCTCGCTCGCCCAGCCACAGTTTTCTAAAGTCGTAATCGAACTCCCGAATGTTCCCCAGCTTGTCGTCCCGCAACTCGCAAGCCATTACGTCGCCGTTGCTCTTGATGACGCCCATGAGATTGGCGGCGTAACAGGGGATCTGAAATTGGTTCTCGCGAAGCAACTTGAGCTGAATGCGGCGGCCAACCAACTCGCGCGCAGTGAT
>Ga0224552_1000419_pt1 | contig 9105 bp, 8 predicted proteins | sample 714S215metaG_FD_179907 | JGI IMG/M metagenome (GOLD analysis project Ga0224552, IMG submission 179907) | Peat soil microbial communities from Stordalen Mire, Sweden - 717 S2 1-5 | ecosystem: Environmental > Terrestrial > Soil > Wetlands > Peat | place: Sweden: Norrbotten County, Stordalen Mire... | reverse complement strand
TATTCAAACCTCAAGGTGAAGCCATCTCGGCCAACGCGGCGAGTGACGTGCGGATCCTCGTCGTTGGCAATCCGTGTAACACGAACTGTTTGATTGCCCGCTCGAACGCCCAGGACGTACCCGACGACCGTTGGTTCGCGATGACACGTCTCGACCAGAATCGCGCCGAGACTCAGCTGGCGAAGAAGGCCAGCGTGCCGGTCCAGGACGTCAAAAACCTGGCCATTTGGGGCAATCACTCGGCGACGCAGTTCCCAGACTTTGGCAACGCCACGATCAACGGGAAAAAGGCGACGGACGTGATTACCGATCTGGGTTGGCTCCAAGGAGATTTCATTACGACGGTGCAAAAGCGCGGTGCCGCCGTCATCGAGGCGCGCGGCCTCAGTTCGGCCGCCAGTGCGGCGAACGCTGCCATTGACACGGTCGCCAGCCTGGTCACGGCGACGACGAGTGACGACTGCGTGTCGGTGGCGGTGACGAGTCACGGTGAGTACGGCGTTCCCGAAGGACTGACCTTCGGCTTCCCGATTGTTTCGAACGGGAATGGTTCTTGGAAGGTCAAGGAGAGTTTCGAGTCGGACGAATTCGCCAAAGGTCGAATCAAGATCACGACCGACGAACTGCTCTCCGAGCGCGACGAGGTCAAGACCCTCGGCTTGATTTAATTTGCGCAGAGTGCCGTCGCACGTCGGTTAGTAGTATCAGTCGAGGTTGACTACGGGAGACGTGAACATCAAGCAATCGTCGCCGCAAAAGCCGTTCAAACTTCGATACGCCACCATGGCGATTGCGGCGGTCGTCGTCATCGCGGCGGTCGTGCTCGGCGTGACGGTGTTCTCCGGCTCCTCACTTCCCGTTTTGAACGCGAGCTATAAGTGCGTTCCCGGTCCCCTGATTCCTCAGCTCAAAGCGGGCGGCTCCGGCACGATGTCGACCACCTACGGTGGCTTTACGGCGACGTTTCGCGCGACTCTCCCGGCCTCGACGCCCGCCAACCGGGCGATGCTCGGGATGCCCTTCAAGGGAACGCTGACCGTGACCCAGGGCGGACAGAGTTGGACGCTTCCTCGGCCGGCGAACCCCAACGACTCCGAGATCAACGTCATGTGCGTCATCGCCTTTCAGCGCGAGCAAGACCCGGGCGTGATGGTCGAAGGGTTCACCGGGGGAGCGCATTGTTGCGAAGTGCCGGTGATCTACCTCTTCGACCACGGCGACAATCGCTACGTCAAGGTCCTCGATATGAGTCCGAATCACTATCAGGACCCGCACGCGTTCGACGACAACGAGGGGTTCATCCCGACGGTCGTCGGACGTCACGTTCTCCTCCAGACGGGTGACGATCAGTTCGCCTACGCCTTCGGTTGTTACGCCTGCTCGGAATTGCCACTCGTGCTCGACGCTGTCAGCCCCGGCGGTTTGACCGACGTGACGCCGCAATACCCAGCGCTCGTTGCCGCCAACGCCCGAGCGATTTGGAAGAACGCACTTGATGCGGTGCGGGCGGAGTCGGGCGCCGGTCCGTCGAACATCCCCGCGCCCTTCGGATTCCTCGCTCCCTGGGTTGCCGACGAGTGCACGCTCGGGAGCGGGGCAACGGCGTGGTCAGCGATTCTGCGACTTGAACTCGAGGGAAAGTTGAGCGACGCGCTGTATTTCGAGGCGACGACGAATCACGGTTCGTTCGTTGCACACCTGCGTGCATTCCTGCTCCGAGACGATTACTGCACCGGCCAGATCTGAGCGTTTCCTTTCGGCCCGACTACGACGCCGCCAATAACGGCCAATGTTGTAGTCAGCATCCTTGACCAACAGCTCGCGAGAAATCCGGGGTCAAGCTAGTTGTTCGAGTCAGCGAATTGCGTTCGTGTACAACAATCCTTCGGATGTTCTGGCATCTCAGGGAGGATCATGCTCCAACCGTCATTGCACTTATGGACACACCTTTAGGTGAATTCCCAGACAACGTAACGAAGCAGATTGTTGATGAGACGGTTGCGAAGGAATCTGCTCGTTGAGGAGATGAGTACATCGAGATCTGGTTTTACCGATTGGCAATGCATCGGTTTCCTTCTACTGCAAATCGAATCGTCAAGTCAACGACGAATCGCCTCCTACTAATAGTTCGAGGTGTCAAGCCTTACGTCGACGAGTGGGACTACTAACACGGCGGACTCGTCGAGTCTGCCAACACAGACTCGACGAATGCCAGTCGCTCAAACACTCCACGTGCTTATTTCGCACCGTGAACAGTGTTCCTCTACCTACTTATTGATGGGCACCCACCACACGTGCCGATGACCACCGGTTACGGTCGTCACGAGACTCAAATGGTAGAAGTGGTGATGGATGAAAAGGGCAGTGACCGAGCGACCTTCAGCGTTGTAATTGAACGTGATAACGCCAGTTTGACCCGGCGCCAGAGCGAGCCTCTCGGTCGAGAGTACAACTTCCCTAGTAGCGGGAATTCGCTTGCCGTTAATGTAGGGCCGCGGTATTTCAAGTTTCGCAACGACGTGACACGCGGCGGTGGACGTACACCTGAACTCTTGCTGAACACGCGACCCAGTGGTCGGGCCGAGGACCTTGAGGAAGATCAACACTGGCACTTTACGCGGCGGCGTCGTCGTGGTCGTTACCGCGATTGTCGTGGTCGTCGCTCCAGTGGCCGTGGTCGTGGTCGTGCCCCCACTGACCGTTGTCGTTGTTCCGCCACCGCCGCCAGCAGGCTGCGTCGTGGTCGGCGTCGGAGGACAAACTTGGTCACCGAATCCGTATCCAAAGACACCATTCAGCCCGTAGCCGTAGCCGAACGCGAAACCAGTTCCGTAGCCGAAGCCACCACCGCTGGCGTTATATCCGTATCCGCAGCCCTTGTAGTAGTCGGCCTGTGCGCTTGGCGTTGAAAGAAGACTCACCATCACTCCAGAGAGCAGCGAAAGCGCAACCAGCGCCGGCACGATCCTCCTACGGTGGCTGGAGACTTTTTGCTGGATTTGCTTGACCACTTAATCCTCCAATAGGGCGACTTCACATTCTCCCATTAGTTCATGTCTACCAGGAATCTAACAATTTCACCACATTTATTTTTTCAGCGAAATACAAGAAGGAAGTACGATTAAAAGATACGTTTTGTGAACTTTTCTTCACATATGTAACAATTTCCGGAGCTCGGAGCTGAAATGAACCCCCTTGGACGGCCTGGCCTTGACCCCGATTAGTGGACCTCGTTTATGCGAGTGTGGCTGTGATCTACCCAGAGGTAGTCAAGCTCTATCGATATTCGACCGAACTTCGGGTGCGAATCTGTCAACGAATGTTCGCAGGCGAGAAACTGGCGACTTTGGCGAGCGAGTTACGTCTCTCTCCGGAAACGCTTCATCCTTGGAACAACGACGCTCTCATTGATAACGATCCTTCGCTGGTCCAAGTTCCTGCTCCTCGAACTGCGGTTTCTATACGTCGGCCCAAACTGAGGTCGGGGGGGGGTGTGTCCGCTGAACAGCGGCGGAAAGCGGACGTTTCGATCGTCCCTATCACTTTTTCCGATAAATTCCTGTCACGTCACTTTTCGCATCGAAATTCAGAAAAATAGGTAGAATGACAATTGTTAAGACGATAAAAGGTTGTTACAACATGGAAAACCAAGTATTTAGATCGACCGAAGAGTGGGAAGAGTACGTTGGCGCGCAAATCCGGAGTCTCCGCCAAGACGAGCACCTCACGCAAAAGGCGCTGGCAAATCGTGCCAACGTCTCGCTCTCGTCGCTCCAGTCGCTGGAACTCGGTCGCGGTTCTTCATTGACCACCGTGGTGAAAGTCATGCGTTCACTCGGTCGCTCAGACTGGTTCGAGACGTTGGCTCCTCCGCAGCCATTGGTCAGTCCCCGAGAGCAGTGGCGTATCGCAGAACAGCAAATCCGTCGCCGAGTGAAACGGGTTCGCTCGGCGAGACCGGTGGGGAAGAAGTGAGCTTCGCGTCCGTCGACGTCATCAAGGTGTCGGCCTGGGGCCGAGCTGTTGGCTTCGTCGCTCGTGACCCGAGTACGAACTACTACGCCTTCGAATACGACGACGAGTGGATTCGAAGTGGCGCCGACCTTTCGCCGTTGCATCTCCCTCGTCGAACCGGGGTGTTTGAATTCCCGCAGCTCTCGCGCGACACCTATTACGGGCTTCCGGCAATGGTCGCCGACGCTCTCCCGGACAAGTTCGGCAACGCGCTGGTCACGGCGTGGCTCGCCGATCGAGGCGTGAGCGCAGCCGATATCACGGCGCTCGATCGCCTGGCCTACGCGAGTGAGCGAACGATGGGGGCGCTCACCTTCGCCCCGCCGACGGGACCGCTTCCGGGAGACGTGAACATGGTCGACGTCGCACAGTTGGTCGTGGCTGCTCGCGCTGCTCTCCACGGCGACATGAGTTCTCGAGGAGTCCACGACGCGTTGCATCAACTCACCAACGTCGGCTCGACCGCGGGCGGCGCCCGAGCGAAAGCCGTCGTGGCCTACAACCCGCAAACTCAGGAGATGAGGTCAGGACAGCTCGACGCCCCGGAGGGTTTTGAGCAGTGGCTGATAAAACTCGACGGCGTGGGTGACCCGACGAGCGTTCGAGCTGATCCTTCGGTGACGTCCCAGCAGTACTGTCGTGTCGAATTCGCCTATTACCTCATGGCGCTTCGGGCCGGCCTCGTCATGAGTCCGTCGTTTCTTCTGCCGGAGGGACCTCGGGTCCACTTCATGACCAAGCGCTTTGATCGAGGTCCGGAGAATCTGCGACTGCACCTGCAGTCACTGTGCGCGCTCGACCACCTCGACTTCAATCTCGCTCGCACCCATTCGTATTCGAGCTATTTCCTCGTCGCGGAAAGATTGGGTTTGAACGCCTCGGATCGAGATCAGATCTTCCGGCGAATCGCGTTCAACGTCATGGGCGTCAATCACGACGACCACACGAAGAATGTCTCCTTTCTACTTCCTGAGGATGGTCAGTGGGAGTTGACACCGGCCTATGACGTGACCCACGCGAACTGGGGGAGTGATTGGACCGCGCAGCACCAAATGAGTGTCAACGGTCGATTCAGTGAGATCACGCTCGACGACTTGCGAACAATGGGAGATCGACACAATGTTCCGGGCATTGAGAATGCTCTCCGAGAAGTTGCGGCGGCGATCGCGACGTGGCCCGAAGTTGCGACCGCTTCAGACGTGGACGACGCCACGATCAAGAAGGTCGGAAGCGACCTGGAGATGTTCCGATCCCGGTAGTCGCGCAAAGACGAGAACCGCCGAAGGACCCGTCGGTGTGGTCCGACTCGGTTACCGTGACCCTCATGGAAGCGCTCTACGACGGTGTCGTCCCCGTGATCGCGAGGAAGGACACGAGCCCAATCATGGCTCGATGGCGTGAAGCTCGAGCGACGGTCCTTATTCTCGTCGTCGTGGCGACGATCGTCCTCGTTGCCTGGTTTCTCTATGACCGACCGGCCCACTCGTTCCAGGTGAACGGAAATGCTGCGACGTGGACAGCGGACGTCAAGACTGCCATTGCCAGGAGTGGATCAGGGAGTCCGATTGCGCCCGAGGGCGCGCTCCGTGATATTCCGGGCGTCGGAAGGATCGCGAGCGTGATCGTCGACAAATCGGCGTCGGGCAAGCGAGTGGCGGTTCTCTTCATGACGAGTCCGGGCGGCAACTCCGGCGGTCTTGTCTTTCTCCACGGGTACCCGCCACCATCGGATACTTGCAATACCCATCTGAGCGGACCGTGGTGGCAACTCTCGCCACTGAACTACACAACCAATGGATGTGCCCGAGGTTTCCACTTCACCGGCGGCGGGTGAATCGCTCGTCAATCCATTTGACTTCAACCGGGCACACCGCGAAGGTCTCTGAAGATCTCGATGTGTTTCGACCCATCGACGCTGTCGTTGAAGCGCCCAATTGCAAAAAACCGTGGTGGTCTTTGCCGACGGATTTGCTCTCACGATGGACGAATTGACGTCACCTACGATGCGGTAGTGGCGACTGACATCGAGGGCAGTGGATCGCCCGGTCGGTCTGTGTGGCGTGTGCTCATCGGTAGGCCACTTCGTTCGAGCGAGATGGACAAGGAGCAGATAACACCCGTCGAGGGACTCTCCGCGCTCTCGCTCGACGCGCTGACTTCGGTCGCCTACGGTCCGGAGGCAATCATCGTCGTGCTGGCATTGGCCGGTGCCGGTTCTCTGCACCTCGTACTGCCAATCACCGGGGCCATCGTCGCGCTGCTGGCGATCCTGGTCTTCTCGTATCGCCAGGTCATCGATGCCTATCCGGGGGGTGGCGGCGCGTACGCCGTGTCGCGCGCCAACCTCGGCGCGGGGTTCAGTCTCGTCGCTGGCGCCGCGCTCATCGTGGACTACACGCTCACCGTCTCGGTCTCCATCGCCGCGGGCGTCGGTGCGCTGACGTCGGCCTTTCCCAGTCTGACGTCCGCGACGGTCCCGATCTGTCTGGCGATTCTGGCGGTCATCACGGTGTTGAATTTGCGCGGCCTGGGCGCGAGCGCCCGCGCGTTTCTCCTCCCCACAATGTTGTTCATCGTCGGCCTGTTGGCGGTCATTGCCGTTGGTCTCATCCACCCGCTGGGGCTCAAAGAGTCGTTGCCCGGCAGATCGTTGCTGCAAACCCATGGTTTGCAGGTCGTCTCGGTGCTACTGATCTTGAAGGCTTTTTCCGCTGGCTGCAGCGCGCTGACGGGTGTGGAGGCGATCGCCAACGGCGTACCGCTCTTTCGCGAGCCCCGCGTCAAGCGCGCCAAGCGCACCGAGATGATGCTGGGCTTGATCCTCGGCGCGATGCTGTTGGGTCTGGCCGTCCTCGCCCGGCGCTGGCACATCGGACCGCGTTCGAATCAGACGGTCCTGAGCCAGATCATGGGGATGGCGGTGGGACGTCACTGGGCGTACTACGTCGTGTCCTTGACGATCACGGTCGTCCTCGCGCTCGCCGCTAACACGTCCTTCGGCGGGCTGCCGATCCTGGCCAGCCTCCTCGCTCGCGACAACTATCTGCCTCACGTGTTCGGTCTGCGTGGAGACCGGCAGGTTTTCAATAGTGGTATCTGGGTTCTCGCGGTCCTGTCGGGTGGGTTGTTAGTCGCGGTCGGTGGCAATACCAACGAGATGATCCCGCTCTTCGCCATCGGGGTCTTCACTGGATTCACACTCTCCCAAACTGGTTTGGTCGTGCACTGGTGGCGAACGAGACCGGCTCGTTGGCGCCGCCGCGCCGTAATCAACGGTGGCGGCGCCGTGGTGACAGGGATCGCCACGATCATCTTCTTGATCTCGAAGTTCGAACAGGGCGCGTGGATCGTGGTCATCGCCGTACCGGCCTTCGTGCTCCTCTTCGTACGAATCCATACGTATTACGTCAAGGTCGCACTGGAACTGGGTGTCGGCACGGTCCCCGCCAAGCCCGCCGGCAAGAGAACGCTCGTGATTGTCCCCGTGAGCAACATGTCCCAACTCACTCGATTCGCCATTTCCGAAGCGCTGTCACTCAGCCCCGACGTGATCGCCATCTCAGTTCGAACCGATCGAACCGAGGGGGAGCACGAACTGAGCGACGATCTCGTTCAAGAGTGGACGCAGTGGAATCCTGGCCCGCCACTGCGGATCCTGCGCACGGAGTACTCCTCGATCGTCGAGCCGATTTGCGCGTTCATCGATAAGGAGCGACACGAAGGGGATCGACAGATCGTCGTGTTGATACCGATGGTCGTTGCTAGCCGCTGGCGTTACCGCCTACTTCATAATCAAATCGACCTGGTGTTGAGCTCGGCGCTGCGCAAGCACGCGGACGTGATCGTGGCCCGAGTTCAGATGCCGCTCGATACTCCGGTGTGATGAGACCATAGAAAAACGCTTCGAGCTTTGGCGGCTACGAAGCCGTGACGGTTCGGCTTCGGTCTCTACGAGTCGCCAAGGGTTGGATCTGTCTTCTCACTGAAGCGGCGTGACAAAAAAATCAGCTCGGTGGGTTCGGCGCGGTTGGCGGTGGTGTCGGCGTAGCGCCGGGCAACGTCTGACGCTTGGGCTGGTACTGAGCCTCGAGACCGGGAATTTCGTTCGCGATGGAAGGGTGTTCGAGGATGATGTGGTCGAGTTTGGCGTGCAAGGCGTGCAGACCGAGCACTTTCCATAACAGACGACGAAGTGGCGGCCAGGCGAGGACCGTGATGATGGCCGCGAGAATGACCCAAATGAGCGTGGCGACGATGTCGCCGGGAATGCCACCTGACCCGCCGGCCGGCCATACCCATCGATCCCACCATGTCATTGCGCACTCTCTTCCACGTGATCGCGGTGCATTTGATGTAGTTCTTCTCGCGAGAAACGCTTGCCCTGGATCTCCGGGTGACAGTGGCGACAAACTTTATACGTCGTGCCGGGATCGGTGGGCGAGTGCTTTACGACGAGATCGTGATGACCAATTCGCCAACATTTTTGCGTATGACAGTTGATCTTTCTGTACCCGATAATGACAATCGTCAGAATGCCGAATCCGCCCGCGAAGCCGGACCAGAAGCCGTACCAACCACCGGATTCGTTGAACGTGCCGGTCCACGCAAAGGCGTGATGGAGGAAGGAGTCGAAACCGTGCATTAGCCACCGCATTTCGTCATGCGGCTAAGGCTAATCTCGGTCGGGCCCACGAAAACTGATACCGAATCAGGTCGCGGCCACGCTCGACGGCGATGACAATCGACATGGTCTGTGTCGTACCATTGAAAGACGCAGGCTCCGTGAATCCGGCGGGTCACACCGATGAAGATTTCGGTGGCTCCTCACACCCCGAAAGAGATCCCCATGAAGTTTCGAATCCGCGCGACGATCGCCCTGACACTGGCCCTGAGCGGCCTCCTTGGCGCCGTGAGTGCCAGTGCGGCCACGAGTTCGTTGGTGAAGGTCGTCCAGGGCAAGTCCTACGGCTTCAACGCTGTGACCGCCATTGGTTCCAACGGCGCCAACGTCTGGGTCGCCAACAGCGCCGGCAATTCCGTGACCGAGCTCGACGCCAGTACCGGCGCCAAATTGAATGTGTTTCACATTAA
>Ga0224552_1000401_pt1 | contig 9473 bp, 12 predicted proteins | sample 714S215metaG_FD_179907 | JGI IMG/M metagenome (GOLD analysis project Ga0224552, IMG submission 179907) | Peat soil microbial communities from Stordalen Mire, Sweden - 717 S2 1-5 | ecosystem: Environmental > Terrestrial > Soil > Wetlands > Peat | place: Sweden: Norrbotten County, Stordalen Mire... | reverse complement strand
GGCTAGCTCCGGATTGCCGTGCTCGGAGGCGAGCTCGTTCGCGCGCTGGATGGCTTCTTGCGCTTTGACGGTGAATTTGTCCCAACGGATGGGCATGCTTAGAACTCCTCTGGCAAAACTACTTTATTCGCTTAAGGTGCGGCAAAGTAAGGTCGCCTTTTTCGGCCTTTGCTCTCAGCCCACTCGCGGCAATCGCTCGGTCGCGGTCGCGGAGTTTTTCCAGAACCTTGATTTTCTCGGAGAAGCTGAGCGCAGCTTGTCGCGCCCGCATTTTTGGCTTACTCATCGTTTCCTCCAAATTCGTCTCCCAAATACTTATGCCCGAACTGCTGCCACCGCGAAGCTAAGCCATAACGCTCGATGATACCTTGCAACTTACCCCGATCCACTGCGTCCTGTTCGATAAACTGCAATATGCGGTTGTGATCCTTGGGCCGCCCGGTTCGCAGCGCGATGGCGATCAGGTGTTCGGCGGTCATCACCCACGTGTTTACGCCCTCGACTTCCGTCGATACGGATTCCGCCACGGCTTCGCGCTCCAATTCGCCGCTGGGCGGAAGGAACTGCACCGGCCAGCCGCCGATGACGATGTACTCATCCTCCACCACACCGCCGCGACTCTTAAGGTAGTCGTATATCGGAGCGAGACTAAGCAGCAAGCCGCCAGGAGAAGTTGGGAGCGTCACGAAGATGTCCACGTCGAGCGTCGCCGCGGGTTGCAGGTAAAATGTCGCGCCCACTGCTCCGCCAATGGCGTACTTGCCGATTACGCCATCGGTTTGCATCTGGTTGATTGCTTCGAGTGTGGCCTTCATGGCTTTCGTCGCCTCTTTGCATTGTCAACGAATCCAACGGCCAAGCCAAGGGCTTGGCAGGCAACAGAAAGCAAAAGGGGCGAAAGCGCCCGCCCCTACGTGAGCGTTCAATTACTTACACTCAATATCAAGCACTGCAGATAGCTCGTTTCCGGCACATTCAGCAGGATTGGATGGTCTTTCGACGCTCCCCGGCTCTCGATCAGGCGCAGGTCTTTGTGGGCGTCGCGGGCGGCGTCGGCGACCACTCCCAGGAAGTCCGCGGCGCCGACGTGGAAGGAGCAGGAGCAGGTGACGAGGATCCCTCCGGGGCGCAGCATCTTCATAGCGCGCAGGTTGAGTTCCTTGTAGCCGCGCAGGGCCTTGTCGAGGTCGCGCTTGGTTTTAGCGAAGGCTGGCGGGTCGAGAACGATCGTGTCATAGCGGCGGTTGGCGGCGGAGTATTCGCGCAGCAGGTCGAAGGCGTTGGCCTCGATCCACTCCAGTTCGCGGCCGTTGAGGGCGGCGTTCTTCTCGGCCATTTCGAGCGCTGGACGCGAGCTGTCCACTCCCGTCACGCTCGTACACTTCGCGGCCGTCTGCCCAGCCGCGCCCAAAGCAAGGTGCAGCGCGAACCCTCCCTGATAGCAAAAGGCATCAAGCGCCTCGCCATGCGCGTATTGCGCCGCGGCGGCGTAGTTTTCGCGCTGATCGAGAAACGCGCCGGTCTTCTGGCCTTCGAGGCCGTCGTAGTGAAAGCGGACACCATTCATTCTGACCTCGGTCGAACTCTTCTCTCCCCACAGCAATCCCGAGGCAAGCGGCGGCAGTTGTTCCAGTTCGCGGATACGGGCTTCGACGCGCTCGACGATTCCAGCTGGCCGCAACTCGGCTTCCTGGCGCAGCGTGTCGACAATGGCCTGGCGCACGGGCTTGGCATCCATGGCCTGCGTGAGGATTTGCAGCGAGATCACGTCGTTATAGCGGTCGACGATGAGGCCGGGCAGAAAATCGGCTTCGCTGAAAACGATGCGGTAGGCATCGGTATTGGAGACAAGTTCCTTGCGATAGGCGATGGCGGCGCGAATGCGTTCGGCGACGAGCGCGGGCAGATCGTCGACCGAGCCGTGCGAGATCATGCGGATGGCGATCTGCGACGAAGAACTGTAAAGCGCGCTGCCCAGGAATTTGCCGCGCGGATCGAGGACGCGGACGACGGAGCCGGGAGCCGGGCTCTTCGATCCGACGGCGGATTCGACGATATCCGACCGATAGACCCAGGGATGCCGCGTCTGCAGACGAGTGGCTCCGCGGGTGGAAAGTTTCACGAAAGGCTCCGCATGCTTGGCGGAGGCGGCAGGTTTTTTGGGCATGAGTAGATGGTATCGCGTAGCGCGCGGAGATGTGTGAAGACGGGGCTCTGTCGTTCCTGGTGGGAAAAGGTCTCGTGACCACGCTAGCCCATTACGATGCCATCGAGCTTCCGCCGCGCACGGCCAATTCTCCTCGCCGCGGCATGGCTCCCACGCTGGCCGTCACGGCGCCCGTCATCACCTTTTGCCACGCCGTCTGGAACTGCTCCATCTCCGCCGCGGTTCCAATTGTGATGCGCGCATAGGTGGGCCACACCGGCCAGATGCGGCCGATGTACACGTTCTGCTTCGCCATGGCGTCGATCGCCGTCTTCGCCGGGCCCTTCGTATCCAGCATGAAGCAATTCGATTGCGAGGGAATATACGAATACCCGTTGCGATCCAGCCAGGCGAACACATCGCCTCGGATGCGCGCGTTGATGCGCTTGCGCTCGGGCACCAACTGCGCGTCTTTCAGGCTGGCGGAGGCCGCAACCATCGCGGTGATCGGCATGAAATTCCAGCCGCCGTAATCGTCGATTTTCTCGATCAAGTCGGGGCGAGCGAATACAGCTCCGCAGCGCAACCCGGCCATGCCGTATATTTTCGAGAAGGTGCGCAGCAGAATCACGTCCTTGCCGGCTCTCACCAGGTCCATTGCCGACTCTGCGTCGGAAAAATGAATGTAGGCTTCATCCACCAGCACGACCGAACCCTTGGGCTTGTTCTCGACCAGATATTCGAGATCGGAATGACTGGTCAGCGTGCCGGTCGGATTGTTCGGGCTGCACACATAGAACACGCCCGCATCGGGAGCCGCAGCCAGCATTGCCTTCGCATCGTGAGCGTAAGTCTTCGTCAGCGGAACTTTCACGACTTTCGCGCCGACGGCGTGGGCGGCGGACATGCCGGCTTCGTATCCGGGATCGGCGGTGACATAACTGCGCTGCGGGGAAGCGAATGCCGCCACCGTGTGATGCAGCGGCTCGCTCGACCCGGCATAAACGCGGACCTGTTCCAGCTTCAGCCCTTCCATCTCGGCCAGCGCCTTCACCAGATCGTCGGTGAGATAGTCGGAATACCGTCCGCCCTGCGGGATGATGGCGGCAATGGCCTCGCGCGCCGAAGCGCCCGGCCCGAGCGGGTTTTCGTTGGAGTCAATGCGGATCGCATCCTTTGGAAAATTATGCACGCGAGCGTGAGCCAGCATGGGCTCGGTCACGATGCGCAGGGCCAGCGCCGCCGAGGCGGCAGCCGACAGGCTGAGAAACGACCGGCGGGATGTGGAAGGAAGGGTCGACTCGTTGTCGTCGTGTTTGTCTTTGTTTTTGCCCTGGTATTCGGGAGCCATGGCTCACCTCGTGTCGGCAATCTTACCGCAGACCGCCGCCCAATACGGCATGAAATATGATCTCGCGAGGCAAAATGGCCGCCAAATGAAAGCGCAACAACGGCACGTTTTGTGCTAATCTTCCGCCCACGGCCAATCGGGGAGAAACGGTCGCCGGTTGCGCTCTTCCAGGAGGTCTCTCGTGAAGCGTCCATTCGTCGCACTGCTGTCGCTGATCTGCATCGCGCTCGCCATCGCAGTTTTCTTGCCAGATGCCAGGCCCGTGCAAGCCGGTGGCGGCCAGAAGGCCGAGGCGCAAGAAGTCACCGATGGTTCCAATGCCGCGGACTATTGCGTCAAGAAAGGCGGCGAGGTCAACGACCGCCAGCCCTTCTACAACACCAATGACGTCGAGCAGAACTGGCTCCGTTTATCGGGCAGCACACAATTTTGCAAGTTTTTGTCGAAGAAGGATGGATCGCGGATCTACGCTGAGCTTTCGACGCTCTACACCGAAGAGCCATCGCTGGCGGCGCTCGCCTATTACGCTGAGGTTACCTACAACGGCAACTGCAACGGCAATCCCGCATCCTGCTACTGCTCCCAGCTTGGCGGCAGCGATCTATTTGGCGGAATCAACGCCGCCGGCGGCGGCTGGGTGAAAAAGTCCGATCCTGACGATCCGGTACTCGAGGCCTGCATCTTCCCCGACATGTCCACCATCGACTCCTGGGGATTGTTCTATCACTCGGCTGGGATCATCCGCGGAAAAGATCTGTCCAAGGTGCTGCGCTTTGCCAACCCATACGGCACGAAGTAGCAACTTAGCGAAGAGGAATTTCAGTTAAGATTTCAGTCAAGAAGGATTGGCGAAAAGAAGGTTCGCGAAGCGAACGCGGGGCTCGCGACATTCAAAATCTACTGCGCCGCAGACTGTTCCGCCGCAGCGGCGGAATGCTTGGGACTCGCCCTGTGCTCGCGCCGTATGGCTAGCAGATCTTTCTGCAGCAAGTCGAGAACATTCGACGGAATCTCCGATCCCCACTCGTCAATCTCCGCCTCGGCCCAATGCCCGTTGAGCCGCAGCGCGGTCTCGGTCAGATCCTCGGGAAACGCCTGCCGGTAATTGCCTTCGCGCTGTAACACTTCACCGAACTGGCGTCCGGTGTGCAGCTCATAAATCCGCCGCGTGGAGTTGCCTCCATTATTGATAAACGCCAGCAGCACTTCGCCTTCCTCGGCGAAATCGGGACGATAGAACCAGGCCTGCGGCGCGTCGGCCTTGGGTCGCGCGCGTTTTCTGCCGGTGACGGTCACGACTTCCTGCTCCGGTTTCACTTCGTTGGCGGGATTGAAGTAATAAATTCGGGAGCACGACTCGCAGACCATCACCTTCTCGCCATTGCGCACTTCGTTATAGGTCTGCGGCCGCAGCATCACCTGGCAGCCCACGCACTTCTGTTCGCGAACCTCCGCCAGTCCGGTGCCGCGGAACTTCGCCACCCGCTCATACTGCCGCAGAATATCCTCGGCGATCTCATGCCGCAGCGCGTCGCGCTTGGCGTTCCACTCGGCGAGCTTCTTCTGATCTTCGGCGGTGACTTTTCGCGCGTCTTCTTTTTCTTTTTCGATCTCAGCCGTTTCGGCTTTCAGCTCGGCCTCCGCCGCCTTGACTTCTTTTTCGCGCGCGTCGACGTTGACCATCACCTCCAGAATGCGGTCCTCGTTCAGCCGGATTTCCGCCTCGGCAAACTGAATCTCATTCATGATGGCTTTGTATTGTTCGTTGGTTTTTACGTCGAGGGATTGGTCGCGATACTTGGAAATCTTGCCTTGCAGATCCTTGATACTGGCTTCGAACTTCTTGCGGTTGGCCTCGTCGCCCTTGGCGGCGTTGCGCGCCTTTTCCAGTTGCGCCTTCGTCCCAGCCAGTTTTTGCTCGATCACCGCCACGCGTTTGGGCAGCGCGGCAACCTCTTCCTGCAGTTTGCGGATTTCTTTGTCCGCAGTCTGCAGCTCCAGTAGTTTTTCGATATCAGGAAGCATCGGCCCCAAGCATCACAGTAACGATTCTAGCATGGGAGGGCGCAGGGCTGGCTGTGTTGAGACTGGAGTCTGCTCCGTCGCGGCGCGCCGGCGAAGCTTGAGCGCGGAGGTGGCAAAAGGCTAGAATGGGTCGAGGTCGGAACATGGCAGCTCTCGATTGGTCGCAGTGTCCCGCCGTGGAAAGCGTACCGGGGAGACTAAGCGGTGCATGGGTGTTTCGCGATACCCGGATGCCGGTTTCCGCCGTGTTCGAAAACCTCGAAGCGGGAGCCACCATCGAAGAAATTGCGAATTGGTTCGGTATTTCCAAGGAACAGATAATAGAGGTGCTCGCGTTTGCCGCCCGCAGCCTTGCTGCCCCGGTTCCGCTAGAGCCCGTGTCCGCCTCCGATGCTCGTACTCTTTGACCACAGCGTACCGGCGCCGCTGGTTCCCTATCTTGGCGGCCACAGGGTTACGGAGGCAAGAGCCCGCGGTTGGGACACGCTTTCCAACGGCGACCTGCTAGCCGAAGCCGAGCGTGCAGGGTTCGAGGTTTTTCTCACCGCCGACAAGAACATCCAATACCAGCAGAATCTCGCCGGGCGCAAAATCGCCGTTGTGGTGCTGAGCACTCCACAATGGCCGTTGGTTCGATTGCACACCGAGAAAATTATGGCAGCGGTCAACGCAGCCACGCCCGGCAGCTATGCCGAGGTTCATATTCCACACAAATCCTGACGAGCGTCGCACCGGCAGACCCGATCTCTTTTGTGCAGCCCCGCTTGACAATCATCCGTATTTCTGCAATTATCGAAATATGAAGACAGCCCAATCCAAAAAGTCCGCCGAGCAGGTTGTCAAATACGCCGACATGTTTTCCGCCATGGGAACCGAGCCCCGGCTGCGGATCATGCAGCTATTGCTCTCCGCTCACCCGGAAGGCCTCGTCGCCGGGGAGATTCAGGAAGAGCTGGAAATTCCCAATTCCACGCTGTCGCATCATCTCGACAAGCTCAAGGCGGAAGACCTCGTCCACGTGCAAAGAGAGAGCACCTTTCTCCGATACACCGCAAATACGAACGCACTCCAGGAACTGCTTCAGTTTCTGTATGCCGAGTGCTGCACTCGCAACCAAGCCGTCAACCCCGAACAGATCGTTCCAATCTGCCGCTAGGAGGAACACCATGAGCAGCCCGGACATCAAGGAAATCGTCAAAGAAAAATACGGCCAAGCGGCCTTGCGTGTGACGAGCGGCGGCAGTTCCTGCTGCGGCGCGACGCCCGGTACGGGATGCAGCGATCCGATCACATCGAATTTGTATGACGCATCCCAGACACAGCAAATTCCCGAAGAAGCTCTGCTGGCCTCGTTAGGGTGCGGGAATCCAACCGCTCTGGCCAGTCTGAATCCGGGCGAAGTCGTCCTAGACCTCGGCTCTGGCGGAGGCATCGACGTTTTGCTTTCGGCGAAGCGTGTCGGCGCCACCGGCAAAGCCTACGGCCTCGACATGACCGATGAGATGCTCGCGCTCGCGAACGAGAACAAGCGCAGAGCCGGAGTCCAAAATGTCGAGTTCTTGAAAGGGGAAATCGAAAACATACCTTTGCCCGATGAGTCCGTGAATGTCGTCATCTCCAATTGCGTGATCAACCTTTCCGCGGATAAGGACCGGGTGCTGCGGGAAGCCTTCCGAGTCCTAAAGCCAGGCGGGCGCTTGGCTGTGTCCGATGTCGTGACTCGTGGCGAGATGCTTGCCGAGATTCGCAAGAGCGTCCTGCTGTGGGTCGGCTGCGTTGCGGGTGCTCTTGAAGAGAACGAATACCGCGGTAAACTGGCGTCCGCTGGATTCGAGAATATCGAGATTGAGCCGACCAGAATCTATAGCGTCGAGGACGCCCGCGAGTTCCTTTCGGGCCAGAACATCGACGTGGATGCCATTGCGCCGCAGGTGGACGGCAAGTTCATGAGCGCTTTCGTGCGGGCCGTGAAACCAGTCGATGCTGGAGCAAAGACGTGTTGCGGACCGACCTGTTGCCACTAGGAGAGGGCGAGTATGCAAGGACATTACAACGCCTTATTCCTGTGCACGGGCAATTCCGCGCGCTCGATCATGGCGGAGGCCATACTTAACTCCAAAGGGCGGCCAAATTTTACGGCCTACAGCGCCGGCAGTCATCCGTCGGGAACGGTTCGGCCAGAAGCATTGCGACAACTCGAAATGGCGCACTTACCAACCGAGGGTCTGCGCAGCAAGGCATGGGAGGAATTCTCTCTGCCCGGTTCTCCAAGGCTCGACTTCGTTTTTACGGTGTGCGACAACGCCGCGAAAGAGGTCTGCCCAATCTGGCCCGGACAGCCGATGACCGCCCATTGGGGCATTCCCGACCCAGCAGCGGTTCACGGAACCGAAGAAGAAGTCGAACGGGCGTTTCGCGAGGCATTTTTTATTCTGGATCGCAGAATCAGCCTATTGCTCTGCCTTCCGCTGAAGAGTCTCGACGGCCTTGCCATCAAGAGAGAGCTCGACAAAATTGGCCAGACGATGACACCAGTTCCGCATGAATAACAGCGTCTTTATCGCAGCAGGCGGCGCGTCGGTCGGGTTGCAGCACCCTCAGGGGCGCCAATGAAGACAGCCAGTCGCCTCAGTTTTCTCGACCGCTATTTGACCGCGTGGATCTTCGCCGCCATGTTTGGTGGCGTTGTGTTGGGTTGGCTTGTGCCCGGAGTCGTACCGTTTCTAAATCGCTTCAACATCGGGACGACTTCCATTCCGATTGCGGCGGGATTGATTTTGATGATGTATCCACCTTTCACGAAGGTGCGATATGAGAACCTGCACGAGGTCTTTCGCAATAAAAAAGTGCTAGGCCTTTCACTCGTGCAGAACTGGGTTGTGGGGCCGGTTTTGATGTTTGTTCTGGCCGTCGTATTTCTTCGCGGATATCCGGAATACATGGCTGGACTAATCATGATCGGCCTCGCGCGCTGCATCGCCATGGTCATCGTGTGGAACGAACTAGCGCGAGGCGATACGGAATATGCCGCTGGCCTGGTAGCCTTCAATTCGCTCTTCCAGGTCTTTTTCTACTCGCTCTACGCCTGGGTTTTCATTACGGTCCTCCCCGCCAAGCTCGGCCTTCGGAGCACCATCGTGAATGTCTCGATAGCTGAGATTGCAAAGAGCGTTTTTATTTATCTTGGAATCCCGCTTCTCGCCGGATTTCTAACTCGTACTGCATTGGTTCGTGCCAAAGGGAACGACTGGTATAACCGGAACTTCGTTCCCCGTGTCAGCCCGCTGACGCTGATTGCCCTGCTGTTCACGATTGTGGTGATGTTCTCTCTTAAGGGCGGCTACATTGTTCGCCTGCCCTTGGACGTTCTGCGCATCGCCGTGCCGCTTTTGATTTACTTTGTGCTGATGTTTCTGGTGTCCTTTTACATGGGCAAGAAGTTGGGCGCGGACTATTCCAAGACCACGACACTGGCATTTACCGCCGCCTCCAACAATTTTGAACTGGCGATCGCAGTGGCTGTGTCGGTGTTTGGCATCAACTCCGGAGCCGCATTCGCGGCTGTCATCGGGCCCCTGGTAGAAGTGCCCGTGATGGTTGCGCTCGTGAATGTAGCCCTCTATTTTCAACGTCGTTTTTTTGAATCCTCCACTGGTAAGTAGCGAAAGCGGTGGTACTCGCCTCAGTTCTCTCCCGGCATAGGATGCGCCGCCTGGTCGGCATTGGGAACCAGATGTTCGTAGGTGGCTCGCGGCACGTGCGAATCCCAGTAGCCAGCAGTCTTGGCGAAGCCGACGATGCCGAAGAAGAGGACGGCAATTCCCGCCGCCAGGGCCCACGCCGGTATGTTCGCCGGCCGTGAACCGAGCGCCGGAATTTTCTGTTGCGGGAAGCTGGGCCGGTGCAAGCTGACCAGCGACAGGCTGAGCGCATCTTTTGCGGGACAGACGG
>Ga0224552_1000390_pt1 | contig 9553 bp, 9 predicted proteins | sample 714S215metaG_FD_179907 | JGI IMG/M metagenome (GOLD analysis project Ga0224552, IMG submission 179907) | Peat soil microbial communities from Stordalen Mire, Sweden - 717 S2 1-5 | ecosystem: Environmental > Terrestrial > Soil > Wetlands > Peat | place: Sweden: Norrbotten County, Stordalen Mire... | reverse complement strand
AAGAATAGAAGATAAGAAAAGTAAGAGTAAAAAATTTTGACAATTCGACAAACATAACAGGGGGGTAGTAATGAATAAACAATTACAGACCAAAGAGCAGCCTAACCAGCCTGATCAGCCAGAATATAAGGATCGGCCATTACCCGATACTAAGTCCAAAAAAAGACAGGGTATGGAGATAGGTTTCAAAGAAGGAAAAACTGTAAAAAGTTTTAAAGAAATGTGTATGCCTCTTAATTAACAAGGTCACGGCTAAAGGCTACAAGCTAACATTATACGACTAAAAAAGCTATGAAAGCTGAAGTCAGAGGCCTTCAATATCTAATACGGGAGAACGGTATGGATGGTCAAATGGATAAAGTAAAGGGACGTGTTAAGCAAGCCGTGGGTGACTTGACTCACAACAAGCGATTAAAAGCTGAAGGTAAGTTAGATGAATTTCGTGGCACTGTCAAAAATAAGATTGATAAAGCGGCAGACACATTAAAAAAGCAGGTTTAAATTCACAAGGTTTGGCATTTATTCTGGGAGGAGAGATATGTTATACACAGTTGCAGTTATTTTGCTTGCGCTTTGGTTGTTAGGAATGGTTTCGTCGTACACAATGGGTGGGTTTATTCATCTACTGCTTGTTATTGCTGTTATCGTTGTAATTATACAACTCATTAGTGGCCGTAAAGTGGTTTAATTTCAACAATAAAGGCCATGCGTCAACACAATTAAAAATTGGAGAAATTATGAAAAATTCAAAATCAGCAGTAATGGAAAGTTATCGGGATTCTAAGAAAATTGAAGTTGTTATCCAAGAGGGAAAAGCAAAGACATATTCAACCAAGAACACTCTTGGGGAAAAAGTTAGAATACAAATGGAGAGCATCTTGCAAGACCGGCTAGCTGATTCTATTGATCTACAAACTCAGGCCAAGCAGGCTCATTGGAATGTAAAAGGACCAAGTTTTATCGCTCTTCATGAGCTTTTTGACAAGATTGCGGAAGAATCAGAAGAATATCCAGACCTCATTGCTGAGCGTATTGTCCAATTTGGTGGGGTGGCGGAGGGTACGATACAAGTTGTTGCAAATCGTAGCAATCTTCCGGAGTATCCTTTAGTCCTAACGACAGGCCAGGAACATGTTGAGGCCTTTTCTCATGCCCTAGCTGTGTATGGGGAGCTTGTTCGCACGACTATTAAACAGGCGTCCGACCTTGATGACCCGGCAACTGCGGATATATTTACTCAAATCTCACGAAGTGTGGACAAGAATTTGTGGTTTATAGAGGCCCACAATCAAGTTGAGAAATAAATCAGCATGAATAACAATGCACCTAAACATCCTAAGATTTTGGCGTTTTTGAAACGTACTGAATTGCCAATGATATTTCTTAGTTTTGTCTGGTTCTGTATACTTATCACAGAGTTGGTCAATGGCACAAGTCCGGTGCTTTCAGATTTTGGGACAGGTATCTGGATTTTATTTATTTTGTATTTTGTTATGCGCATGGCAACTGTTGTTAATAGAACAGAGTTGCTTAAACAAAATTGGCCATTTGTATTAGCAATACTAGTATCTACGCTGAGATTTTTCCCATTTTTACAGGCGTTTCCCTTAGTACGTATTTTGACAGCAACTTTTGGAATGCAGGTGATTTGGATATTTGCTTCAGCCGTTGTTGGAATGCGTATACTTCGTCGTAATATTGGGCATCGTGGTGCTGGTTATGTACTTGCGTTAACATTTGTTGTGTTGTTTGCTGGTGCGGCAGGTATGCTCCATTTTGAGGGAAGCGTCCAAGACAGCCTAGGCATCCATACATATTTGAGGGCCCTTTGGTGGACAGCCATGCAGTTATCAAACATGGGGAGCGGGTATGTGATAAAAACAACAGGTGGTAGAATTATCGATCTTTGCGTATCAATTTACGCGGTCGTGATATTTGGGTATATAACCGCTCTTTTGGCATCATTTTTAATTGACCGTGAGGTCAAAGACCCAAGACCAGAAATTGCTTATCAGAAATCAGTTCAAGCGCTACAAGAAGAAATCATTCAATTACGCCATTTAATTGAAGATACTTTTCAACAAGAATCATTTCCTAAAATCAGATCGAAGAATAAAACAGAATCAATCCTACCGTAACTACTTTCAGTACGCCTTATTATACCTCGGTTCAATTGAAGCATTTTTGTATACCTTTAAAATATAATTTTAAACGTATATAAATACGTCGGAGAAATAATGTTAGCTGAAAAGGAATTAACGAATATAAGTTTACTTGCTGGAAAGCTACCTAACTCAGGGATGTTAGTCAACGTACCCAAATTGGTTACATCATATTATTCTGATGTGCCTGATCCTAGTGTGAAGGCACAAAGGGTTTTATTTGGTACTTCAGGACATCGAGGTTCTTCCTTTAAAAAGTCATTCAATGAATGGCATATACTCGCCATTACGCAGGCGATTTGCCTATACCGTAAGCAGCAGGGTATTAACGGCCCTTTGTTTCTTGGAATGGATACCCATGCATTATCTGAGCCGGCAGGCAGAAGTGCACTCGAAGTCTTGGCAGCTAATGGGGTTGAAGTTATGCTTTCAACAAATGATGAATACACACCGACCCCTGTAATCTCTCACGCAATTCTTTCCTACAACCGCAGTCGTAAGACCGGTCTCGCTGATGGCATTGTCATTACCCCTTCCCATAACCCACCCCATGATGGGGGATTTAAATATAATCCTCCAAATGGGGGGCCTGCAGATTTAAAGATTACTGATTGGATTGGAATGACAGCCAATACATTTCTTGAGGCCAAGATGCAAGGCATTAAACAGATGCCTTATGAGAAGGCATTAAGCGCTTCCAGCACACATCAGCATGATTATCTGAATACCTATATTGATGATTTAGAAAATGTGATCGATATGGATATCATTAAAGGATCTAACCTTAAATTGGGCGTTGATCCTCTTGGCGGGGCTGGAGTCCATTATTGGAAACCCATTGCCGAACGCTACAGATTGAATCTTGAAGTTATTAGCGATAAGGTTGACCCGACCTTTAGTTTTATGACAGTGGATTGGGATGGTCAGATCCGAATGGATCCATCGTCTCCTTATGCGATGCAGCGGTTGATCAAAATGAAGGATCAATTTGATATTTCTTTTGCTTGCGATACTGACCATGACCGGCACGGGATAGTTACTAAAAATGCAGGCTTACTACCACCCAATCATTACCTTTCTGTTGCTGTTTTTTATCTTTTTGGACACCGGCCAAGATGGAGCTCTAAAGCAGCAGTTGGCAAGACCTTGGTCAGCAGCCAGATGATTGACAGGGTTACCGCGAAATTGGGACGCAAACTTTACGAAGTGCCTGTTGGCTTCAAATGGTTTGTTGATGGTTTGAAGGACGGTTCTTTAGGGTTTGGTGGTGAAGAGAGCGCAGGGGCTTCTTTTTTACGGCTGGATGGAAGCGTTTGGACAACAGATAAAGACGGCATCGTTCCGGCATTGTTGTCGGCTGAAATCACAGAGCGAATGGGAAAAGATCCAGCAGCAATTTACCACGATTTGACAGAAGAGTTGGGCGAATCTTTTAGTGAACGCCTTCAAGCACCAGCCACCTCAGAACAAAGACAAGTTTTAGAGAATCTTGACTCATCACAAGTTAAGACGACAAATTTGGCTGGTGAGAAGATCAAGGCTATCTTGACCCGTGCTCCAGGTAATGGCGCTGCCATAGGCGGTATAAAAGTGATAGCAGAAAACGGGTGGTTTGCACTACGACCATCGGGAACTGAGGATATTTATAAAATTTATGCAGAAAGTTTTATTGGGGACGATCATCTCAAACTCATTTTAGAGGAAGCGCAAACAATCGTGAAAGATGCAATTGCACCGGAAGTTTTATCCGGAAAAGGTATCCATTGAAAATGATGAAAATAGTATTCGCTGCAGCTATCCTAGGGCTTTGCTTGGTGTCATGTACGAACAATTTATTAACTGTCTCAAAGGCAGATTATTCTAAGAAAATTGTTGGGACCTGGAAAGGTACAGTTGGCAATTTGAAAGAAACAATGTCAATCAAGGGTGATGGTACCTTTGTCTGCCGGCTACATCCAAGAGGCTTCATTTCTAATATGATTTACCCCGCTGTCCCAGGGACGATTGATGGAACATGGAAAATTAATAATGCAATAATTACCCTCACAATTAATGGAGCCAAAAACGAGAACCTGACTAATAGTAGTGCTTCAAGTGCGATCATTTCATTTAAGGAAGACGAGCTTGAATTGAAATCTGACCGAGGTGAGACTTCGTTATTTCAGAGGGTTTTTGTTCTTTAATTTAATATTGATGGAGGACTGTCATGGGAGAAATTATGAAAAATAAAACACCTATTAACGCTTCAATGAATAGCTCACGATCCAAAGAGATTGATGGGTTTGATTCCTTAAGACAACTTGCTTTGGATTTGCATTGGTCGTGGAACCATTGTACTGACCAAATTTGGCGGCAACTGGATCCTGTACTATGGGAACTAACACATAATCCCTGGATTGTATTACAGACTGTTGCGCGTGAAAAACTTGTGGGCCTTTTAGGTGATCCCACCTTTCGTGGACAAGTTGATGCCCTTTTGCAATCCAGGAAAGCACAAGCGGAGACTCCCGCATGGTTTCAACAAAATCACGCCTTATCGCCTTTAACATGCGTTGCGTATTTCAGTATGGAATACATGTTAAGCGAGGCGCTCCCGATTTATTCTGGTGGACTTGGCAATGTGGCCGGAGATCAACTTAAAGCTGCGAGTGATTTGGGCGTGCCAGTGGTTGGTGTTGGTCTTTTATATAGCCAAGGTTATTTCCGTCAGTTGATTGACAAAGATGGGGCTCAAGAAGCTCTATACCCTTATAACGATCCCGGACAATTACCGATTACACCTTTGCGAGCTGAGAATGGTGAATGGTTGCGTTTAGAAATAGCTTTACCTGGGTATTCTGTTTGGCTTCGCGCCTGGCAGGTCCAAGTCGGACGTGTAAAATTATATTTGCTTGATAGTAATGACGCGGCGAATTTTCCTGCACATCGAGGTATTACCAATCAGCTTTATGGCGGAAGCCCAGAGATGCGTCTCAAACAAGAAATACTTTTAGGGATCGGCGGCTGGAGGCTGCTTGAAGCACTCAAGATTAAGCCAGAAGTTTGTCATCTTAATGAAGGGCATGCGGCATTTGTTATTTTAGAGCGTGCCAGGTCTTATATGAAGGAAAGTGGACTTGCCTTTAATGTTGCGATGGATGTCACTCGTGCAGGAAATTTATTTACGTCACATACGGCGGTTGCGGCAGGATTTGACCGTTTCTTGCCCGAACTTATGGAAGAATATCTGGGAGCCTATGCTAAAGAAAAATTAGGCATTTCTTTTCACGATTTAATGGCACTAGGACGACAGAATAGCGAAGACGCCTATGAACCTTTCAATATGGCTTATCTGGCCATTCGCGGCAGTGGAGCAGTTAATGGCGTCAGCCGTTTGCATGGGGACGTCAGCCGTCATCTGTTTTCATCCCTATTTCCTGGTTGGCCTGTCGACGAAGTTCCTATTGGTTATGTGACTAATGGAGTTCATATGCCCAGTTGGGATTCTACTGCTTCCGATACTCTTTGGACAAAAGCTTGCGGTAAAGATCGATGGATGGGAACTACTGAAACTCTGGAACAGAATATTCGTCGTGTATCTGATGAAGAATTATGGGAAATGCGATCTGAAAACCGTCATTGTTTGGTTGAGTATGTTCGTGAAAGATTGCCCAGAGAATTAGCTGCAAGTGGTGTAGACACACAAATGATTGATCATGCTAAGAATATCTTTGATCCCAATGCTTTAACGTTGGGTTTTGCTCGTCGTTTTGCTACCTACAAACGACCTAATCTTTTACTGCATGATACTGCGCGATTACTTCGTATTTTGAGCGATCAAAAACGTCCAGTACAACTGATTATGGCAGGTAAGGCACATCCGGCGGATAAAGCAGGACAAGTCTTGATTCAGGAATGGATCCAATTTATCAGAAATACAAAAGCTCGTGATCATGTCATATTCCTTAGCGATTACGACATGCACATGGCGGCTCATTTAGTACGGGGTGTCGATGTTTGGATTAACACCCCCAGGCGTCCCTGGGAAGCGTGTGGTACTAGCGGGATGAAGGTCCTCGTTAATGGAGGGATTAATCTTTCCGAGTTGGATGGTTGGTGGGCTGAAGCATATACCCCTAAGGTAGGGTGGGCAATGGGTGATGGTCAGGAACATGGCGAGGATCCAGCTTGGGATGCCATTGAAGCCGGAGTTCTTTACGAAATTCTTGAACGTGAAGTGATACCTAAATTTTATGGGCGTACGACCAAGGGTTTACCAATTGCCTGGATCGCACAGATGCGTGAAAGTATGAGCACTTTGACGCCCCAATTCTCAACCAATCGTACAGTGCGTGAATATATTGATAAATATTATCTTCCTTCTGCCATTGCCTATCGTAAGCGCTCAGCTGATAAAGGCAAGGTAGGACAGAACATTATTAACTCAGAACATACCCTAAAAGAAAAATGGGGCAAATTGCATTTTGGAAACGTGAAGTCACAAACAAAAGCAGACCAGAATATTTTTGAAGTGGATGTGTATCTCGATGATATCGATGTGAACTTAGTTAGAGTTGAACTTTATGCTAATGGAATCAATGGTAGTGACTCGATTCATCAGGAAATGAACCGTGTGGGTCCATTGGCTGGTGCATCGGGTGGCTATGTTTACAGTACGGCTGTTTCTGCGGCCCGTTCAAAAACAGACTATACAGCACGCATTATACCGTTCTGTGATGGCGTTGCGGTGCCTTTGGAAATCGGTGGGATTCTTTGGCAAAAGTGAAGGAAAATTTATGCAAGAGTTAAAAGAGAAAACAGATTTAAAAGCTGACCTCAGGGATGGCACGTCATTACCACTGGGGCCAAGTCAATGTGGTACAGGTGTTAACTTTGCGATCTTTAGTCAATACGCAACCCACATAAGGCTTGAATTGTTTGACCATCATGAAGATTCAAAAGCCGCTCGTGTGATTGATTTAGATCCTATTCACCATCGAACAGGTAATATTTGGCATGTATGGATCGAAGGTATTCGACCTGGCCAGCTCTATGCCTATCGAGTGGAAGGCCCCTATAACCCCAAGGATGGTCATCGTTTTAATTTTAACAAACTTCTTTTGGATCCCTGTGCTAAAGAAATTTCGAGATTGCCTACTTGGGATTTCGGAGTAGCTCGTGGGTATGATGTGTCTGTTCCTTATGCGGATGCGGTATGTTCGATGGTCGATGATACAGGAAGCATGCCTAAATGCGTTTTCACGGACGAGCAATTTGAATGGTATGAGGATCATTCTCCAAAGCTTCCCTGGTCAAAAGTTGTCATCTATGAATTGCATGTCCGTGGTTTTACAAATCATCCAAGTTCCGGTGTGAAAAATCCTGGAACCTATAGGGGTCTAATGGAAAAGATTCCCTATCTTAAAAACTTAGGTATTACAGCTATTGAGCTTATGCCGGTACAAGAGTTCAATGAAAATCAGCCAACAGGTAAATATTCACCAACGGGTAAACCCCTCAAGAATTATTGGGGATATGACCCTGTAGCCTTTTTTGCACCTAAGGCTTCCTATAGCAGTTTGGACGGCATTGGTCATCAGAAACAAGAATTTAAGGAAATGGTCCAAGCTTTGCATAAGGCAGGAATTGAGGTGATTTTAGACGTGGTCTTTAATCATACTTCTGAGGGGGACGAGCGTGGGCCCACACTTAGTTTTCGTGGTATTGATAACAGAATATTCTACATGTTAGCAGACGATAAACGTTTTTATAAGGACTATTCAGGAACAGGCAACACTATTAACGCCAATCATCCTGTTGTGAGGGACCACATTTTGACCGCGTTGCGTTATTGGGTTGAAGAAATGCATGTTGATGGGTTCCGTTTTGATCTGGCCACGGTGCTTGATCGTGACTGCACTGGAAAATTGTTGTCCAATGCCCCTGTACTCGAGCTTATTGCTGATGACAAGATATTAAAGGATGTGCGGATAATCGCTGAACCGTGGGATGCGGCTGGAGCGTATGAAGTTGGGAGTTTCTCAAAACGCCGTTGGGCCGAATGGAACGGTCGGTATCGGGATGTAATACGGAGGTTTTGGCGCGGCGATGATGGGATCTTGGGTTTATTTGCCCAACGTATCTGTGGCAGTGCCGATATTTACACAAAATCCGGCAAAGGACCGGATAGCAGTATCAATTTCATTACCTGTCATGATGGTTTTACCCTCAATGATCTGGTGAGCTATAACTCCAAGCACAATGAAGCAAATGGAGAAAATAACAAGGATGGGACTAACGAAAATTTAAGTGCCAATTATGGTGTTGAAGGCCAGACCGATGATGGTCATATTGAGGATATTAGAAAGCGTCAGATCAAGAACTTCCTTTTAACACTGTTAATATCCCGTGGTGTCCCGATGTTATCAGGCGGGGATGAATTTCGCCGCACACAAGAGGGCAATAATAACGCGTATTGTCAGGATAATGAAATAAGCTGGTTTAACTGGAGTCATCTTAAGGAACATCAGGAAATTTTCAATTTCACCCGTGACTTGCTGACATTTCGTCGCGATCATCCTATTCTTAGCAAAGAACAATTTTATACAGATGCTGAGATTCAGTGGTTTAGTCCCCATGGCGAGTTACCCAATTGGGATGATTCAAATAATAAGCAGTTAGCCTGCTTGATACATGAAAATACCCAGTCAAAAATCTACTTGATGTTCAATGCAGATTCACAGGGAATTAATTTTATTTTACCCAAGGTATCCTTTTGGCCTGTTTGGCATCTGGCTGTAGACACATCCCACTCAATTTCAAAAGAGTTTCAAATTGAGGATACAAAGGCTTATCACCTTCAAGCCCGTAGCAGTGCGATACTTTTGGAAAGGAAGTAAGAGGATACATGATGAAACAACTAAGTTCAGGTGTGTTAATGCATCCAAGTTCCCTTTTCAATCAATATCCTATAGGTGATATTGGTCCCTCAGCAGCCCGTTTTGTAGATTTTTTGGGAACAAGTGGGCTTTCGCTCTGGCAGATGCTTCCTGTCGGCCCAGCTGGAGAGGGGAATTGTCCTTATCAATCAATGTCTGCTTTTGGAGGTAATCCACTCTTGGTGAGTCCTGATCGCCTGGTATCCGAAGGATTCTTAGAAAGTTCTGATATCGAACATTACATATCTTCTAATGATGGAAAGGTGAATTATCCAGCGGCAGAAGAATTAAAGACAAGATTGCTAAGACGTGCATTTGAGAATTTTGAGAATAAGCCCCAAGGTCAATCCCAAATTGATTTTAATGCATTTAAACACTTGGAATCATATTGGCTTGATGATTTTTCGTTGTTTTTAGCCATTCAAACTAAAGAAGGCACTTCAAATTGGACCCGATGGAGCCAGGAGCTGAAAA
>Ga0224552_1000373_pt1 | contig 9823 bp, 6 predicted proteins | sample 714S215metaG_FD_179907 | JGI IMG/M metagenome (GOLD analysis project Ga0224552, IMG submission 179907) | Peat soil microbial communities from Stordalen Mire, Sweden - 717 S2 1-5 | ecosystem: Environmental > Terrestrial > Soil > Wetlands > Peat | place: Sweden: Norrbotten County, Stordalen Mire... | reverse complement strand
CGGGGCAGAGCTTGATTTGACATTGCGCCTTGAGGCTAGCAGAGGGTTGTTACAAAACGGTTAAAAAGCGGAGGGGGATGCTAACTAGAATCGACTTGGGCCAGACGGCTCAGCACCATCGACCGCGACTCCGCCGTCAGCGCCGGTTCTTGCAACGCTCTCTTCGCCAATTCCCGATCAATTGGTCGATCAAAATACAGACCGTTCACATCCGCGATTGACACTCTGTGCTTATCCCGCTCCACCACCTCAATCGCATCCCCCGCCTTGACTTTCCCTTCTTCAATCACCGAGAGGTAGAATCCGCTTCGACGACTCAGTGCAAATAGCTTCGTCATGTCCTCGCGATCAAATCTCACTTGCAGCTTATAGCAGGGCATCCGCGGCTGAGACACCTGCAACAACGCCGACCCTACCCGCACCTGGTCTCCGATGTGCAGGTCCTTCTCCAGCACGCCTCGCGTCGTCAGATTCTCGCCAAAAGCCCCCAACGTAGCTGGCATCTCCGGCACCTGCATCCGCCAGTACTCATAGTGCTCCACCGGATACGCATACACCGCCTTGTCCGGCCCTCCATGAACGGTCAAGTCAGCCTGCCGGTCGCCATCCAGATTCAATTTGCGTACTGTAATCGTGCCCTTGACGGGCGCTTTGAAGATCGCCGTGCTTACCCGCTGCCGTTTCCACACAACCTCTTGCGGCATCCCCACATTGACGGATACGACCAGCATCAGCGCAATTGTACCGCTGGTCTCCTTGCCAACTGGCGAAAAATCGACCCAAAACTTGTTGGGCTCGGGATTCCCCGTCGAGTAAAGCTTTGTGCGGGGCGGAATCCCAGGTCTCGAGAAAGGCGAGAACTGTGGCGCCCGGCTTGAATCTTGCTGCTCCTCTTGCACGATGCGTGCGGTTGTGAGAATACTGGTCATTACCTTTAACATTCCATCAACGACGCTGTTTCGTCACACCTATGCCCACGTTTGCCGCCATCGACATCGGATCGAACTCTGTGCGCCTAAAGATTTCGCGTCTGAAGGCGGGGCGGCTGAAAGAAGTCCACGAAGACCGTGAAGTTACTCGCCTGGGCGAAGGTGTGTTTAGCAGCGGACTGCTTTCGCCGGAAGCGATGACGCAAACGGTGCGCGTGCTGCGGCGCTTCAATCGCGCCATCCAGGAATGCGGCACGGATTCGGTGCGAGTGGTAGCGACGGCGGCGCTGCGCGACGCTCGAAATTCGCGCACGTTTCTGGAATGGGTACGCTCGACGACGGGGTGGACGATCGAAATCGTTTCCGGATTGGAAGAAGCGCGACTGATTCACCTCGGCCTCGTCTCCGCCGGGCGGCTAGGCGCGAAGAGCGTCCTGCTGGTGGATCTCGGAGGCGGCAGTTGCGAACTCACGCTGTCCCGGAGCGGACAACTCCGCGATACGGTGAGCCTGCCGCTTGGCGCCGTGCGCCTCACCGGCGAATTCCTGCAGCACGATCCGCCACGCAAGGGCGAACTGAAGCGGCTCTCGGAATTTGTGGCGCGGGAGATTGCGCGCGTACAAGACCGCGTCCGGCGGGCGCGCGTGGGCGCGGTGATTGCCACCTCCGGTACGGCCGCCGCACTGGCGGGCGTCGCCAGCCACCTGGCGGGAAAAGGCCGGACGGCAACCTACGCGCCGCGCGAGACGATCCGACGCATCGCCAAACAGCTTTCTCGCCAGTCTTTGGAACAACGAGCGAAGGTGCCCGGAATCGGTCCGCGCCGCGCCGAGATCATTTGCGCCGGTGCGGTGGTGTATGCGGAGTTGCTGGAGCGCTGTCATCTTTCCGGCTTTCGCTACTCGGCGCTGGGCCTGCGCGATGGCATTCTGGCGCAGATGGCGGCGGACTACGATCGCAGCACGCGATCGGGCCGCGCGATTGAGTCGGAGCGATGGGAGTCTATCAAGCAGGCGGTCGAACACTACCGCGTCGACCTCAATCATGCGCTGCACGTGCGCGACGCCGCCTTGCTGCTGTTTTCCGCGCTGAAATCCGTGCATCAGCTTCCGCCAGAGTACCGCGAATGGCTTTCGGCGGCAGCGATGCTGTATGAAGTTGGCGATTACGTCAATCGCAACGGGCACCACCGGCACACGTACTACATCATCGCGAATTCGGAGATCTTAGGGTACACGTCACAGCAGCGCAAGATCATCGGCTCGATCGCACGTTATCTGGGAAAGTCGAGGCCTACGCCGGGAGACGGCCCGATGACTGGATTGACTCCCGACGAGCAGGAAAACGTGGAGAAGGCCTCAGTGCTGCTGCGCATTGCGCGAGCGTTGAATATGGGCAGAAGCCAGTCGGTACAAAGGGTCGGGGTTTCCGCTCGTAACGGACGCGTTGCTATGAAACTCACGCCGCGCGGCAAGGCCAGCGTGGACCTGGAAGTATGGTCGATTGAAAAGGACAGGGCTTATTTTCGCGAAGTTTTCGGGCGCGAACTCTCTGTAGCCGCGGCATGAAGCGCGCGCAGGATGCGAGGAGTGAAGCACCAACTCAGAGAGCCGGAACTGCGCCGCATTTCGACCTTGGCCACGGCGCCTTTCTTAAGGTCCATCACCGCTTCGCATCCGCTATCGCTGATCACTCGACCGAGGAATTCCCGCAGATTCGGATTGTGCCCGACCAGCAGGATGGAATCCTGGCGGGAATATTTCTCCAGCATCTTTTGAAAGTCAGAGAAGCTGGCCTGGGGAGCAAGCGCATTCTCGATTGCCAATTTTCCTTCATGCCCCATCTCGTTGCCCACTAAGGCGGCGGTTTGGGTGGAGCGCTTGAGAGGGCTAGAGAGGATAATTTCGACTTGCACGCCCACCGCAGCCAGGGCACGGCCGATGTATCCGCATTGCTCGATGCCGTCTTTATCGAGGCCGCGTTTCTCATCCTTCTTGGCCGAGGTGAATTTTTGTCCGGCGCTGGCGTGGCGCAAAAAATAAAGAAACATTTTGGCGTGCTTATTCCTTTCCGATCACAACTCGTCCACTGGAAGATCGAGCGCCAGAGGATCGGGAGGCGCGCCGCGGGACCGCCGAGGGAATCTCCTCAATGGTCCTGGTGCCTTCCACAAGTCCGACAAGGAAATCCTGGGCATTGAAGGCCGCTGCGCCTCGCGGGGGCCTTTTGCTGCGTCCGCGCAACGATTGCCAGGGGCGCAGATAGCGGCCATCCTTCTGTAGAAACCTGGTTTTCACATTGTCCGCAAGGTATGCGGCCAGAATCTCATGTACGACGCGGTCGCGCAGCAACGGGTTCTTCAGCGGGAACAGGACTTCCACGCGCTCATGCAGATTGCGGTGCATCCAATCGGCGCTGCCGACATAGACTTCAGGCTCGTCACCGTTCTCGAAGTAAAAAATGCGGCTGTGCTCGAGAAACCGGCCCACCGTGCTGCGCACGCGGATGCGATCGCTGAGGCCGCGAACCCCTGGCCGCAGAGCGCACATGCCGCGCACGAGCAACTCAATATCCACTCCCGCCTGCGAAGCGGCATACAGAGCCCGGATAATATTCACGTCCAGCAGTGCGTTCATTTTGGCGATGATCCGCGCCGGCCGCCCCATGCGGGCGTGTTCGGCTTCCCGCTCAATCAGCCGCAGGCACTTCTCGGCCAAGTTCAGGGGCGCCACCAGCAACGGTCCGTAGCTGGGGTGCTCGGCGTAGGCAGTCAAAAAACTGAAAACATCGTGGACCGCGCTGGTGATTTCCGGATCTGCCGTGAGCAGGCTGAGATCGGTATAAATGCGGGCCGTGGTGGCGTTGTAGTTTCCCGTGCCGAGGTGGGCATACTGGCGGGTTTCACCATCGGGATCGCGCCGCGTCAACAAACAAAGCTTGCAGTGCGTCTTCAGGCCGACCAGTCCGTGAAACACCTGCACGCCGGCGTCTTCCATTTCTCGCGCCCAGCGGATGTTCGACGCCTCATCGAAGCGTGCTTTCAACTCCACCACGGCGGTGACTTCCTTGCGCGCCGCCGCGGCCATCAGAGACGGGACAATCAGCGAATGCTCGCTCGTGCGGTAAAGAGTCTGTTTGATCGAGAGAACGCGCTCGTCTTCGGCGGCCGATTGGATGAACGATAGAACGGCGTCGTAAGAATCGTACGGATGGTGCAGCAGAATATCGTGACGCCGCACTTCTTCAAACAGGTCGTGGGACTTCGCGGTCAGCCGGAGTTCGCGGGGAACGTAGGTGCGAAACTTCAAATCGGGACGCGCCGCTCCGTCGTACACGTTGAACAGCCGGGAAAGATTCACCGGGCCGTTGACCGGGAAAATCTGCCAGCGGTCGAGTTCGAAGACCGTGCCCAGCCGCTCGATGATCTCCGGGTCGGCGTCGGAATCGATCTCCATCCGCACCGCATCTCCGCGGCGGCGGTTGTGCAATTCCGCGCGCACCGATTCCAGCAGGCTGCGCGACTCTTCCTCCTGCAAGTAGAGGTTGCTGTTGCGGGTGACGCGGAAGGCGGCGGAAGACATGATGTCGTAGCCCTGATACATGCGCACGGCGTGATGGATGACAAGGTCGGCAAGAAAAATGAAATCGATGGTGCCCTGAGACGGCAGGCGGACCAGTCGCGGCAGCGCGCGCGGAACGGTCACGACTCCGGTGTAAGTGAGCGAGGAGCGGCGGCGGCGGCGCAGCAACAACGCCACGCACAGCGCCTTGTTAATCACCCGTGGAAAAGGATGCGCCGGGTCCACGGTGACCGGTGTGAGCAGCGGATCGAGTTCGCGGGCGCAATAGTCGTCGGCAAACGCCAGCGCCGCGTCGTCCAGTTCGTCGATGCCAAGAACGCGAATTCCCTGCTCCGCCAATTCTGGGCGCAGGCGGTCGTTCCAACAGGAGTATTGTTCTTCGACGAACTCGTGCGTCGCGTCTTTGATCAGTTCCCGCTCCTCCACCATGGTGAGGCCGTCGGCGGTGGTGGAGTTGTGGCCATCCTCGAGTTGTTGCAGTAAGCCGCCGACGCGGACTTCAAAGAATTCGTCTAGATTGCTGGCGGAAATGGCGAGAAATTTTACGCGTTCGAGAAGCGGATTGCGCGGATCTCCGGCTTCTTCGAGCACCCGCCCATTAAATTTGAGCCACGAGGCTTCGCGGTTGAGAAGGGGCGCGCGGTTGCTCAGAGGTTGTCGAGCCATATTTTCAAACCCAGTTTGTCAAACCCGATCGTCAAGGTGGAACGTCGATGGCTGTTCGGGGAAGTAAGGTGATGCGGTACTCGATCCCAAATAGTATATCAAGGCTGCCGCGGGCTCCGAATCGGGGGTAACGGGGCCCAGGGCGGTCTGCGCCGGAGCCCGGCGCTCATCGGGACAACGCCCCGGCGCGGGTACATCTTTTGCTCTTCCAACGGCAATTGGATGCATAACGGCCGCGCAGCACGACCTTTGAGTAATAGAGGCATCCCGCTGTAATAACAGGAGTTATGCCTAACCTAGCAGCCCGGGAGAGATGGAGCGGCAGTTGCTATCACGATAATGTAGATAATGTCAATCACTACTATGGACTTTATGGCATACTGACCGGTCATGACGATCTTGCGCGTGAGGCTCGCCAGCCACAACTGTTTTCTGCCGCATCGTCCGGGAAAGCTGCCCAGACGGGAGAAAACACTCCGTGATTTTCTGCAATTTAACAATCCTTTAACGAACCAGCGAGTAAGTTTGATGGTTGCAAACTCAAGCACAGCGATTTTGATGGTAATCGCGACAGGTTTGTGGCGAGGGCTGTATGGGCAACGTCTGGGAACAGCAGAAGTCGCCAAGGCCGGACCTCAAGTTGCGAAAGGTCTTTCGTTGTTTTGCGGAAGTATTGTTTGACGGAAACTTAAAAAGGAGAGGATACCATTTCATGAAATCAACCAAGCGACTGTTTCTCACGCTCCTGACGGTGGCGGCGCTGTTGGCCGGCACCTGGGCACAAACCTCGGATTCAACCACGCCGCCTCCCAAGAAGACGCACAAGGCCGTGGCAGCGCAGCCCGCGGCGACGGCCGCCGATGTGCAGGCGTTGAAAGATGCCATCGCCGCGCAGCAGCAGCAAATCCAGCAGCTTACGCAGCAACTGCAGCAATTGCTGCAAAATTCTCAGCAGGCGCAGCAGACCTCGCAGCAGGCACAGGCAACTGCGGCTGAGGCGGCCAGCAAAGCGGCCGCAGCTCAAACGCAAACCAGCGAACAGCAGCAAAGCGTGGTGGCGCTGAAGAGCGATGTCACGGAGATCAAGACCAACGCGACCAACGCGGCCCTCGCGCAACAAGCGACCGAGAAGACTATCTCGGCGTTCGAGAGCCCGTCGACGATCCATATCAAGGGGATCAACATCACCCCCGGGGGCTTCGTGGCCGCCGAATTTGTGCGGCGTTCGCGGGAACTGGGCGCCGATGTCTCGACCCCCTTCAACAACCTCACCATGCCCGGAGCGTCGCAGAGCGATCTGTCGGAATTCTTCGGCTCCGCCCGCCAGTCGCGGCCTACAGTTTATGTCGCAGGCCGGGTCAAGAACGCAGAACTTTCCGCCTACGTATCGACCGATTTTCTCTCCGCGGGCGACACCTCCACCGCCACGCAGACCAACAGCTACACGCTTCGTCTTCGCCAGGCTTGGGGCCAAGCCAAGTTTGACAATGGCTGGAAATTCCTCGGCGGCCAGATGTGGAGCCTGGTGACGGAGAATGCGGCGGGAATCGCGCCCAGCGACGACACCGGCAGAGTCAACGATGCTCGGCCCAAAACCATTGACGCGGGTTACAACGTCGGTTTCAGTTTCGCCCGTCAATATGGGGTTCGCGTAACCAAAGACTTCGGCGACAAAGCTTCGGTCGCCTTCGCCATGGAAAACCCGCAAGGCACGTTCACGTCCCACAACAACTTCGACAACTTCCTGCTCGGCGAGACGGGCGACGGCAAGAGCTACAACAACGCCATAAATGGAACTTACACGGCTAATCCTTCACCCGATCTCATCGCGAAGGCCGCCTTTGACCCCGGCTTTGGGCACTACGAGGTCTTTGGACTGCTCGATCGATTCGCCGACCGTGTGTTTCCCTGCGCCGAGGCAGTGGCCGCAGTGAACGGCAACAGCAGCGGCGCTACTTGCCTGGGTGTCACAACCACCAATGCCGCTCTCGGCGCTTACAATACCTCGAAGGAAGGCGGCGGCTTTGGCGCCAATGCCCGCTGGACCTTCGCCAACAAGCACCTCACGTTTGGTCTGCACGGCTTCGGTGGCAGCGGAATCGGCCGGTACGGTGCAGCCCAGCTCTCCGATCTTTCCATTCATGCCGACGGAACCCCACATTTGATTAAGGGATTCCAGGGTCTGGGCACGCTGGAATGGCACGGCAAGAAACTCGACCTCTACGCTTACACAGGAGTGGAGTATGCGGAACGGTCGTATGACTACGATGCCAATTTGCAGGTGCTCACGCTGCAGACCTCAGGGGCAAGCCAGGGATTGTATTTGTATGAATTAAAGCCAGGGTACGTCGGCTACGGATCGCCTAACTTCCGGAACGATGGCTGCTATGTTGAGCAGCCCCCGGCAAATCCGAACCCGCCGAATCCGACAACACCGCCGGCCGGGTTCAACCCGGGCTCGCTCGCCCATTGCGCCGGCGACACGCGAGCGGCGATCGAGGGGACGGCTGGATTCTGGTACCGCTTCTACAGCGGGCCCAAGGGCCGCTTCCAGTTCGGCACGCAATACTCCTACGTGACGCGTCAGACCTGGGGGGGCGCGAACTCCAGTGGCCCGGCAGGCATCTCGCCGGAAGGACTGGACGGGATGGTCTTCACCTCATTCCGCTACTACCTGCCGTAGGGACGGAAAAGGGTCCCGCGTTCGACATTGACGCGGGACCCTTTGTAGTCGCTGCCCTTTCTCAACTTTCTGAGGGGTGCCTGCCCTTCAGAAGCGCCGCCGGCACGGTTTTGGCTTCTCTCCTTTTCCGGGCCGGTGGCGTTAACTCAATGTACGCAAGAGCGCAGATTTCGGGCAAATGGCAGGTGAGGTCGGCTGCGGCCCCAGACTTACTCAGAAGTGTGCGCCCGCGTTTAGTGGTAGTGGTTCAGTCTAAAAAGTGAGCGACCCATTAAGCGGAATTGCTGCGGACAAAAGCAGGTTCTTCCCCTTCGACAAGCTCTGGGTCAGGATGACACGTCTAAGTGATGACGACCAAACTGCGCCACTACCCGTTTAGTGAATCTGTGGAATGACCGCCTTGACTTTCTCCACCACGCTCTTTGGCAGCGGCGCATAACTGAGCTGATTCGTCATTTTCTGGCCGTCCGTGACCATCCACTTCAGGAAATCGGAGATGATCTTCCCCTTCTTTGGATCCTGCGCCTGCTGCGGAATCAGCAGCCAGGTAAAGCTGGAGATGGGATAGGCCGTCTTGCCCGGCGCGTTCGTGATGGAGACGCGAAAATCGGCGGGCATGTCTTTCACCGACGCCGCGGCTTCGGTCACGGTATCGAGCGACGCTTTCACAAAATTGCCGGCAGCGTTCTTGACCGATCCGTACGTAATTTTGTTCTCCACTGCATAGACCAATTCGATATACCCGATCGCTCCCTCCAACTGCCGAATCTGTCCGGCCACGCCTTCGTTCCCCTTGCCGCCCAAACCGACCGGCCATTTTGGCGAGGCCCCCTTCCCGACCGACGATTCCCAGTCCTTGCTGACCTTCGAGAGGTAGTCGGTAAAGATGAACGTAGTGCCGCTTCCATCGGACCGATGAACCACAATGATCGGTTTGTCGGGAAACTTGACGCCGGGATTGGCCTGAGCGATGACAGAGTCGTTCCACTTCTGAATTTTGCCCAAGAAAATTCCGGCCAAAGCTTCGGGAGTGAACTTGATATCGCCGCTAATCCCCGGGACGTTGTAAGCGGGCACGACCGCACCCAGCACGGTAGGGATATGTAAGATCTTGGTTTTCGACTGGGCGAGTTGCTCATCGGACATGGGAGTATCGCTGGCTCCGAAATCGACGGTCCCGCTCAGGACCTGGCGAATCCCCGCGCCGCTGCCCAGCGATTGATAGTTGATCTGTATGTCCGGATGCAACTTGTTGTACTCGCTGAACCACTTGGAATAAATGGGATTCGGAAAAGTGGCGCCCGCTCCGTTCAGCGTGGTTTGGGCCATGACGGGCAATGCCAGAACGAGAACGGCCAACAGCAACGCGATACGATGATTCACTCGAAGACTCCTCTTGATTCTAGAATAATTGTCCAATTTTGTTGTATGTGCAAATTGTTAAAGGAAGGTTACAGCAGAGTAAATTTGCGATGAACCCACTTTCTTTTCCAAGCAGTTAGGGACTTCTCGGGGAGAGGGGATTTGCCTTCCCTTCACTGAAACTTCCAGCACGATTCCGAATCTTCTGGCACACTGCTTATCGGTGAGGACGACCCTCTGTGAGCAATGACAACGACCGCGATCTCCGTTATGCCCCCGGCTGGCCCGGCATCGAGCCCCGCTGGACTTCGAGCGCCAAAACCGGAGTAGGCACTGCGTTGAACCTGCACAGCCGCGTCTGGTTCACCCTGAGTCACGGCATTCTCAATGAAATTTATTTTCCCCGGGTGGATCAGGCCTGCACCCGCGACTTCGGCCTGATCGTCACCGACGGCCATCAGTTCTTCTCCGAAGAGAAGCGCTATTGTACTTTCGGCAATCTCCCCATCGAACCCGGAGTGCCCGTTTACGAGTTGACGAATGCCTGCATGTCGGGGCGGTACCGCATCGAAAAGGAAGTGCTCACCGATCCGTGGCGCAAC
>Ga0224552_1000358_pt1 | contig 10109 bp, 7 predicted proteins | sample 714S215metaG_FD_179907 | JGI IMG/M metagenome (GOLD analysis project Ga0224552, IMG submission 179907) | Peat soil microbial communities from Stordalen Mire, Sweden - 717 S2 1-5 | ecosystem: Environmental > Terrestrial > Soil > Wetlands > Peat | place: Sweden: Norrbotten County, Stordalen Mire... | reverse complement strand
GATCTGGTAATTGACCTCCCCGTACCTGCCCGCGATCAGGTCGGCCACCATGATGCCTTCCTCCTTGCCCTTGTGCGCGAGCATGGGGCCGCGTACCACGTCGCCGATCGCCCACACATCCGGCAGGTTGGTGCGGCAGTGATCATCGACCTGGATGAAGCCGCGCGGGTCCATCTCGAGATTGACGCCATCGCCCACGAGACCTTCGGTGAACGGCCGGCGCCCGACGGCGACCACGAGCCTGTCGACCTGCAGGGAGTGCTCGCCCTGCGCGTCCGCATACGCCACGTTGACCGCTCCGCCCACCACCTTCGCGCCCGTCACCCGTGCGCCGAGTTCGATGATCAGGCCTTGTTTCTTGAAGTGGCGCTGGGCTTCGCGGGCGATGGTCTGGTCGGCGATGGGCAGGAACTGGTCCACGGCCTCCAATATCGTCACGACGCTTCCCAGACGCCGCCACACGCTGCCGAGTTCGAGCCCGATGACACCCGCGCCGATGATGCCGAGACGCTTCGGGACCGCATCGAACTCCAGTGCATTCCACGAATCGACGATGAGCTTGCCATCGTGCGGCACGCTCTTCAGGCGCACCGGCACCGAACCGGAGGCCAAAACGACGTGCCGGGTCTTGAGGATGCTCTTGGAACCGTCGGGGCCGGTCGACTCGACCGTGTTGTCGGCGAGCAGCTTTCCATGGCCCTGATAAGCGGTGATGCCGTTGGCCTTGAACAGGGCCACGATGCCACCGGTCATGGTCCTGACGATGGATGCGCGTCGCTTCTGCATGGCGGCGAGATCGAGTTTGATGTCCCCCAGATTGATGCCGTGGATGGAGAACTCCTCCTTCGCCCGCTGGTACAACTCGGATGACTCGAGCAGGGCCTTCGACGGGATGCAGCCGGCGTTCAGGCAGGTGCCACCGAAGGCGTAGCTGCCGTCCGTATTCCTCCATTCATCGATGCAGGCAACCTTGAGCTTGTTTTGTGCGGCACGAATGGCCGCCGGGTAGCCGGCCGGTCCCGCGCCGATCACCACCACGTCGAACTGCCCGGTCATACCCCGAGAACCAGACGCGCGGGATCTTCCAGAATTTGCTTGACGGTCACCAGGAACTGCACGGCCTCGCGTCCGTCGATGATGCGGTGGTCGTACGTGAGGGCGATGTACATCATGGGTCGTACCACGATCTGGCCATCGACCACGACCGGCCGATCCTGGATCTTGTGCATGCCGAGGATGGCGCTTTGCGGGGAATTCACGATCGGCGTCGACAGCAGCGAGCCGAACACTCCGCCATTGGTGATGGTGAACGTGCCGCCGGTGAGCTCCTCCATCGTGATGGATCCGGCCCGGGCTCGGGCGGCGAAATTACCGATCGATTTCTCGATGTCGGCAAAGCTCTGGGCATCGGCATCACGCAGTATCGGCACGATCAGGCCGCGATCGGTGGAGACCGCGACGCCGACGTCGAAGTACCCGTGGTAAACGATGTCATTTCCCTCGACGGACGCGTTCACGGCGGGAAATCTGCGCAGAGCCTCGACGCAGGCTTTCGTGAAAAACGACATGAAACCGAGTTTCACGCCGTGCTGTTTCTCGAACTGATCCTTGTAACGGCTGCGCAATTCGTTGACCGCCTTCAGATCGACCTCGTTGAACGAGGTCAACAGCGCCTGGCTGGCCTGCGCCTGGATCATGCGCTCGGCAATGCGCGCGCGCAGACGCGTCATGGGCACGCGCTGTTCCGCTCGTGCGCCGCGCAATGCCGGGGCCGGAGCCGGCGGCACCGCTGGCGGCGACGCCTTGGCTGCGGGCGCCGCTTTGGCCGCGGGCGCCGGTGCCGCGGTCAGATGATTGACGACGTCGGACTTCGACACCCGGCCGTCGCGTCCGGTTCCGGCCACCGCCGCGGGATCGACCTTGTTCTCCTCGACCACGCGCTTCGCGGCCGGGCTCAATTTCCCCGCCGCGGCTTCGGCCTTGGCGGGGGCCGAAGCCGCGGCGGGTGCCTTGGCGGCCGCAGGCTGTGCCTGGGCACCCTCGGCGATCACGGCGAGCACCTGTCCGCTGGTCACCGTCGTGCCGTTCGCAAACCTGATTTCGGTCAGCACTCCAGCCGCCGGCGCCGGTACCTCGAGCACCACCTTGTCGGTCTCGAGGTCGACGAGATTCTCATCGCGTGCGACGGCATCACCGGGCTGCTTGTGCCACGACACGAGCGTGGCGTCGGCCACCGACTCCGGCAGCTGCGGCACGCGCACTTCGATGGTCATGAACCCGTCCTGGTTTGTATCACCGGCAGGCGCATCGTTTGCCGGGAACTCTCCTCCGGCGGAAGACCTTGCAGCGCCGCCGTGACGAGATTCCGCTGCTGCAGTTCGTGGAGCGCGGCGATCCCGGTGGCGGGCGCCGCCGCGCCGGCTCGGCCCGCGTACAGCAGTTCATCCTTCGGACCGAGTTTGGCTTGCAGCCGGTGACGAATCTGATACCAGGCGCCCTGATTCTGCGGCTCTTCCTGGCACCAGACGACTTCGTGTGCATTCGGATATTTTCGCAGGATGGCCTCATATTCGTCGGACGGGAAGGGGTAGAGCTGTTCGAGGCGGATGATCGCCACCGTGTCCACCTTGGCCTCGCGGCGCGCCTTGAGAAGATCAAAATACACCTTGCCGCTGCAAAGCACGATGCGCGACACCGCCGCCGGCCGGGTGTCGTCGATCTCATCGATGACATTGCGAAATCCGCCGCCGGCAAGCTCCTCGAGCTGCGACACGGACAGGGGATGCCGCAGCAGACTCTTCGGCGTCATGATGATCAGCGGCTTGCGCAAGGCGCGCACCATTTGGCGCCGCAGCATGTGGAACATCTGCGCGGGAGTCGACGGCACGCACACCTGCATGTTGTACTCGGCGCACAATTGCAGGAAGCGCTCCAGACGCGCCGATGAATGCTCGGCTCCCTGGCCCTCATAGCCGTGAGGCAGGAACAGGGTCAGGCCGGACAGGCGACCCCACTTGGCCTCGCCGGAGCTGATGAATTGATCGATGATCACCTGCGCGCCGTTGCAGAAATCGCCGAACTGGCCCTCCCAGATCGTCAGGCAATGCGGCTCCGTGGTCGAGAAGCCGTATTCGAATCCCATCACCGCCTCCTCCGACAGCACGGAGTCGGTGACGGTGAACCTCGGCTGATTGGCCGACAAATGCTGCAGGGGCACATAACGACGCCCCGTTAACTGGTCATGCAGCACCGCATGCCGATGAAAAAACGTACCGCGGCCGCTGTCCTGACCGGTGAGTCTCACGGGATAGCCTTCCTGGATCAGGCTGGCATAGGCCAGATTTTCCGCGCAGCCCCAGTCGAGCGCCTGATCCCCAGCCACCATTTTTTCGCGTGCTTGCATGATCGCCAGCACCCGCGGGTGCAAATTCCATTCCTTCGGGTAGGTGGTGATGGCTTTTCCGAGCGAGCGCAGCCGCGGCATGTCGACCGCGGTTTTCACCGGTTCGCCCCAATCCGCACCCAGGTATTCGCTCCAATCCACCGTGTACTTGTTGCCGATCAAACCCAGCGCGGCGCGTGCCTGGGGCGTTCCCTGGTCGAGGCCATCGCGATACTGGTCCATCATTGCCGCCGCATCGGCTTCGGTGAGCACGGCCTCGGCCGCAAGCTTCCTGGCGTATATCTGCCGCACCGTGGGCTTCTTGCGGATCACCTGATACATCAGCGGCTGGGTGGCGGCGGGTTCGTCGGCCTCGTTGTGACCGTGCCGGCGGTAGCACACCAGGTCGATCACCACGTCCTTGTGAAACCTCATCCGATAGTCGAGTGCGAAGCGCGTGACGAAGCACACCGCCTCGGGATCATCGGCGTTGACGTGAAAAATGGGGGCCTCGACCATCTTGGCGACGTCCGAGCAATACAGCGTCGAGCGCGCATCCTGCGGATCGCTGGTGGTGAAGCCCACCTGATTGTTGATGATGACGTGGATGGAGCCGCCGGTGTAGAAACCCCGGGCCTGCGACAGCTGCAGGGTCTCCATGACGACGCCCTGGCCGGAAAACGCCGCGTCGCCGTGAATCTGCACCGGCAGCACTTTGTCGCCCCGGGCGTCGCCGCGGCGCTCCTGGCGCGCCCGGACCGATCCCTCCACCACCGGGTTCACCACCTCGAGGTGCGAAGGGTTGAATGCCAACGCCACGTGCACATTACCGGATTCGGTCTTCAGATCCGACGAGAATCCCTTGTGATACTTGACATCCCCGGAGCCGCGCAGCTTCGACAGGTCGTATTGGCCCTCGAATTCATTGAACAGGTCCGTCGGCGACTTGCCCAGCAGATTCACCAGCACGTTCAGACGGCCGCGGTGCGCCATGCCGATGATGGTCTCTTCGATGCCGGCCCTGCCGCCCCGCTGCACCAGATCATCCAGCAGGGCTATCAGGCTGTCTGCGCCTTCCAGCGAGAAGCGCTTCTGGCCGACGTACTTGGTGTGCAGATAGCGCTCCAAACCCTCCGCCGCCGTCAACTGCCAGAGGATATTCTTCTTCTCCTCCGCCGAGAACCGCTGCGTCATGCGCGCCAGCTGAAAATTGTCCTGCAGCCACAGCCGCTCTTCGGTATCCGACACGTGTGCGAATTCGGCGCCGATGGTGTCGGTATAGATCCGCTTGAGCAGTCCGAGTATGTCGTTGAGCTTCGCCCGTTTCGGCACCGCTTCATTGCGGCTGCCGGTGTAGAACTCGGTGTCCAGGTCCGCCTCGGTCAGGCCGAAATACTCCAGGCCCAGCACATACGGTTGGGCGCGTTCCTGCAGCCCCAATGGGTCGAGATCGGCGATCAGATGGCCGCGATTCGCGTACACCTGAATGAGGCGCGATACCGCGCCTTGTTTGGCGGCCGTTTCGTTCAAGTCCGCCGGCCCCACAGCCGCTGTCTGTGCAGGCGCTGTCTGCGCAGCCGCCGGCCTGCCGAACTCCGTCAGCAGCCGTTCGCGACCGGGAATGGGTGCCACCTCGGCCGAGTTGCCGGCGAGTTGTGTGAAATATTCGCGCCAGGCCGGATCGACCGCCGCGGGGTCCTTGAGGAAGAGCTCATACAATTCTTCAATGAAGCCGGCGTTGCCGCCGTTCAGCGCGGTGGTGGCAATTTGATCGGCAAGTGATTGGTTCATAAAGAGCGGGATCGCAAACGGGTGCGTCAGTTTAGCCGAAGGCGGCACAATATGGAATGTGACGCAATCGGCGCATTCGGCGCAATCAGCCGAATATGCGCACTACAATAGGGTCGGTTCGCCGATTTTCGAGACCAGCCACAATTCGTAACCAATCAAGGTCAGGTAGCCGGCGAGAACAGCATACAGCGCCATCTCCACTCGAATGAGGCGCATGAATCGGTAGCGCGCCAGAAACACCATGAGCACGACTCCGACGCCCGTCATCGCCATTTTCAACGAGGTGAAGAAGGTGACGCTGCGATAAACCACCGTTGCCATGATCGGATTGACCTCCTGCGCGCCGTCCGACAACAGCACCAGGGTCATGAACGCATCGGCGCAGCACAGCAGCAGGATGCCGATGGCGACGGCCATCAAATGCGAGGCGTGCCAATCGAGCGAGTGAAAGCCGCCGTCGTCGCCGCGGCGCGCGGGCCGCCGTCGGCGCGGATTGAAGCTGCCGTACACGACGGACCACCACAGCCGCATCCGCCGGTCCGGCCGGTCGCGGCGCTCATTCAGCACACCCGGCGACGCCTGCGGGTGGCCGCGCAGCAGGTGCACCACCGGGTCATTGGCGGGTTTCGCATCGTCGGGGACAGCCGTGCCTTCGGGGACAGTGCTGGCGCAGGGAATTTTCATCGCCGACACTATCCGAACCGGGTGGCCATATCGGCAAGCGCGATGCGTCATAATGCGACCCGTTCACCCGTTATATTTGTCATTTGAGAGACATGCCCACATCTGTCACCAAGCCCACCGAAGCGGCGCTCGCGCCCGAAGAGGCGGAAGCGGCGGGTTTTTCAGCTTCGAGGTTGCAGCGACTGACCCACAGCTTCAGCGCGGATGTCGACGCCGGCGTCATCCCGGGAGCGGTGGTGATGATCTTGCGAGACGGCCGTCCGGCCTATCGGGCGGCGTTCGGCTTTCGCGATCGGCAAAGCCGCAGCCCGATGCATTTGGACAGCATATTCCGCGTTGCGTCCATGACCAAGCCGATCACCGTCGCGGCGGCGATGATGCTGCTCGAACGGGGCCGGTTGACGCTCGCCGACCCGATATCGCGCCATCTCCCGGAATTCGCGGATCTGCAGGTAGGCGTCGAGTTGACGCAGTCCGCGAACCGGGAGCGCACGCTGGCCACCGAAGCCGCCCGCCGCGCCGCGACGGTGCATGACCTGATGCGGCACACCGCCGGATTCACCTACGGGCCTTACGGCGACTCGCTGGTACAGCGCGCCTATCGCGGCGCGAAGCTCATCGACGACCAGCAGAGCAACGCCGAACTGATCACCAAACTGGCCGCTCTACCCCTCGCCTATCAACCGGGAACGCGGTTCGAGTACGGCATGTCCACCGATGTGCTGGGCCGCATCGTCGAAGTCGTTTCCGACAGCGCCTTGGATCGGTATTTCGCCGACAATATTCTGGGACCCCTCGGGATGCGCAGCACCGGCTTCGGGGTGGCGCCGGCGGATCTGCCGCGGCTGGCCGAAGCCCAGCCCGACGCGGCCCCCGGTCCCCGGCCGGCGGTCGTCCCCTACGATCCGGCCCGCCCGGTCAAGTGGTACTCGGGCGGCGCCGGACTGATGTCCACTGCGGGCGATTACCAGCGGTTTTGCCAAATGCTGCTGAACGGCGGAATCCTGGACGGCGTGCGCCTGCTTTCGCGCAAATCAGTGGAATGCATGACCAGCAATCAACTGCCGCCGTCGATCGGCTACGGACCGAACCCGGCGAATCTGGGAATCGCCGCGCCGCTCCCGGAGTTGGGCCAGGGTTACGGCCTGGGGCTGGGCGTGCGCCTGGCGCGAGGCCTCTCACCCGTGCCGGGGTCGGTCGGCGATTATTACTGGGGCGGCGCGACCGGCCCGTATTTTTGGGTCGACCCGCGCGAAAAGCTGATCGCGGTGCTGATGCTGCAGGAACTCAATGCGCAGCGCAGAACGCGTTACCGGTCGCTGTTGCGCGACCTGGTGTATCAGGCGCTCGATTAGCCGGGTTCCCGGCGCCGTGTGCTCACCCGCAGGCTCTCCCAGCTCGCATCGGCGATCCAACCGCCGTCCACCGGCAGGCTGACGCCATTGATGAATCCGCTGTGGGAGCCGTCGGCCAGAAACGCGATCGCCTGCGCCACATCCTCCGGGCTCGCGAAGCGCGCCATCGGCACGCGATCGACGATGTCCGCATCGACATAGGCGCCGCTGCCCTGGTCCGCCGCATCCATCTCGGTCTTGATCCATCCCGGACACACGGCGTTGACCCGCACGCCCCGTCCACCCCACTCCGCAGCCAGGGTTCGGGTGAGACCGATCAATCCATGCTTCGAGGCGTTGTACGCACTGCGATGGCTGACGCCGGCGAGGCCGGCCACCGAGGCGACGTTGATGATGCTGCCCACGCCGCGCGCGAGCATCTGCGCTCCGAGGTGCCTGCACAGCAGAAACGGCGCGAACAGATTGACGTCGATGACCCGCCGCCACTGCGCCGCCGTGGTGTCCTCGGCGCGGGCGATGCAGCTGATGCCCGCGTTGTTCACCAGCACATCGAGCGCGGCATGTTCGCGGCCGATCTGCAGCGCCAGATCCTGCACGAAGGACTCGCTGGACACATCGCCGCATAGGCTTGTCGCCTGCGCACCGTGTTGCCGCAATTTATCGACCTGGGCATCGAGGGGCTGAATGTCGAGCAGAATCACCCGGTAACCCAGCCGTGACAGCAGCGCGGCCGCGGCCAGCCCGACGCCCTGTGCCGCACCGGTGACGGCGGCCGTTTTCGACTCATGCTGCTCCATCAATCCTCGCTGCCGCACGTGGTGCCCCGGGCCGGAATCGAACCGGCGACCTAACGCTTAGGAGGCATTCGCTCTATCCACTGAGCTACCGGGGCATGACGGCCATGATATGCGCGGCCGCTGCGTGGATGCTCATTCCCTGAGCCAAACTCGCATTTCTGCGGATTTATCGGAAAAATCTGGTGGAGGAGAAGGGGATCGAACCCTCGACCTTCGCATTGCGAACGCGACGCTCTCCCAACTGAGCTACTCCCCCGGAAAGGGCGGAGAATACTACCAGCAAAGCGCCATAAGCCAAAGTGCGCCCTAAAAGCTCAGGCGCAGCAGGTTGGCGTGTCCTATCCTCGGCACGGTGACCACATACAGGGTGCCGTATTCTTGATCGCCGATCCGGGGAATATCGTCGCGACCGCTCAGAGCCTTGACGAGCGCCGGAATGGTGTCCGCATGCCCCACGACCAGAACTCTCCCGCCGCCGTGTTCCCGCAGAATACGGCGGATGAGCTCGCGCGGGTCGTCGTCGGGCGCAACCTGGGGCGTCAAGCCGAGACGCGCCGCCAGCGGCGCGGCCGTGAGACGGCTGCGCAGCGTCGAGGTCACGTAGATGGCGTCGATGTGCCCCGGCGAACGGGCGTCACCGAACATGCGCGCCAGTTGTTCCGCGCGCGCCTCTCCAGCCGCGCTCAGCGGCGGATCGGCGATGCTCGCAAGCTCCTTCTCGGCGTGACGGACGATGATGACCGTGGTTGAGTCGGCGGTGCTCCAAAGCCAGGTTGCGAAACTCGCCACCACGACTCCCGCGATGGCAGCCAGCCAGATCGGCGTCAAAAAGGGCCTGCGCTGAAGACTGACATGGTCCTTTTTCATGTCAACATGATACCAATGAATGCCGCCGCGAGTCCCAGACTGCAGATCGTGGTGCTGGCCGCAGGCATGTCCCGGAGATTGGGAAGGCCGAAAGCGCTGGCGCGAGTGCGCGGTACCAGTTTGCTGCTGAGAACCGTCGCGCAGTTGGCCCCGCTGGCAGGCCCCAGAATCCTCGTCGTGGCGCCGCCGCGCTCCACGCGATACCAGGCCGAGCTTCGCGGACAGCCCGTGGCGCTGATCGCAAACCCGCGTCGCGGACGCGGCCTGTCGAGCTCGGTCCGGCTCGCGCTGGCGCATGCGCGGTATTGCGCGGCCATGCTGCTGGTGCCCGTCGATCTGGTCGAATTGCGCCGCGACGAGATGGCGAAACTGATCCGCCGCTGGAAATCCTCACCGAGGCGCGTCGTCGCCCGGCGCATCGAAGGCCGGGGGCGGACACCGATGATCGTGCCGAAATGGCTGTTTTCGGCGGCGGCTGAAATCACCGGCGATCGGGGTCTTCGGGAATGGGTCGACCGGCTGCCCGCCGGTCAGGCAGTGCTCATCGAGGTTCCGTCGGCGGCCCGCGACGTCGACACCCGGGAGGATCTGGAACGTGCGCGGCGCGGGCCCCCGCGCAGCCATCAGACCGCGGATTGCACCAGCCGGTAGCCGACCGCCGTCTCGGTCAAAATGTGCTTCGGCTGTGCCGGATCGTCCTCGAGCTTCTGGCGCAAATGCCCCATGTAAACCCGCACATAGTGACCGTCCTCGGCATGTGAGGGTCCCCAGACCTCCCGTAGGATCTGCCGGTGAGTCATCACCTTGCCGGCATTCGCAACCAAAAGCGTGAGCAGGCGGTATTCAATCGGCGTCAAATGAACCGGACTGCCCTTCTTGTGCACGCTGCGCAGGTTCAGATCGATCCTGACGTCGCCGAATTCGAACGTGGTTCCGCGCGATGCGCCGTCCTGCATCCGGCGGCGCGATCCGGCCCGTACCCGCGCCAGCAGTTCCCCCACCCCGAACGGCTTGGTCAGGTAATCGTCGGCACCCGCGTCCAGCGCGGCAATCTTGTCCTGTTCGCCGACTCGCGCCGACAGCACGATGACGGGAACCTTGGACCAGCTGCGCAGATCCCGCAGAAAATCGATGCCATCTCCGTCCGGCAGACCCAGATCCAGAATGATCAAATCGGGCTTGCGAGTGGCGGCATCCGACAGCCCCTGCCGCAACGTCTCGGCCTCGATTTGA
>Ga0224552_1000352_pt1 | contig 10249 bp, 19 predicted proteins | sample 714S215metaG_FD_179907 | JGI IMG/M metagenome (GOLD analysis project Ga0224552, IMG submission 179907) | Peat soil microbial communities from Stordalen Mire, Sweden - 717 S2 1-5 | ecosystem: Environmental > Terrestrial > Soil > Wetlands > Peat | place: Sweden: Norrbotten County, Stordalen Mire... | reverse complement strand
TCCCCGAACTCACGCCACGTCTCTGGAAGCAACTCTTCGCGGACAACCCGCTTCGATCCGACCTGCACGGCCTCCCGCACTAATCAACCACGCCGCTCAGGCACCGCTTACGCTCAGGACGCAGTCGCAGCCTCCATTGCCAAGTTCGGCCGGATTGACGTTCTCGTCAACAATGCCGGCAACTTTTACGCCGGCTTCTTTGAGGAACTCAGTCCCGTGCAGGTCCGAGCCGCTGCGGGCGTGGCTTTACCGTAGCGCCAACACCAGTTGACTATCTGGACTGAGAGGGCAGCGCCACCGAATGCTTAAGCCGTGTTACCACATTGTCACCGCTCTACCCAATCTTGATTCCGGCCGGTCCCACTGCAAGCGAGCGGTCCCGATGACAAGAGCGGATCGGAGCCTGCGTGCCATTCCAAAGTCGGTGGCCTCATTGGTATCGAACCAATCGTCCGGCGGAGACTCCTCTCGACCCGATGTCGGTTGCGCCACAACTGCTTTTCGGCAGCTGGATCACTTGGCCGAAGCTGGGAAGGGACGTCCCAGGCGTGTCAACATAGGGCCGCCTTATGCGACATGCCAGCCCTTGCCCAGCAATGGCACTGTGGCGCAGGCCGCACCGCCGTTTCGCCCAGTGCCCACGAACTGCACTTCCAATACGCCAGAACGTTTTGCCTTCAACTCCAGCAGTAGCTCACGGGTAATGCCTTCGAGTCCAATCTTGGCGCGCCAGCCCGCGGGGGCGCCTACTTGCCCTGCGTAGGCACCCATTCGCAAATAGACGAAGCGCTCACCAGGACGGCCCTGAACCACTGGACCGCGTAGTCGGAAGCCGGGCGGCGAAGAATCCTCGATTACTTCGACTGCAAATTCGAAGCAGATACGATTCTTAGCGTTGGTGGTGGGTTCGACAATGTCTTCTCGGCCAAGCTGGAGCGCCCATAGGATGTTCTGCGGGGGATCAACGACGACAATGCGGAGTCGTAGCGTTTCGGCTGAGGACTTCTTTGACGCTGGCACGGACTGGCACCTACGAGCGCCGGTCTGCGATGTGCCAAAGCACACCGCTTGGGTCGCTGAGGTACAACACGCGCAGCCCCCACGGCTGCAGCGTCGGCGGTTTGATCACGATGCCGGGATACTTTTCTCGGAATCCCACCGTCTCGATGTGCTGCCACCAAACGTCGCTGTTCTCGACCATGAGGTGCATCATGAAATTGCCCGCATGCTGCTCGACGTAGAAGTTCTGGAGTATGAAGCCGAAGGAGCCAAGTCGAAGTTCGGCAGCGTTACCCTCTGCCCATTGAGTATGGAAGCCCAGTTCTGCGTAGAACTGTCGTGACAGAGCAAAGTCCTCGGCAGGCACAAAGGCCTTGAGATCGATGACCGGTGTCGGAATGTTGCTTGGCATGTTCAGGTCCCCTCCTTTCGGTACACGCTGGCATCGCACAACATCATGTTAGCGAACTCCTGCGCGCGATGCCTCAGCTCATCGAGGGGACCATAGGCATGCTTGGGTGCCCCATTGGGACAAACGCAATCTTGGCTGGCGTTGGCCAGCGACGGCTGGAGAATGGAGCGGGCGATGGGAATCGAAAATACCGCTGGTGCGCACCAGCATTTTGGGATCATGACGTTGTAAGCGCGACCGGAGCCGCGTGCGATTTTTGTGTGAAAAACGGTGCCATATGAGCCAACGCCAGCCAATGCGACCATTGGGGACGAACACCGATTCGATAGCGTCGAGAGAGCGAACGGTCCTCGATTAATACCATCACGCATCATCAGCATCTTCCGACGCAGCTCCTACTCGCGCTTCGCTGATCAGCTTTTTTGATGTGCCGCATCGTCACACCAGGACCGCACGGTGCCTACTACTTATGCGCACTCCCCGGACGATGAATCGGTGCGTGAAACCCCGGCAACAATAAGTCTCTGATCGGGCCCAGCTGCGGTCAGTGGAAAAGGAGGAACGCCCTCCAGAAAGGCGGCTTTCCACATCACTGCCGATGCAATCGTACTGACACCGAATGCGAGGCATGCTAGTCTGGACAGATCGTCTTACGTAATCTTGATCGATCGGAGATTTGTATGAGTACCATAACCGTATCCTCAAAGTACCAGATCGTCATTCCGTCGAAGATTCGTGAAGCGCTCGGGATCAAGCCAGGCGAGAAGCTGCATGCCATTGAGTATCGAGGGCGGATCGAATTGGTACCGGTGCGACCGACCAAATCTGCGCGCGGATCACTCAAGGGAATTGACACCGACGTCCCGAGGGAATCTGATCGGGTATGAACGTCGTCGATTCCTCAGCTTGGTTAGAGTACTTCTCCGACGGGCCTAACGCTTCAGCATTCGCAAAGCCAATCGAATCGACGCGGTCACTTCTCGTCCCGTCCTTGTCATTGTTTGAGGTGTTCAAGCGGGTTACCCTGCAGCGCAGTGAGGACGACGCGTTGCGAGCCGTCGCCGTTATGGAACAAGGGAGCGTCGTAGATCTCGACCGGGCGACGGCCATAGAAGCCGCGCGGCTTTCGATCCTGCACGGGATAGCGATGGCGGACAGCGTAATGCTCGCGACCGCGCAGCGTCATCGCGCGACGCTGTGGACGCAGGATTCGGACTTCGACAGTTTGCCGGGAGTCAAGTACTACGCCAAGCGTTAGAGTTTTCTGCGGGGGCGTGCTATCGGCCAAAACCGGCCAGTGACTCGGGGGAGTTGAACTGCCGTTAGCGGACCAGTGAGACCTGCGTTACCATACGGCCGAACATGCCATGTTCGAGAGAGGCGGATCTATAATGACTGCTCCACTTTTTGTCTTGATTGCATGTCTATTCTGCTTGGCTGCCATCGTGACGTCGTTCTTTTCTCGACGCCAGCCTTCCCACTCCGACGAAAATGCGATCAATTCTCCTACCGCTCTTGATGCTGCAATTGCAATGCAGCGCTCAAAGCGCATTGCTGAGCTACGGCAGCGTGCAACTGGTCATAACTACGTGGCATACACGCTCGTGGGGGCGGCGTTTCTCGCCCAGATTGCTGCCCTCGCTACGGACCACTTCGCGCACGCATCGATTAGTGCTGTAAGCATATTGCCTGCCATGGCCGCGGTTTCGTCGGTCAAGCCGCGAAGCGTCGCCTTGCTCGGCAGGAGTTGAAAGCTTATTTAAATGGCCAACGCTCGCAGTAGACCCCCTCCAAACGCCGGAACTCGGGATTTTAAGGCGTGCACGCAGATTTCTATCTGGGAGCGGACTTTCACGGCTGACCGCTTCGGGTCAGAGCCGAAAATCTCTTGCAATCAGAGTGTTATGAAGTCGCCTGAGCGCTGCGTGCGATTATTGTGTGAAAAACATCGTCATACCTGCCAACGCCAGCCAATGTCAGCCAATGTCAGCAAATGCGAGCACTTGGAACGCCCCCCTTTGGTCGGCAACGAAGCCACAGGCGTCAGAGTCAGGCGCCAACGAGGGCGAGGTCGTATATGTCGTACGCGAGGACCTTTCCTGAGCGCGTATGAATGACGGGCCCGTGACAGGTCGAAATTATCTTCCGCCGCAGGCGAGAGCATGTCAGCGACCGCCCTACTCCTCTTTGTAGCCCGCTTCCAGCTGATGGCGAACTGCCAGTATCAGCACGACGTCATCCGACGGCACCCAACGATACTTAGCCACGTAGCCGAACTTGACGCGAGACAGAATCAACTCCCGTCGCCCGTCCTCCGCTTCGCGGCCCAGCAACGGATGGTCTGCCAGCAATTCGAGGGCTCGCCTAACGCTGACCATCCGCTCACGCGCGAGCTTGGGATTATGTTCTGCGGGAAAATCGAAAAGCCGTTCGAGATCGGCGAGCGCACGAGTCGTTACTTCGACGCGCGCCATGCTCGCTCTCGTGGACGTCGAGCAGACTTCCCTGCCACCCGAGCCTCGAGATAATCGAAAGCGGCCCCGAGCGGAATGGCTTTGCCGCTCTCCATCGTTTCCTTTCCTGAGACCGCCGCGTCTGCCGCAAACCGTTCGCGAAGCTCGGCACGGTCCGCTTCCTGGCTCAACACCTCAACCATGAAAGCATGCGGAGTCTTATTGGCCGCGCCGGCAAGTCGCTCGATCCGGCGCTTCAGCGCTTCCGGAAGTTTAAGACTAGTGGCAGCCATTGCTTGCGCCCTCGATTACGGGTAGTCAGAAAGTAATACCTTGACGAATCGAAGTCAAGGAATCTGCCAGGCCTACGCTGAATGCAGGAGTGGCTTGCGTTTGCCAGCATCGGCGGGAGAGTGGAGCGGGCGAGATTTTCGGGTGAAAAAACTCTGCCATACCAGCCGAAGCGGCCATTCGCTACGAGCGGAAAAAAACGCGGCGCCCCTCACGCCAGTGGCGCGACACATTCGCCGCCGGAAGGAATAGATCCGGCCCATCGCTATTTTTACCGGTTGCGTGACGGACGGGACGGATGCTTGGGCATTGTGCGCGAGCCTGTGATCAGGATGTCAACGAGGCGGCGGGCGCTGGGCTCCCAGCCGGGGAGAGCCGTGGTGTGGAAGACGCCCACGAGCGCACGCACGAAGTCGATGGGGTCGGTGTCAGAGCGGAGATCACCGCTGGCGATGGCGTTCTTGACGGCGGCCACGAAGGCGGTGTGAATGAGCGGCCGGGAGCCTTCGAGTAGGCGCATGGAGCCGCCGGTGACGGTGTCCATCGCGGGAAGGATAAGTTGTTTGCGCGAGATGTGCTCGATTAAGAGCAGCATCCAGGCACGCAGGGCCTCAATCGGCTCCATGGTGGCGGCAAAGCGCTGTTCGGCGGCGGCAAGCCTCTCGACTTCACTTCGGTAGACGGCCTCGATGAGAGCGTCGCGAGTTGCGAAATGACGATAGAGCGTGGCGTTGCCGATTCCTGATTTGCGTGCGATGTCGTCGAGGCTCGCAGCTGCTCCATCGTGGGTGAAAACCTCCCTGGCTACCTCAAGAATGCGCTCACGATTACGCTCTGCGTCGGCGCGGGGCTTTCGGGCGGGCAAGGGTTGGGCGAGCTTGCTCTTCGGCATGTCCAAAGTTTACAAAAAAACATTGCAAACGGGGAATATCCCCGTTTATATTTATATCCGGGGACTATCCCCGTTTTATGTGACGCTGGTCTGCGGGCGACTTGGTGCGGCCCTATAGGCCGCGCCTCCAACAACCGGAGAAGTGACCATGCAGGTATTCGTGACAGGAGCTACGGGATTCATTGGAACAGAACTCGTCAAGGAGCTGATAGCGGCAGGCCATCAGGTGCGTGGGCTTACCCGCAGCGGAGCCGGCGTGGAGCAAATGAAGGCCTTGGGTGCCGAGGTGCATCGTGGCGACCTAAAGGACCTAGACAGTCTGCGGAGTGGGGCCAAGGGGATGGATGCTGTGGTGAACCTGGCGTTCAACCACGACATGTCGAGATTTGCGCAGGACGCGCAGGACGAGATCAATGCAATTGAGGTGCTCGGATCGGTGCTCGAACCGGGCAAGCTACTGATCGTTACCAATGGGATTGGGGTCGGTGCACCGGGCCAAGCACGCAAGGAAAGTGATCCTCCGACGGACTCGCCCAGGATGCCGCGCAGGCCGGAACAAGCGGCGCAGGCGTTTTCGGCGAGGGGCGTTCATGTGGCGAGTGTCCGCTTACCGCAGGTCCACGACACACGTAAGCAAGGGCTCGTGACTAGGCTGATTCAGATCGCGCGCGAGAAGGGTGTCTCGGCTTATGTGGGCGATGGCGCGAACCGCTGGGCCGCAGCTCCACTGAAAGACGTTGCGCACCTGTATCGACTGGCGGTCGAGAAGACGGGTCCGGGCATAACGACGTATCACGCGGTTCAGGAAGAGGGCGTGTCGCTGCAGAATATCGCCGAGACGATCGGTAAAGGCATGAAGGTGCCGGTGGTTTCGATATCGGCCGAAAAGGCCGGTGAACACTTCGGGATGTTTTTCGGGCACGCTGCGACGCAGGATATGCCGGCTTCGAGCGAGTGGACGCGCAAGACTCTCAGGTGGGAGCCGACCGGGCCGGGCTTGATCGAGGACTTGACGGTTATGAAGTACTGACGATTCCCGTTGGCCTAACTCGTCGGGAACCAGACAGCGGGTGGAACCAGGGCTAATGCCAGCCAACGTCTGCGAACGTACCACGTGATGTGCGGCTGGGACTAAGGTTGGCTGTCATTGGCCACCACTGGCTGGAGTTGGAGCGGGCGATGGGAATCGAATATATCGCTGGCTTTCGGTTACAGCAGGCAAATCAGATAGTTGCGACGGGCGCGGAGCACTGCGTGTGATTTACGTGTGAAAAACACCTCCATAGCAGCCAACGCCAGCCAATGCGAGCATTTGGAACGAACCCCGATGGGGCCCGCGACGACAGGGCGAGCGGTCCTGAACGACCCTGAGCCGCCAGCGGCGACAGGCCGCTTTACGGCGCTTCAGTAAAGTCCAGGAAAATAATGGGCCGCACCCAAGCTGATTGCCCATAGAGACATTTGGGTTACCAATACAGGGAGTGCTCGTGGAAATTCGCGCGATCGAAAGACAAAACACAAAATGATCGGTAGCTGCGTGAACATCATAAGCATGAATACGTGCCAAGGACCGTCCTCATCCAACGGCGGACCATAGTGCTTATAATTTACGAAAGCCTTCGCCACGGCCAACAACGCAACCGACGACATCATCATGGGAGCGATGCCGCTCAGACGGTTGATCGGATGGTCGTTCATAGCGCTAAACCTCTCCTCACCACCGTAGACAAACAGCGCCTCTATTGCAGCCTACCAAACCTTACTTTTCGATGCAAAGTACTCCGCGGAGGTTTACAGAACCTTGCTGGAACGCGGCATTCGACCGATATTTTGCGCGGCACCGATTCCCCCGTGGCCGGTTTGCGACCATCAACCCGACCAGGGTGACGGTCAATTGGCCGCAAGCCGCCGGATGCTGCGCGCCTCGACATCGTAGTTTGCTACGGAATGCTACGTTGTGCTACAGTGACATTTATGAAAATCCGTACTATCACCCAGCGCGAACTCCGCAATGATTCCGGCGCTGTACTCCGCGAAGTGGAGGCCGGGCGAACGATCATCGTGAGCCGAAACGGCACGCCTGTCGGTGAGCTGCGCCCAATCAGGCGACGCCGCTTCGTGCCTCGCGCGACGATCGCGGATGCGTCAGCACACGCTGCGCGGATCGATGCCGGGCAGTTCCGTGCGGATCTCGATGCAGTAGTGGACCCCCACCTTCATGACTGATCCGAGCCGCGGTGTCCTCGACACATCGGTTCTGATCGATCATGACATCATCGCCGCTGAGCAACTTCCCGATGAATCAGCAATTACAGCAGTGACGCTGGCCGAGCTCGCCGCGGGACCACATGCAACCGAAAATAAGGACGAGCGCGCCAGGCGCCAGGATCGATTGCAGTGGGCGACCGCCACCTGGGATCCACTGCCTTTCGACGCTGATGCGGCACGGATGTACGGCAGGGTATTCGCTGCCGCGAGAGCAGCCGGACAATCCAGCAGGGCCCGCCTCGCGGACTTGCTTATCGCTTCAACGGCTGCAGCCAATGGATTGCCGCTCTACACCAGAAATCCCGCCGACTTTGCGGCGCTGAAGCGCATCGTCAAAGTTGTCAAGGTCTAGTTCGCTGGCTGAAAGTGGAGCGGGCGATGGGAATCGAAAATACCGCCCGAGAGCCAACAATCATTTGATATCAACAAGTTATGAGATCGACCAAGCGCTGCGTGTGATTTTTGTGTGGAAATCGATGCTACACCAGCCATCGCTGGGCAATCTCAGCCAGAGAAGACCCCTTGATCCTTGATTGCGGGCCCGTTGCGAACGACATTCGGGTCGATGCAACGGCGGCCATCAGATCGCTCGATCCGCAAATCTGAGCAATCGTGCTGGTTATGGCGTTTGACGCCATACCTCTGTTATGGCATTTTGTGCCATATGAAGGCAGCACTTGCATTCCATGACAAGCAAGTACTGCCGGATGGCACCATCGTTGAAATGAAGATCTGGGAAGTGGCGACCCCCGTGGTTGGTAGTGCTCATAAGCTCAAGTACAGTCTTTTCTACGGCGCAAACGGGAAGCGTCTCGTAGGCTATGACAATGAACGAGGCAAGGGCGACCATCGGCACATTGAGGATCGCCAAGAACGGTATGTCTTCAAGACCGTGGAGCTTTTGATGGCGGATTTCCTGGCCGATGTGCATCGCCTGCGAGGTGAATGATGAACAAGCGCGTCAAAGTCAACGTGGGAACTCTGGACGAGATGGGTCAGCGTTTCGTAAACGCATGGCACCGACTCGAGCACGGGGAGAAAGTACGAGAGAGGCATGTAACATTTCCCGATCTGTCGGTAATGCTGAACGCGCTTTCTCCCAAGCGCCTCGAACTGCTGCGTGCGGTCCATGAAACTCCAGCGCCGTCTGTAAAGGCATTGGCGGAGCGACTTGGCCGTGATTACAAGCGTGTTCACGAGGATGTCGAGACATTGACCGCGTCCGGATTATTGCGTCGTGAGAACGGCGTCGTTTCTGCGCCGTACGACGCAATCACCGCAGAGATGCGCCTATAGATTTTGCCGATCGCGACCGGCAGATCACTCCGGTAATCTCCCCTACCCTCAACCGCAGCAACTGAGCCGGCGTTGCGGTAGCGTCCGCGCCGATAACGCCGCGAAACAACTTGGCTGGCATTCGACAAGGCTGGCTGGGAGTGGAGCGGGCGATGGGAATCGAACCCACGGCTCTAGCTTGGGAAGCTATCGCCACGTGTTCGATTCCCATCAACCATCACGTGGTGTCCCGCTGTCTTCCATGTATTGCCATCTACCAATCCCAACTGCGGTGACGATTCCGGATCGACTGTCAGTAGCAAGATCACCGTCCGAAATTGAGCGGGCGACGGGTCTCGAACCCGCGACCTTCAGTTTGGGAAACTGATGCTCTACCAACTGAGCTACACCCGCGTGTGGAGCAGTCTAGATCGGGTAAGACCAACCAGCAACCAAGGTCTGATATGGCTCACTTTCGGATAAAAATTATGAGGGCCTGATCGGCGATTACGACGGTACTAGCGCAAAGCTCCGCTACTTCGACTTCTCCCAAAGATCACTAATGAACTGCTGCCCAGCCGCATCAAACGACTTCTCAGGATGCGCCCCACAATAGTGATCCATCCAAGTAGTCACAGAATCTGCATCTGTTATGGACTCGGGCATGTGCAACTGGATCTTGCGAGTAGCTTCAAAAGCATAGCTCACCCCAGTGGCAAAACCCTGCATCCAATTGACCGCAATAAACCGCAGCGTCTTGTAGCTATCCTCTTTCCTCTCGCCCCACGAGGTCCACACAGCGCATTTGGTCGATCCAAGCGCCACCACTTCATGTGCCCCAGGTTCGATCGCGTAGGCGCATGTACACGCTATACTTCCGCAGAGTGCAGCAATGATAAAGGTCCTCATCTAATCACCTTTGCGCGTAAAGAGGTTCATAGGCATAGGATGCCACGGGTTCGCGTATCCGCAAATGTATACCATGTTTGACAAACAATCTGGAGGCGGCCGTGGGTGAGTTCGCACTAATGCTTCTTGCGCAAATTGTTGGTGCGTTAGTTGCGTCTCTTCTAAGCGCCGCGGTGCTGATTTGGCGGGCCAGAAAGCTCAAGAACTGGCCGATCCCTTTTCGATCTGCATATGTCGTAGCGGCAATAGCTGCCGTCGCCGGGATCATCAGTGCGAACGTTATTGCGCTAATCATAAGTTTCGCTAGCGACAATGTGCGGCTCCTCGAGTCAGTGGGGCGGCTTTTCGGACTAGTGGTCTGGTGGTTCGTTCACTCGAGAGCCTTGATGAAATTAGCTGGAACTGCGGTCCCACTGACCGTAAAGGAAGCCAGATCCATCTCGGCGAGCGTTTTTGCTTATCTTTTCGGTATTGTCTTTGCTTTGGCAGTTGCCGGCATGCTGATCCTTTTAGCGGTATCCGGGATGCGCGGTCATTAGCTGGTTTAGTCGCATTTGCATTCATCCGGTGGCCCTCGGCGACAATGAACAGAAATGGACGCAAGAGGTGGTCACAGAACCACCTCTCCGTGATTCGATATTCGAGCCATATCAGACCTTGGTTGCTGGTTGGTCTTACCCGATCTAGACTGCTCCACACGCGGGTGTAGCTCAGTTGGTAGAGCATCAGTTTCCCAAACTGAAGGTCGCG
>Ga0224552_1000338_pt1 | contig 10561 bp, 10 predicted proteins | sample 714S215metaG_FD_179907 | JGI IMG/M metagenome (GOLD analysis project Ga0224552, IMG submission 179907) | Peat soil microbial communities from Stordalen Mire, Sweden - 717 S2 1-5 | ecosystem: Environmental > Terrestrial > Soil > Wetlands > Peat | place: Sweden: Norrbotten County, Stordalen Mire... | reverse complement strand
CCTCCGAAGCCCGCGCCGCGAACGCCTTCGGCCGAGAATGGAGCGAAGTTGTTTCATCAGGCGGGCTGCGATCTGTGCCACTCCCCGGCGTTGACCACCTCGGCTTCGACTTACGGCAGTTTGAGCGGAGTCACTTACCATCCGTATTCGGATTTCGCACTGCATCATATGGGGTCGGGTCTGGCGGATGGGATTGTGCAAGGTTCGGCGGGAGCGGATCAGTTCCGCACCGCTCCGTTGTGGGGTGTTGGGCAGCGGCTGTTTTTTCTGCATGACGGGCGGACGCCGGACTTGCTGGAAGCGATTAAGCACCACAGCTCGAGCGGTTCGGAAGCGGACGCCGTGATTCGCAACTTGAAATTGCTCAGCCCGTCGCAGATTCAGGATCTGCTGAATTTTCTGCGGTCGCTCTAGGGAAACTCTGATTCAGTGTCGGCAGAAAGCATAAGCCACAGGGGGCACGGGGGTGCACGGAGGAAGCCGGGACTTAATCGGAGTTTCCCTAGCCTTACGGCCAGGGTGCGGGTTGCGGAAAGGACGATGCCGCACTAGAATCCTTTCTCCGTCGCTAGCCGTTTTCTCTCGCTAGCTATTCGTTCGACAATTGGAGGCACTATGAAATTGAGAACAAGAGTATTGCTGCTCGTTACGCTCTTGATCGGGGCAACGATGTGCTTCGCCGCCGACCCCAACCTTGGAACCTGGAAGCTCAACGAAGGCAAGTCGAAGATCGCGGCCGGGCTCCCGAAGAACACTACCGTTACTTATGACGCCGCTGGCGATGGCATCAAAGCCACGGTGGAAGGCGTTGACGGTCAAGGAAAACCCACGCACAACGAGTGGACCGGCAAGTACGATGGCAAAGACTATCCGGTCACAGGCGACTCGAGTTCCGATACGCGGTCGCTCAAGAAGATCAACGACCGTACGCTGGAGCTGACCGCCAAGAAGGACGGCAAGGTTACGATTACCGGCCGGATCGTTGTCGCGGCCGACGGCAAGAGCCGCACGCTGACGGCGAACTGGACCGACGCGATGGGCAAGAAAGCGAAGAGCGTTGCCGTTTACGACAAGCAGTAGACGCTTCGCGCACTGTGGGCTTCGGGCTGCGAGCCAACACGGCGCTGCGTGCCGCGGCTCGCGGCTCGGAGCCAGACTTGCGGACTCTATTGTTCCGCGGCGAAGGCACCTTCCCGATTCGCTTCCTTCTTCACTTCCCCGTTCATTTGCCTCTGAAATGCTAAGATTTCCGGCATGCCACTGCGCAGCGAGACTAAGAAGGTGACGCACGCGGCGGGGAAGCCCGCAACGGGAAGAGTGCGCGGGCGCAACGGCGAACCGCGCGCTGCCACCGAACTGGTCATCATTACCGGCATGAGCGGGTCGGGGAAGGCTTCGGCGCTGAAGGCCTTCGAGGATCTTGGCTACTACTGTGTGGACAACTTGCCGGTGGAGCTGATTCCGCGGTTTGCTGAGCTGGCGCTGCAGTCGGGAGAGATTCCGCGCACGGCGCTGGTGGTGGATGTGCGCGAGGGGGCGCAACTGGAGAAGCTGCCGGCGATTTTGAAGTCGGTAAAGCGCGCAATTCCGACGCGGGTGATTTATCTGGAAGCAAGCGATGCGGCGTTGTTGCGGCGATTCAGCGAGACACGGCGACCGCATCCACTGGGGACGGGCACAACCGTGCGAGCGTCTCTGGGCGCCGAACGCCGGCATCTGCGGGCCATTCGCAAGCTGGCCGATCTGGTGATCGACACTTCGAAATTCAACGTTCACGAGTTGCGGGCGCATTTGACCGACCGCTTCAAACAGCAGTCGGGAACGCAGCAGACGATTCTGGTTTCGTGCGTGAGTTTTGGATACAAACACGGCTTGCCGGACGACGCCGACCTGGTGTTCGATGTGCGCTTTCTGCCCAATCCGCATTTTGTGCCGGAGTTCCGAGCGCTCACGGGGCGTGATCCGCGGGTCGCGAAATACATCCGTTCGTTTCCGCAGACGCAGGAGTTCATCAACCGCATCTCCGAGCTGCTGATCTACCTGCTGCCGCACTACATTCGCGAGGGCAAAAGCTACCTGACGATCAGCTTCGGATGCACGGGCGGGCAGCACCGCTCGGTGATGATCGCCGAGGATGTGAACAAGCGACTGCGGAAAGCGGGATACAAGGTGAAGGTCGTGCATCGGGACAGCCCGAGGTAAGCCTACGGCAGAAATCGCATGTAGAATTGAGCCTTACACGCATGGCAACCTCCACCGTGGCGGACCCGAACCTCGCAGGAAATCCGGCCGGTACCTCGGCAGCAGCTTCCGCGAACCCTCGTCCGCTGATTCGCCTGCTGCGTTATGTCTTGCCTTACTGGTGGCAGTTTCTAGCGTCGGTTTTGCTGATGGCGCTGGTAGGGTTACTGGACGCCGGGCGGTTGCTGCTCATCGGGCCAATTTTCGATCGCGTGCTGAATCCCGGCTCCCAGGGAAGAACCATTCAGCTGTTCAAGCTGCCTTACACCGAGCGCTTCCTGAATCTCCAACAGTTGGTCCCGTCGCACTTCCAAAATCCGTGGACGGTGGTAGCATTCGCGCTGGTCGCGGCGACGGTGTTGAAGGGGATCTTCGACTACATCGGGACCTATCTGGTGAACTACGCGGGCTTTGGCATGATTACCGATCTGCGGGACGATTTGTATAACGCCATCCTGCGCAGTTCGTCGGCGTTTTTCGTGAAGCACACGACGGGCACTTTGCTTTCGACCATCGTCAGCGATGTCGAGAAGGTGCAATTCGCGATGTCGAGCGTGCTATCGGAATTTCTGCAACAGTTTTTTACATTCATATTTACAGCAGCGGTGGTGGTTCTGCTGGGAGGGAAGCTGGCGTGGGTGCTGCTGCTGTTTGTCCCGGTAATTTTGTATTCGTCGAGAAAGATCGGACGGCAGGTGCGGAGCACGACGCGGGGCGGGCAGGACAAGCTGGCTGAAATCCAGAACATTCTGCACGAAACGATTACGGGCAACCGCATCGTGAAGGCGTTTGGGATGGAGCGGTGGGAAATTGAGCGCTTCCGCGCGGCCGCGCGGCGGTTGTTTCGCGCCAACCTGCGGCTGGTGGCGGCGTTTGCGATTAGCTCGCCGCTGATGGACATTCTCGGTTCGATTGCCATCGCACTGCTGTTGCTGATGGGCCGGGACGCGATCAATAAGCACCTATTTACGGCGGGAACGTTTCTGGCCTTCATCGTTGCGGTGTTCAAGCTCTACGACCCGGTGCGCAAGTTTGCCATGTTCAACAATAATTTTCAGCAGGCGGTCGGCGCGTCGTCGGAGATCTTCCGCTTCATGGATGTTGAAGACGAAGTGCGCGAAAAGCCGGGCGCGCAGCGCATGGGGAAATTTACGCGGGCGATCCGGTTTGCGAAAGTGTCTTTCTCCTATTCCAGTGAAAACGCCGGGGAGTCGCCGCTGGTGCTGCACGACATCAATCTGAATGTAAAGGCGGGCGAGGTGCTGGCGGTGGTGGGATCGAGCGGCGCGGGCAAGAGCACGCTGGTGCATTTGATTCCGCGGTTCTTCGACGTCAGCGGCGGGCAGATTCTGATTGACGACTACGATGTCCGCGATGTGACGCTCGATTCGCTGCGCTCGCAGATCGGCATTGTCACGCAGGAGACGGTGCTGTTCAACGACACGGTGCGGAACAATATCGCCTACGGGCAGCCGCATGTTTCGCAGAACCAGGTAGAAGAAGCGGCGCGGGCGGCGCGGGCGCATGAATTCATTGGCGGACTTACGGAGGGTTATAACACGATGATCGGCGAGCGCGGCGTGCGGCTTTCGGGCGGCGAGCGGCAGCGCATCGCCATTGCGCGGGCGCTGCTGAAGAATGCTCCGATTCTGATTCTTGACGAGGCGACTTCGGCGCTGGATAGCGAATCGGAGTCGCTGGTGCAGGCGGCACTGCAAAATCTTATGAGTGGGCGTACTGTGTTTGTAATCGCGCACCGGCTCTCGACGGTGCGCCGCGCGGACCGCATCGTGGTGCTCGACAATGGCACGATCAGCGATATCGGCGCTCATGAAGAGCTGATGCAAAGAGCGGGTACGTATCGCCGGCTGTACGAATTGCAGTTTGCGGAAGCGTAAGAAAGAAGGTTTCAAAGTTTCAAGGTTGCAAGGTTTGCCGCTGCGTGATGTTGGCCATTGCTGCCGCCATATTCAGCGTAGTGCAAGCTAGATTGCAGCGGCTTGGACCGAACGCCGAGTTCTTCACCTTGAAACCTTGAAACTCTGCAACCTTGAAACCTGGGATATTTATGACACTTCGCTCCATGACGGGTTTTGCGCAGGTCAAAGGGCAGGTCCATGCGCAGATGGCGTTCGCGTTGTCGTTGAAATCGGTGAATCACCGTTTTCTGGATCTTCACTTCCGGCTGCCTTCCGATACCGATTCGCTGGAGATGAAGCTGCGGCGGATTCTAAAAGAGAAACTCGCTCGCGGCCACGTGGAAGTGATCTTGAGTCTGGATCGGTCGGGCACGAACGGAGTCGCGCTCAACCGGCAACTGATTGCCGCCTACGTGCAGGCGTTCCGCGCGGCGGCCGATGAATTTGGAGTCGAAGGCGAGCCCGACCTGAACGTGGTTCTGCGGATGCCGGGCGCGATGGATGCGAGCGCGGAGAGATCGGGCGATGAATTGGAGACCGCGGTGATGGCGCGAGTGGAAGAAGCGCTCCTGCGGCTCAATGAGATGCGCGAACAAGAAGGCCGCAGCATCGACACGGAACTGCGCGCGCGCATGACGAGTCTGGAAAAGGCGGCGGCCGGAGTGGAAGTCCATCGCGGCACCATTCTGCGGAGCTATTCGGAGCGACTGCAGTCGCGCATGCAGGAATTGCTGGGCGCGCAGGTGGAGAAGGAACGAATCATGCAGGAAGTCGCCGTGCTGGTCGATCGCAGCGACATTCAGGAGGAACTGGTCCGGCTGAAAGCGCACGTGAAGCATTTCTTCGGCTTGCTCGACCAGGGCGGCGAGGTGGGCAAGAAGCTGGATTTTCTGCTGCAAGAAATGAACCGCGAAGCCAATACGCTGCTGTCAAAAACCTCGGGCCTGGCGGGCGAAGCATTGAAGATTACCGAGATGGGATTGCTGATGAAGTCGGAGATCGAAAAATCGCGCGAGCAGGTGCAGAATCTGGAATGAGCGTTTTTAGATGAGCATTGTTTACATTGTTTCCGCGCCCTCGGGTTCGGGGAAATCCACGTTGGTAAATGAACTGTTCAAGATGGTTCGCAACCTGGACTTCTCGATCTCATACACCACGCGCCCGCCGCGGGGCAGCGAGCAGAACGGCAAGGAATATTTTTTCGTCTCCCGGCCGGAATTCGAAGGCATGATCGCATCGGGCGAGTTTCTGGAGTACGCCGAAGTTTTTGGAAACTACTACGGCACGGCGCGGCGCTTTCTGCGCGAAGCGGAAAACCGAAGTAACGACCTGCTGCTGGACATCGATGTGCAGGGAGCGAGTAAAATCAAGGAGAAGATCCCGGAAGCGGTCAGCATCTTCATTCTGCCGCCTGACCGGGAAAAGCTGGAATGGCGGTTGCGGACACGGGGCCTGGATTCGGAGGACGTGATCCGGCGGCGGTTGGACACAGCGCGACGAGAGATTGAGAACTACTCAAAATACGACTATGTATTAGTCAACAACGTGCTGGAACAATCGGCCGACCAACTGCGGGACATAGTACTTGCGGTACGCTTGCAGCGCAGCGGGGCCGAGATTTCCGGCGACGACAAGCGGCGAGTGGAAGCGGCGCAAGCTTGCCGGTTGGAACAGGCGCGCGAGTGGGTGCAGCCAATCTTGGCTTCGTTTAACTTGCAGATGGTAAAGGGAACATAAAGTTCGGGGAGAAAACATGAAGCTGGTAGAGGGGTTCGACAGCAATTACCGTTACATTCTGGTGGCGGCGCGGCGGGCACGGCAACTGCAAGGCGGCGCGCCTCCGGTCATCGATACTGGATCGCGCAAGCCCTGCCGCATTGCTCAGGATGAGATCAAAGCGGGCCGGGTGAAATGGCTGATTCCGGAAATTCCGAAATTGCCGGTGGAAGCCGCGAACGAGGGCCTGAACAAGGTGTTCGCGGAAGACGCGTAAACAGCAAGGCCTGTCCTAATGAGATAGCGCCATCTTCCTCCTATGAAAATTGCACTGGGCGTTTCCGGAGGGATTGCAGCCTATAAGGCGGCGGAGATCGTGCGCCTGCTGCAAGACCGCGGCATTCGCGTGCAGGTCGTGATGACGCGCGCGGCCCAGGAGTTTGTTCGTCCTCTTACCTTCGCAGCACTGTCCGGAGAAAAAGTCATTACCGACCTGTTCGGGTCGAGTTCCGAAGACGCGCAGGCCAACGTCGAGTCGGCGATCGAGCACATTGCGATTGCGCAGGCGATCGACGCGCTCGTGGTGGTTCCGGCAACAGCCGATGTGCTGGCCAAGTTTGCGCAGGGGATTGCCAACGACTTCCTCAGCACTCTTTATCTTGCTACGACCGCTCCGGTGGTTGTCGCTCCCGCGATGAACGTCAATATGTGGAATCACGCGGCCACCCAGTCGAATGTGGGAATCCTGCGGAAGCGCGGCGTTCGCATTGTGGAGCCCGGCAGCGGCTATCTGGCGTGCGGCATGACCGGCGCGGGGCGGCTGGCCGAAAACGAAACGATTGTCGCGGCGGTGATGGAAGCGCTCGGCGCCACGCAGGATCTGGCGGGCGAAACCGTGCTGGTGACGGCGGGGCCGACGCGGGAGAAGATCGATCCGGTGCGGTATTTGACGAACCGGTCGAGCGGGCGCATGGGCTATGCAATTGCCGAGGCGGCGCTGCGCCGCGGAGCGCGCGTGCTGCTGGTGAGCGGCCCGACGGCGATTGCCGCTCCAGATGCGGCGGAAACAACCCGCGTGGAGACGGCAGAAGAGATGCTGGCGGCGGTTTTGAAATTTTTGCCCCAGAGCACGGTGATCATCAAGACGGCGGCCGTGGCGGATTTCAAGCCGAAGGCGGCGGCGGAACAAAAGATCAAGCGCAACGGCGCGATGGCGCTGGAACTGGAACCGACCGCGGATATTCTGGCGGAAGTGGCGCGGCGGAAGACTTTCCAGGTGGTCGTGGGATTTGCCGCCGAGACCGAGAACGTGCTGGAAAACGCACGCAAGAAGCTGGCCTCGAAGTCGCTCGATGCTATCGTGGTGAACGACGTTTCGCGCGAGGGCGTTGGTTTCGACTCCGACCGCAACGCGGTCACCATCATCTCGCACAACGAAGTCGTCGAGGTTCCCGAGACTTCGAAGTGGGAAGTTGCGCACCGCGTGCTCGACCAAGTTGTAAAGCTGCGGAAACGCAGCGGCGTGCCGTCCCAGCAATAAAATCCGCCACGAGGCACGGAGACACAGAGAAGAACAAGGCCTTCTTCTTTTGATTTCCTCTGTGGCTAGGTGTCTCTGTGGTGAAAAGTTGTTATCCTTATCCGCAATGCCCCGCACCCTTGACCCCGAGCTTCGCAGCGCGCTTGCCGCGCGTATTCGCTATTACAACGAGATGGGGATCTACGATTTTTACCGGCGGCCGGTGTCGGCGGCGGTTGCAGTGGACGAAGCGGAAATTGCGATTGCGACAAATCCAGAGTCGGGAGAAGAAATGAGTCCACGAAAGGCACCGGCGGTCGCGGCGCCGCGCGTTGCGGAAGACAATATTTTCGAAGTAATCGCGCTGAAGCCCGAGCAAAGCGTGAGCGATCCGGTGAAGGCCCTGAAGATCATTCGCGAAGACCTGGGCGATTGCACGCGGTGTCCTCTTCATAGGCAGGGACGCAAGCAGATTGTGTTTGGCGTTGGCGATCCCAAAGCCGAACTGATGTTTGTGGGCGAAGGGCCGGGCGCCGATGAAGATGCGAAGGGCGAGCCGTTCGTGGGGCGGGCCGGGCAACTGCTCAACAACATGATCAAGGCGATGGGGATCGAGCGCGAACAGGTGTACATCGCGAACATTGTGAAGTGCCGTCCGCCGGGCAATCGACAGCCGGAGCGCGAGGAGTGCGAGACGTGCTCGCCGTTCTTGATGCGGCAGATCGCCGTCGTCAAGCCGAAGGTAATCGTGGCCCTCGGCGCGACCGCTGCCAAGACGCTGCTGGCGATGAATGCTTCGATGATGCAGTTGCGCGGGCGCTTTTACGATTTCAAGCCGGCGGGAATTCGTATGAATGACCGCAGCAACGAGCCCCGCTGGGATGGATGCAAGCTCGCGGTCACCTACCATCCGGCGTTTCTGCTGCGCGATCCGCGGCAGAAGGGCGAGGCGTGGAAGGACTTGCAGATGGTGATGAAGGAACTGGGGATGAAAGCGCCTCAAACCGGTCGTTAGTCGCTGGTCGTTTGTCGTTGGAGGTCCGCTGTTCGTCGTTCGCTATTCGCTTTTCGCCGAACTATGAATCGTCAGGAAACCAGCCCGATCAGAAAAGAAACCGCCGAGCATTACGTCTGGGGTGGGCGCTGCGACGGATGGCACTTGCTGAAGAATCCGCAGTTGAGTGTGATTCAGGAGCTCATGCCGGCGGGCATGGCGGAGGTCCGTCACTTCCATCATCACGCGCAACAGTTCCTCTACGTGCTTGCGGGCGAGGCCGTGATGGAAGTGGATGGGCGTTTGATCGTTCTGGCTGCTGGGGAGGGGCTTTGGATTCCGGCGGGGACCTCGCATCAGATGAGGAATGACTCGGGCGACGAGGTTCACTTTCTGGTTATTTCGCAGCCGGCTTCGCATGGGGATCGGGAGAACACGTAGGGACGGACGTGCTCGCCCGCCCAACCAATTCCGACAGCTTTGCGATTAGCCGTTGCGTTGTCTCTTGTACATCAAGCGGTCAATTGTCCAGCCAAGAGCGTAGTCCCAAGCGAAGATCAAAAGAGGTATTGTTGCCATAAAAGTCACGAGTTCACTGACACCGAGACGCCCGACCTCCTTCGCAATCGCTATGCCGATGACAAAGGCCGGAAGGGCAGATATCAACAAGGACCGAGCTAGTACTCCCGGATCAACCCAGATAGAATCTGGAGCCCAGCTACAGTCACCATGGCCACCTTCGCAGGGGAGAGTACGCCTGTTGAGAGGATCGGAATCCAGAGGGATCGATGCCCAGTAGACATACCGGTTCGCCGCAGGGATACCGTGCAATGATTGGTAGCTCACTCCTGTAAAGAGCAAAAGCCCAAGAACAGGCAGAATCAGTTGCCAGCGTCTTCGCATATCTCCATTAGACACCGCGGAGTGCACATCTCTACCGCGCGTCGGCAAGTTCGACGGCTTGATTCACCTTGTGCGGCTTGATCTTGTTGCCGATTCCGCTGCCTTCGGCGATTCTCAGGTCGTAGTCGTTTTGAAGATTGAGCCAAAACTGCGCGGGCAGGCCGAAATACTTTCCCAGGCGAATGGCGGTATCGGCGCTGATGGCGCGGTCTCCCCGGACCACCTCGTAGATACCCGGAAAACCGAGGGCCTTCGCCAGTGCATAGGCGCTCACGCCCATGGGCTCCATGAACTCGGTCTTCAGAATGTCTCCCGGGTGAACCGCAAACACCTTTCTTGATTTGGCCATGCATAACTCCACCTCTTAGTCTACTTCGGAATACGGTAGGATTTAATCAGTTCCCAGACATGGCCCTCTTCTGCGACGTCGCGCTTGCCGTGCCGCTTGACATGACGTTTACCTATGCCATTCCTCCGGGCATGGAGCCGGTGGTCGGCGGGCGGGTGCTGGTGCCGTTCCGGCAGCAGCGGCTTTCGGGCATTGTGGTGGAGTTGCATGACCGTACGCCGCAAGTTTCTTCGCAAGGCAACGCATCGCAAATAAAGATCAAGAAGGTGATCGAGGCGCTCGACCTCGCGCCGGTGCTCGACGAACATCTGCTGAAACTCGGGAAGTGGATTGCCGACTACTATCTGGCTCCGGTGGGCGAGGTGTTTCGCACCATGCTGCCGCTCTCCGCTGAGTTTAAGCGCTCGGTCGCGTATCGCATCACTGACGCGGGACGGATGGCGCTGCATCTGGCGGGGATGTCGGGGTCTCCGGCGCGGTCGAAGCGGACGCCGGAACAGCAGTTGGTCGAGTTTCGCGTGCTCGATTTTCTGGCGGAACGGGACGACGTGCGCGAAGGGAATTTGCGCGGAGCGACGCGGGCGGGCAAGGCGCTGCTGGCGGGGATGGTGCGGAAGAAGTGGATTGGGCGCGAGGATGTGTCGGCGGCGCGGGATGCGGCGCGACTGGTGAAGGTCGCGGTGCTGCGGGGGGCAGAGGAGCGGGCGGAGGCTTCGCCTCCGCTGGACCCTTCGACTTCGCTCAGGGCAGGCTCGCGAGACGCCCGTCCTTCCACAAACACAGCGACGAAGCTTAACGACAATCAGCGCATTTTGATTGAGACACTCGCGGCCTCCGGCGGGCGCTTGCCGGTTGAGGCTCTGCGCGGTCTGGACGTTCCGCGCACTACGCTGGGCACGCTGGTGCGGCGCGGGTTGATC
>Ga0224552_1000325_pt1 | contig 10780 bp, 12 predicted proteins | sample 714S215metaG_FD_179907 | JGI IMG/M metagenome (GOLD analysis project Ga0224552, IMG submission 179907) | Peat soil microbial communities from Stordalen Mire, Sweden - 717 S2 1-5 | ecosystem: Environmental > Terrestrial > Soil > Wetlands > Peat | place: Sweden: Norrbotten County, Stordalen Mire... | reverse complement strand
CTGGATGAAGTCCACGGGCCGGCCATCGGCCTCCACGGCATCGATCTTGAGATAGCGCGACAACTCGAACAGCAGCGTCCTTGCTCCTCCGGTGCGAATTCGTATTTGCACTTCGGTCGAAGCTCGCAGTCGGGTTGGCGGCTGCACCCACGCCTCAATCCGGAAGCCGGCGATGGAGACATCGTTGGCCAGTGAAGGTGATGAGGCGGTCGCGCTGCCCGCGCCAGCGGGATTGAACGAGGTCCAGACATCGAAGAAGGGAACGCCGTCCTTGATGCGCGCCTGGCCCGCCGATAACGGCTCGGCGTTCAGCGCATCCCAGAAAACTTCAAAGGCGCCCAGGGTCTTGCCCAGCAAATGAGCGTGCAACAACGAAGGGAATTTTCGATCCGGCTCATTCCCAAAAGGCGCGGGAAGAACCGGAAGAAAATGACTGAAGTCGAGGAGCAGACGCGGAGCGTCGGACTCGGCCAGATTGCGGCTGGCTTCGCCCCACTTTTTCGTAAACTCCGCGGTCTCGAGCGCTGGCCTTAGAAAGGGCATCAGGGCCTCCGCGGTGTCATCGTTGAAGCGGAAATACGCCGACGCGAACTGTTCCTCGAGAATCGCCATGCCGGTGAACAGCGCCATCGATCCGCGCTCGACTGGGTTCGGGGGACGGAGACGAATTTCGCCCTCGCCTTCGAAGAATGCGCCCGTAATGCGTCCGCAAATGTCTTCGGTAAAGGCGACGGTGCCGTCGTCGAGATCGATGTGGAGGCTGGGGCGGTCAATAGAGGCATCGCGGACGCTATACACGGTTTGCGGGTCGAGGCCGACGGAGCGAAGGCGGGCGTAGAGGGCACTGGTGGTCGGGGGACAGTGAGGAGTGGAGCCGCTCGTCTGCGCGAAGGCCGTGGTGGCAGCGAGGAATCCAGCGAACACGATGATCCACCGCGGGCAAGCCAGAAATGGCTTCATAAACGGTTCTCGGTTCTCGGTTCTAGAAAACTCTGATTCAGTGTCGGCAAAAAAGCATAAACCACAGGGTACACGGGGGTGCACGGGGGAAACCGGGACTTAATCAGAGTTTCCCTAAGAATCGCCCGACTGAGAACCGGGAACTTCCTTACTTCTTGGAACTACCCGCCGGAGTACCTTGGTCACCTACGGCGCTCTCCACCCCGCAGCTAGAATCAGGAGAGTGCGAATCCCGGTCCTTATTCTAGTGCTTGTGATGCTGGCGGTGGGCGCGGCGCTGCCTGCGACTGCGGACGTCATTCACCTCAAGAATGGACGCACCATCTGGGCTGACCAGGTCCGCGAGACGAAGGATCACGTCGAGTACGACCTGGGCGAAGACACTTACGCCATCGCGAAATCTTCGGTCGACCACATCGACGCGGGCGGCGTGGCGCCGGTTCGGGGCGGGGCCGTCGGAGGGTCTGGCAATTCTGGTGTCCCCGACATCACTCCACCTGCGCCTTCTTTCAATCACGAAGCCGACGTGGCGGGAAAAGTGATTCGCGACGGCAAGGTTGATGCGGATGGGCTTGCCAGCGTCGCGCAAAGCGGCAATTCCGAACTCGCGGCCACAGGCTATTTTCTTGCTGGCAAGCAGGAGTCGGATCACGGAAACTTCCCGCAGGCGAAGCGCTATTACGAATCCGCGCTCCGCTTTCAGCCGGACAACTCCACCTTACTCATTTACTATGCCGCGACGGTGATGCGCACCGGGCAGGCCGCGGAGGCTCTGCCGTACGCGCAGCACGCGGCCAGCGTCGCCCCCAACTCAGCCGATGCCATCGCCATGCTGGGGTTCGTGCAATTCGCCAGCGATCATACTCCCGATGCCATTCGGTCGTGGAAAAAGTCGTTGGCGCTGCGGCCCGATGCCACGGTCAGCCAATATCTGGCGCGCGCCGAGCGCGAATCGAGCGCGGAATCCGGATTTTCGCAGCGCGAGAGCAACCACTTTAATTTGCACTTCGAAGGCAAGGAAACTTCCGACACCTTCCGCCGCGATCTGCTGGGCACGCTTGACTCCGAATATGACGACCTGGTGCGAGATCTTGGCTACTCGCCGCGCAACACGATCGCCGTCACGCTCTACACGCAGCAGGCCTTTATGGACGTGACGCGAGCGCCTTCGTGGAGCGGCGCCATCAACGATGGCAAGCTGCGCATCCCGGTGAGCGGCGTGCAGAGCGTGACGCCGGAGCTGGCGCGCGTCCTGAAGCATGAATTGACGCACTCGTTCATTTCGCAAATGTCGAGCAATCGCTGTCCCACCTGGCTGAACGAAGGCATTGCGCAGATGGAAGAGGGCAAGTCTTCGGGCGCGAACGGACATCAGTTGGCCCAGCTTTTCGCCGCTGGCAATGAGATTGCTTTCAACCAGCTCGAAGGCAGTTTCATGAATTTCTCCGCTGCGGAAGCTAACGTTGCTTATGCGGAATCGTTGGCTGCCGGTGAATTCATTCGTGACGCTTACGGCATGGGGGAAATCGCGCGGGTGCTGGAACTTTTGTCGCAAGGCAGTTCGACTGAAGCTGCTTTGCGCGCGACGGTTCATGCCGACTACCGGCAACTTCGCGACGAGATGGCGCGGCAACTCAAAGAGAAATACGGGGAATAGACATGTGCAGGGCGGACACTCCTGTCCGCTGCCATTGACTTGGTTCTGGCGAGTCAGAACAAGGGCAAAATCAAAATCAACACCAACGGCGGGGGACAGAAGTGTCCGCCCTACACAAACATTGACTAGTCAGATGACTAGTCAGTATAATGAGGATAGCGCAGGAGGTACATTTTGGCTTCATGGCAAGTACAGGACGCGAAGGCGCGTTTTAGTGAATTCCTGGATGCGACGATCAAGAAAGGTCCGCAGGTCGTCACGCGCCGGGGAGTTAAGACCGCTGTTCTGGTGCCGATCAAGGAATGGGAGAGGCTCCAAAAAGCTGCCCGGCCGGGCCTGAAGGAGTGGTTGCTCGCTCCCGAGCCACGCTGTGACGACCTCGCCTTTGAGAGAGGCAAGTTGCGCAGCCGTCCCGCGGTGGAGTTTGAGTGAATCAATACCTGCTCGATACCAACATAATCTCCGAACTCCGAAAAATGCGTCCGCACGGAGCGGTGACGGCTTGGATCAGCGCCATGGAAGAAGCGAGGTTGTTCGTTTCCGCTGTAACGCTGGGAGAACTGCAGGTGGGGATCGAGCGGACCAGACGCCGAGATCCGTCGAAGGCGAGCGAACTGGAGCGCTGGGTTGATTCCGTACCAGCAGTCTACCGGGTGTTGCCGATGGATATTGCGTGCTTTCGGGAATGGGGTCGCATTATGGATAAGAAGCCCCCTGAGTTGCTGCAAGACGCGATGATTGCCGCTACGGCACGGGTGCATCGGCTGGTTGTTGCGACTAGGAATGAGCGGGATTTCGAGCGGCTTGAGGTGCGGACATTCAATCCGTTCAAGAATTAGGGAAGCTCTGATTCAGTGTCGGCAGAAAGCATAAACCACAGGGTACACGGGGGTGCACGGAGGGAAATCGGGACTTAATCAAGTTTCCTACCTTGCTCCGGTACCGTTCGTTCCTTCTTCTTGAAACAACAAGAGCTAAGGCGGCGGACAGGCGGCGGACAGGAGTGTCCGCCCTACGCCAGCGGTCGTGTAGAATAACCGTTTGTATATGGACCTCTCTGCCATCCAGCAAGCTCTGCGCGAGCGCAACATTGACGCCTGGCTTTTCTACGATCATCACCATCGCGACCCGATCGCGTACCGCGTTCTCGGGCTGCCGGATGGGCTGATGGTCACGCGGCGCTGGTATTACCTGATCCCCGCCAAAGGCGAGCCCATTAAGCTGGTGCACAAGATTGAGTCGGGACACCTGGATACTTTGCCCGGGGTGAAGAAGCAGTACGCGGGATGGCAGGAACTGTTCGACGCCTTGAAGCAGATTCTGGCTCCGCATCGCGATGTGGCGATGCAGTACTCGCCTAACAATTTTGTCTTCACGATTTCGATGGTGGATGCGGGGACGGCGGACATGATCCGCGGGCTGGGCAAGAATATTGTCAGCGCGGCCGACTTGATTGCGCAGTTTGAAGCGACACTGACGGATGAGCAGATCCAGTCGCACTTTGCGGCGCGCGATGTGATCGATGCCGTTACTGCCGAGGCTTTCAAGGAAATTGGACGGCGGGTGCGCGGCGGGGGAACGCACGAACATGAGATCCAGCAGTTTTTCATGGAGGCGTTTGCGAGAGAGAACATGGTTACGGACGATCCTCCGATTGTCGCGGTGAATGCCAATAGCGGCAATCCGCATTACGAGCCGAGCGCCAGCCGTCCGGTGGCGATTCGGGAAGGCGATTTTGTTTTGATCGACGTATGGGCGAAGAAAAATACGCCGCGCGCGGTGTATTACGACATTACGTGGGTGGGAGTCGTGGGGAAGGCTCCGACGGATCGGCAGCGCGAAATTTTCAAAATTGTGCGCGAGGCTCGCGACCTTGGCGTGAAGACGGCGCAGGACGCCGTCGCCGCTCACAAGCCGATTGCGGGATGGCAAGTGGATCATGCGGTGCGTGGACATATCGCGAAAGCGAAGTACGGCGATTACTTCATCCATCGCACCGGGCACTCGATTGGCACCGAGGTGCATGCGAATGGGGCCAACATGGACGATCTGGAGATTCACGACGAGCGGCGCATTCTGCCGAACTCGTTGTTCTCGGTCGAGCCCGGCATCTACCTGCCCGAGTTTGGCGTGCGGCTGGAAGTCGATGTGCTAGTGCGGCCGGCTAGCGCCGAGGTCACTGGTAGAATTCAACAAGAGATCGTGACCATCTGAATGGCCAAGCCGACGACTGACAATCCGAAAGAGAAATCAAAGAATGCTGTGGCTGAGCCGGAGTATCCGCTCACGACCATGGCGGTGATCGCGCCGATTGTGGGCTGGCTGATTCCGGGCGGCGGACACATTCTGCTGAAGCGCTATGGGCGCGGCGTTCTGCTGATGATTTCGGTGGTCGCGATGTTTGCGATTGGGCTGGGCATGCAGGGACGGATTTACCAGCCGAACGGCGGCGACATCCTCGACATGCTGGGCTTTGTAGGAGACGTGGGTACGGGAGTGCTCTATTTTCTGGCGCGCATCATGGACTGGGGCAACGTCATGGCGGCGAATGCCGCGGCGGATTACGGCAAGACCTTTCTGATCGCCGCCGGCCTGCTGAACTTTATCGCGGCGGCGGATGCGCATCACATTGCGCTGGGGAAGAAGCCGTGAACTTTAATTTGAACTTATCGCACTTCTCGGCGGCGGTGGTGTTCGCGCTCTTCGCGTCGATCGTGTTCGGCATCACGCAGCGGAACTCCACCATGGAGCAGGTGAAGTATGGGCTCTACTGCTTCGCAATGTTCGTCGGTGGAGTGTTCGTGGCGGGATGGGTGATGGCGCTGATTCGGCGGTAGGGCCAGCCCTCAGCCGTCAGCTTTCAGCCATCAGTTCTTAGCCTCTGACCGACACCTGAATCGACCTCAGCAGATCGGCGCCACTCCAGACATTTGAAAAAGGGGAGCTTGATGAAAACACCTGCATTATTTGACCTAACCGGCCGGGTGGCTGTGGTGACTGGTGGCAATGGCGGAATTGGCCGTGGCATTGCGCTCGGATTGGCCCAAGCAGGCGCTGCCGTCGCGGTGTTGGGACGAAACGACGAAAAGAACCAGCGAGTGCTTTCCGAATTGAAAGCAATCGGCGCTGCGGCGGTTGCGGTGAAGGTGGATGTGATCAATCGCGCCGGATTGGAGCCCGCGCTGAACCAGGTCGAGCGCGAACTCGGTGGCATTGGCATTCTGGTAAACAATGCCGGCAATGTGTCGTTGAGCGGCGGTGTGTTGCAGGAAAAACCTGAAGATTGGGACAACGTCATCGAGACCCAGCTCAATGCAGTTTTTCTTCTTTCGAAGCTGGCTGCCCGATCGATGGTCAGCAATAAAGGTGGAAAGATCATCAACATTGGCAGTATGTACTCGTTCTTTGGATCGGGGCTCGTTCCGTCTTATAGCGCAGCGAAAGGAGCGATCGTCCAACTGACCAAGTCCATGGCCATTGAACTCGCTCCGCACAACATTCAAGTCAACGCAATTGCGCCGGGGTGGATTGAAACAGACATGACGGCACCCGTACGTACCATGCCCATGAACGATGAAATTCTTGCGCGGACTCCCGCCGGTCGATGGGGCCAACCGGAGGAACTTGCCGGGACGGCTGTGTTCCTGGCCTCGCGGGCCTCGGACTTCGTGACCGGCACTACGATTCGTGTCGATGGCGGTTATGCGATTCGATGAGATTATTCCGGCGGTGCGGCTTGCAGGCCGTCGCCGGGAGCTAGGGGAAGGTGAGCGGCTCCGTCGAGCAGGACGCGTTCTTGCAGGGAAAATGTCTTGCTGTACTGTTCCGAGTTGATGAGTTGGTCGCGCTGGTCGGGCGTCAGGTTGCGCATGCTGCGGATCGCCTGGTTGACGGCTTGGCGGCGGTTGGGCGGCAATCGCTTGAACTGCTCAAAGAGCTGGCGCGCCCGCTGCTTTTGATCGGGGGTCAGGTGCTCCCAGGTTTCCATGCGGCTGAGCACGCGTTCCTGCTGCTGCGGCGGCAGGCTAGAAAAATGCTGCAACCTCTTTAACAGCCGGATTTGTTGCTGCGGGGGCAGCTTGCGGAACTGCGGGTCGCTTTCTAGCGCGCGGCGCTGCTGCGCCGGCGACATATCTTTGTAGCGGCGCAGCCAGTTTCCGGCATGGCCGGGCTGGTTCTGCGGCGGATGGGCTTGATTGGGGCGGCTGGGGCTGGGAGCCGGTTCTTTCTGGAAATGGTGCCACTGGCCGTCGGCAGGTTGCGATTGCTGCTGCTGCGGCGGCGGCGCGGCATGCTGAGACTGGGGCTGGGCGAACGCCGGGGTCAGCAGCAGAAGCGCTGCCAGATGGCTGGCGATTTTTTCCCGGCGCAACATTAGTTCGATTTCCGTTCCTTGAGTCTTAATCCTGCTTAAGTCTTAACTGCAGCCTTCAGCGGTCCTGCCCAGCCCCTAAAGGGGCCTTTGATTTCAGAGAACTTGCGGCGTCGCTAAAGCGATGCCCTGATACGAGACTTGAGTTCTTCAGCAAACTGTAAAGCCGCGTCCCTTCAAAGCTAACGTCAGAACCCGAGTTCTTCCGCAAGCTCAATAGGCAGATTGCGAATCTCCCTGATTCGCGGTGACGTCGTCCTGCACTTGCAGTTGGTCGAGCACATCGAAATCGGCGTACAACTCGTCGTTCTTTTCGAGCGCCTGCAAATCGCCGACGGCGGTTCCCGGCTCCACGGGCAGACCGAGAGACGGAGCCGTGGTTGCGATGGTGCCGGTCTCGACAAAGTACGACTTGTTGACCACGCCGACGGTCAGCGCTCCGGCAAATACTACCGCAGCGAAAGACATGGCCCACGCTGGACGCCGCAGCCAACTCCATGCTGCGACGGGACGCGCCATTTCTTCGCGGAGGCGCGCTTGCAGGCGGGTGTCGAAATACGGCGACGGCTCGGGTGTTTGCCACTCATCGAGCAGCGCCATGGTTTTCTGCAGCTCGCTTAAACGAGCGGCACAGTCGGCGCACGATGCGATGTGTTGCGTTACCTCCGGCGGCGAAGCTTCCATGCCCGCGGCCAGATCCGGCAGCAGTTCGTGAATTTGATTGCAGTTCATAGCTTCCTCTACTTCCCCGAAACGAACACTTTCAACTGTTCGCGCAACGTTTCGTAGGCGCGGAACAGCAACGACTTGGTAGCGGATTCGCTTAATTTCAAAGCTCCCGCTATCTCCTTGTAATCCATTTGCTGATACTTGTGCATGATGACGGCCATGCGCTGGCGTTCGGGCAGCGCGTTGACCACGCTGCGGATGGCCGCCAGCCGCTCCCGCTTTAATATCTGCTCTTCGGCGCTCATCGAATCGTCGGCCAGGTCGGGCGTGTTGCCGGTTTCCTGGTCCGGCTCATCGAGGCGCAGCGTATTTTCCGGACGCTCGTGGCGCGTATCGCGCGCGTGGTTTACTGCCAGGTTGGTCGCGATGCGATAGAGCCAGGTGGTGAACTTCGCGCTCGGCTCGTAGGTGGTGCGCGAGCGGTAGACGCGCAAAAAAACTTCCTGCGCCAGTTCTTCGGCGGTCGATGGATTGCGGCACATGCGATGCATGAACCCGACCATCGGCCGGCGATATTTCTGTACCAGGTACGCGAAGGCGGATTCGTCGCCCGTCTTCACCCGCAGCATTATGTCGGCGTCGGAGAGAGCGTCGGCTGAAGTAGTGTCGCGCGCGGAGGTGGACGCTCCTGTAAAATTCAGCAGTCCCCGGTCCAGCACCCCGCCGTCCATGGCCACGCTGCTCACATTAGTAGAAACCCCGTCCTGGGGATAAAGTTGCGCATCTTGCGAAGCGCGCGGGCCTGCGGAAGTGCCTTCCCGTGAATCAGTTACGGACCGAGGATCGGGGATGTCGGAGGCGGCCATGAAGGGGCGATGGAAAGAGGCTACCGGGAGCGGCGCGGGCGGTCAAGAGGGTGGGTGAATGACGGAAGGGCTGCTCTTCGGGCTGCTCTTCGGGCATCGCGAGATGTTTGGTGGGCGCAGTAGGATTTGAACCTACGACTTCCACCGTGTGAGGATGGCACTCTACCGCTGAGTTATGCGCCCACTGCCTGCGGTTTTGTCATTGTAACAAATCGCGCATGCCCCTTCTCAAATGTCTGCCACGGCATGGACATATTGGCGGGGAGTTACGATCTGCGTATCGGCCCATTTCGCGGGGAAGTCCTTCCGATTGCCGGTAATAAGGTAATGAGCGTGCGCGGCTTGAGCGCACTCGATAAAAATGTCGTGATCGGGATCGGAACAAGCATGCACCCGTCCGAGAGGCCTTACCCAATGTCCGCTTTTCCGAATGGCACGGAGAGTGTGCTCGATGGTGGTTTCGGTATGGTTAAACTTTGGACTCCGAACGACTTCTTCGTATTCGGCATAAACATCGCCGCTCACGCAAAGTTGCGCCGCAGTTCCTGCGATTGTCATTAGAAAAATCCTGGCGGGCAGGCCCTGTGGCTGAAGCAAAGCAGAAATCAGGATATTCGTGTCGAGGACGACGCGAATCATTGCTCCGATGGCCGACGTTCACGGCGAGCCTTCCGAGCCGCCGCGATCTCCTCGTCGATTTCTTCCATGGAAAGTTGATCCAGACCCTGTTCTTGCGCGGCTTTCCAAGACTCCTGGAGCCATTCTGGAGCGGAAGGTGGCGTCGTGACACGTATGGTGATCTCGTCGTGCAGGGCAATCGAGCGCCCCAGCAGGCTTTCGAGGGCCGTCTTCTGGTCCGGCGACAGATCTTTGGCCTTGTGAGTCATACTTGTACCGACACTCAACCTTGCTACAGGCTAGTTTAGGGTGTCTGATTCGCGTTGTCACGCGGAATTGCTGGGTACGGACATCCCGTTGCGCCGGTGGATGTACTGGCTACTCACCGAGGTCCGGGCGCTCGGTCACCGGCGCGTGTGGAACGAATCGATGGTTTGGGGAGGGGTTTGGCGAGGGTTTGGCGAGCTAGGATGTTCTTATGACGAGATCGTTCACAGGCTGCATAGTCTTGCTTCTCAGCCTCCGGATCGCTTTGCCCGTTGCGTGGGGTCAGCAGGACCCCGGCCCGCGGAAAGGCGCGCCCGGAGGCGGTGGGCCTTATCTCACGCTTACTCCTAACGAATTGTCTCTGTTCAGCCATGCTTTTCTTCGCTTCGGGAAGCAGGTTTCGGTTTCGGGGACGATTGAAAAAGGCAAGGGGCTGGGACCGACGTTTAACGGGAACAGTTGCGCGATGTGTCATGCGCAGCCTACGGCGGGAGGAAGCAGCACGGGGCCGACCAACCCCGAGGAGCCGCATGCGAATCCGCAGGTGGCTTTGGCCACGCTGGATGGAGCCACCAACTCGGTTCCTTCGTTCATCACCGCCAGCGGGCCGGTGCGGGTGGCTAGGTTCGTGCGCAAGGCGGATGGGTCGGCAGATCGATCGGCAGATGGTGCGCTTGATGGCGAGGTGCATGGCTTGTATACGACTGCCGGCCGCAAAGATGCGAAAGGGTGCGTGTTGAAGCAGCCGGATTTTGCGCGGCAGATGGCAGAGAATAATGTTGTGTTCCGCATTCCGACTCCTCTGTTCGGGTTGGGGCTGGTCGAGAACACTGCGGATGCCGCGTTGCGGGCCAACCTCGACGCTACGGCCTCCGCGCGGTCGAAGCTTGGCATCGGCGGCAGTTTCAATCTCAGCGGCGGCGATGGCACGATCATGCGTTTTGGCTGGAAGGCCCATAGCAAATCGCTGCTCATGTTTGCCGGCGAAGCGCTCAGCGTGGAGGAAGGCGTAACGAACGAAATCTTCCCCAATAAACGCGACGCGGTGGAAGGATGCGTTTTTAATCCGCTGCCGGAAGATTCCAGCGAACTGGTGAACCCGGCATCGCAGGGAGCGAATGCCGGCGCGACCGTGGGAACCGTTTCTGAGATGTCGTCGGATGCGGTCAATTTCGCGGCGTTTGTGCGGCTGCTGGCGCCTCCGAAGCCCGCGCCGCGAACGCCTTCGGCCGAAAATGGCGCGAGGTTGTTTCATCAGGCGGGCTGCGATCTGTGCCACTCCCCGGCGTTGACCACCTCGGCTTCGACTTACGGCAGTTTGAGCGGAGTCACTTACCATCCGTATTCGGATTTCGCACTGCATCATATGGG
>Ga0224552_1000322_pt1 | contig 10814 bp, 14 predicted proteins | sample 714S215metaG_FD_179907 | JGI IMG/M metagenome (GOLD analysis project Ga0224552, IMG submission 179907) | Peat soil microbial communities from Stordalen Mire, Sweden - 717 S2 1-5 | ecosystem: Environmental > Terrestrial > Soil > Wetlands > Peat | place: Sweden: Norrbotten County, Stordalen Mire... | reverse complement strand
GCCGCGCTGCCGGTGGGGGCTGCGGCGGGGGATCGCTATCCGGCGGCGGGCATGGCGAGCCTCGACGCCTGAGACCGGATGAGGCTCGACGTCGGAGACTCGAGCCCTCGAGACTCGAGACTCGAGACTCGAGCCCTCGAGACTCGCGCGCTATTTCTCGAGGCGCCGGTCGAAATCCCGGCGTGCCTTCTCGATGGCATCGAGGTGGCTCATGGCCCAGCTGCCGAGCGCCTCGACCGGCGCCTGCATCGAACGGCCGAGGGCGGTGAGATCGTAGTCGACGCGCGGTGGAATGGTCGGCGTCACCGTGCGGGTGACCAGACCGTCGCGCTCCAGGCCGCGCAGCGTGAGGGTGAGCATGCGCTGTGAGATGCCGCCGATCAGCTTTTTCAGTTCATTGAAGCGCCGCGGCCCGGTGCGGAGCTGCATCACGATGAGCACGCTCCATTTGTCGCCGATACGCGAGATCACCTCGCTCACGCGGCTGCAGTTGCTCGCGAGGTGCACCTCGGCGACCGGCGCCTCGGCGAGCGCGGTTACAAGCTTGTGTCTCGGTATCAACGCTGTGCCTTCTTGACGGGTCCGGATAGGTTACCCAAGAATACCAGGTATCGATTTGATACCCCGAATTTCACTTTTCCAGGAGAACGGCTGATGAACATATTGCATCTGGACTCGAGCATCCTCGGCGGCAACTCGGTCAGCCGTCTGTTGTCCTCGGCAGTGGTGGCGCGGCTGCGCAAGACCCATCCCGGCGCCCACCTCACCTATCGCGACCTGGCCGAAATCCCCATTCCGCATCTGACCGGGGCCTATCTCGCCGCGGCTCAGGGCCCGGGCCAGCCCGACGCCGCGCTGCAGGCGAATCTGGAGCTCGGCCGCACGGTGCTCAAGGAATTCCTGGCGGCCGACATCGTGGTCGTCGGCGTGGCATTCTACAATTTTTCCATCGCCAGCCAGCTCAAGGCGTGGGTGGATCGCATTGCCGTGGCGGGCAAAACCTTCCGCTACACCGCCCAGGGTCCCGAGGGCCTGGCCGGCGGCAAACGCGTCATCCTCGCCATCTCGCGCGGCGGGTTCTATGGACACGGTTCGCCCGCCCAAGCCTTCGAGCATGCGGAGACCTACCTGCGCGGGGTGTTCGGCTTCATCGGCGTGACGGACATCGAGGTGATCGCCGCCGAAGGGGTGGCCGCCGGGCCGGAGGAGCGCAAGGCGGCCATTGCCCGGGCGGAGCATCAGATCGCGGAGATCGCCGCCTGAGCCGCGGGTGTATGTTTGACATAATGGAGTGAAATCGGGCGAAACGAGGGTTTTTAGCCTGTTTGAGGATATATATTGCGGTTTTCATTACTTGCATATACATTTGTTGTATATGCAAGTTAATGGAGACCACCATGCCCGAAACCCTGGCCAGGCCGAGCGATTGCAGCAACTTCAAGCTGCGCCAACTGGCGCGGCGCGTGTCGCACTACTATGACGCCGAGCTCGCCAAGGCCGGCCTCAAGACCACGCAGTATTCGCTGCTGTCGCGGGTCGCCCGCCGGGGGCCGATCCGGCCGGTGGATCTGGCCCAAGCCATGGCCATCGATGCCTCCACCCTGACGCGCAATTTGAAGCCGCTGCTGGCGGCGGGGTGGCTCCTCATTGCCGCCGGCGCCGATGGCCGCAGTCACACGGTGGCCATCACCGAGGCCGGCCGGGACAAGCGCAACGAGGGGCAGCGCCATTGGCTGGCGGCCCAGGAAGGTCTGGATGCGCTGCTCGGACGCGAGCGGGTGTGCGCGCTGCACGAACTCATCGACACCTCGCTGGCCTGCTTCGCCGCAACCGAACCGGCGGCCGCCCATGGGTGAGGCCGGCGCCGCCGCTGCGCTCGATCCGCGCACGCGGCAATTGCTGCAGGATCCCATCGTGCCCACGCTGGTGCGGCTGGGCACGCCCAATGTGCTCATCATGGTCGCGCAGGCCTCGGCCGGCCTGATCGAGACCTTTTTCGTCGGCAAGCTCGGCACCGACGCGCTCGCCGGCATGGCGCTGGTATTTCCGGTGGTGATGCTGATGCAGACCATATCGGCCGGCGCTTTTGGCGGCGCGATCGCCTCCTCGATCGCGCGCGCGCTCGGCGGCCGCCGGCGCGCCGAGGCGGACAGCCTGGTGTTGCATGCCCTGGCGATCGCGCTGGGGATGAGCCTGTTGTTCTCGCTGACGGTGCTCGGCGGCGGGCGGCGCCTCTACGGCCTGATGGGCGGCACCGGCGGGGCGCTCGAAGCGGCGGTGATCTACTCGAATCTGGTGTTCGCCGGCGCCGCGCTGGTGTGGGTATTCAATTCCCTGTCCGCGGTGATCCGCGGCACCGGCAACATGACGCTGCCCGCGACGGTGAGCGTGGCCGGCACGGCCCTGCTCATTCCGCTCTCGCCGCTGCTGATCTTCGGCTTTGGTCCCGTCCCGGCGCTCGGCATCGCCGGCGGCGCGGTGGCGCTGCTGATCAATTACCTCCTCGGCAGCCTCGCACTCGGCGCGTATCTGTGGTCGCGAAACAGTCTATTGCGGCCGTCCTTCGCCCAGCTGCAATTCCGCTGGCCGCTGTTTCGCGACATCCTGCGCCTGGGGCTGTTCGGCGCGGTCTCGGCGATCGCCACCAATCTCACCATTGCGATTTGCACCGCCATCGTCGGCGGCTTCGGCACGGCCGCCATCGCCGGCTACGGCACGGCCTCGCGGATCGAGTATTTGCTGATCCCGCTGGTGTTCGGCCTCGGCGGCCCATTGGTGGCCATCGTCGGTACCTGCATGGGCGCGGGCTTGCCGGAGCGCGCCCTGCATGCCACCTGGGTGGGCGCGGCCATCGCCGTGGCCCTGACCGAGATCATCGGACTGGCCGGTGCGCTGTACCCGCAAGCCTGGCTCACGCTGTTCGACCGGGATCCGGCCATGGTGTCGGCCGGCGTGCAATACCTGCATGCGGTGGGGCCGCTGTATGGCTTCTTCGGCCTGGGATTGATCCTGTTCTTCGCCAGCCAGGGTGCAGGGCGGGTGCAATGGCCGGTGCTCGGCAATGTGGTGCGGCTGGCGGTGGCCGCCGGCGGCGGCTGGCTGGCGCTGCGCTTCGGCGGCGGTCTGGTGCAGGTGTTCCTGGCGCAGGCCGTCGCGCTCGTGGTCTATGGCCTGTTCAATGCCGCCGCGGTGGCGGGTGGCGCGTGGTTCGGACCGGTGGGCTGGCCGCGCAGCACGCACAGGCTGGTGCGGCAGGTGCGGCGCGCGCTATGAGGCGGTGGAATGCGGGCGCCGATACCCCTGCGCCCACGGCTAAATGCTAGTATCCCAGCACCTTACATTGGTTGGTGGCGTCATGAAAAAAGTAGGATTGGTGCTTGGCGCCACGGTGCTGAGTCTGGGCCTCTCAGCCAGTACGATGGCGGCTGATGCGCCGACGACCGGCGCCAGCACGTCCACCGACGCGAAATCCACCGGCACGAAGTCGACAAAGAAGAAAACGACGAAGACGAGTCGGAACAAGACCGCCAGCGAAACGCCAAAGACCAAAACCGCGATCACGGGCGATTCATCCGGCACTCCGGACTCGAGTGCCCGCTCGAAGTCGGTCAAAATAAATCCGGTGGATACTATTAGGCCAGACCCTCCGCCTCCCCCTCCACCGCCGCCTCCGCCAAAGTAGACGACGAATACTGATTGAGCAGTCCGGGCCAACCGTTGTCCACGCCCTTGCGCATGGCTTCGCCCTCAGGGATGCCCATGCGTTCGAAGTGTCGATGTGTAGCTGGGCGACCGTGCGCAGGATCTCGGAGTTACGCTCCTTCGTGACCGGCGGGCCGGCGTTGACATTTCGGCTAGAGCACGAGAGTAACGGCGAGTTTCTCGAAATCGTACGGTCCGAGCGTGTTCTCATGAGTTGGCGCTGGAAGGGCGGTGTGGAAGACCCCGGCGAGTCGCGCATCGAAATCACGCTCAAAGCCGTTCCAGAAGGCACTGAACTCACCTTCGTCCATTCGCGACTGCACGATGAAGAATCGCGCCGCGGCCACGAAAGGGGTTGGACGGGCTCGCTCGACAAGCTCGAAGCGCTTTGGGCTCAAGAATTAAATGTCACGGCGCATGTGTAGGACGCTCATATCGGCTTTGTTCCTTGCCGTGTTTAGCCCGACGCTGGCGGACGCCGGCACCGCTCCTTATCCGAATATGGCTCCTCTCACGCAGTACTTATCGGTAAGCCGGACCGCCGAGATCGCCATGGCGCGTAGCGCAGCACCGGCTCCGATCTCGGACAAAGCGGAGATCTTGATCCTCGGTACTCACGGATTCGAGACCGCGGTCCGCGGTACCAATGGCTTCGTGTGTTACGTGGGGAGGTCTTGGGAGAAGGATTTCGACGACCCCGAATTTTGGAATCCAAATGTCCGTACACCCCAGTGCTGGAACGCAGCGGCGGTAAGTTCGGTGCTCCCCCGGTATCTCAAGCGCACCCAATGGGTACTCGCGAAGGTTCCCAGGCAGCAGATGGCAGTGCGGACGAAGGCAGCCTGGGCGGATCACGAATTCGGCCCACCCGCTCCGCAATCCGTGGCATTCATGATGTCGAAGGACCAGTATATAAGTGATCCGACACTCGCATCAGCGGCCAATTGGTATCCCCACATAATGTTCTTCGTGTCGGCCACTGAGGACGCGAAGTGGGGCGCCAACGTGCATGGCGCACCCATCTTCGCCACCACCAGCGATGCGGAGCCGATCACGACCTTCTTCGTAGTCGCGCCCAAATGGTCCGATGGCACCCTCGGTCCCTACGCTCAGAGCGCCCCGACCACGACGAACCCCGAAACCGATCACCACCATTGAATTTTGCGAGCCTCGGTAAGGGACTCATCGTACACAGTGGACCTTCGGGATTTGAACCACGCACGCCGCATCAGCCGGTGCGTTAAATCTTTGCGCCGTCTATGTACCTCGAGACATTCTGCGCCAGCACATCCAGTGGCACATTGCCACCGTCGACCACCGCCTGATTGAAGTCGCGCAGATCAAAATGCGCTCCCAGCGCTGCCTTTGCCCGAGAACGCTGCGCCAGTATTTCGGTTTGTCCCACCTTGTAGCCGCAGGCCTGGCCCGGCCAGGAGCAATAGCGGTCTATTTCGCTTTCGGCATTGCTGCGTGGCAGACCGGTGGCGGCGATGAACTCGGTCAGGGCACGCTCGCGCGTCCAGCCCAGGGCGTGAATGCCCGTATCCACCACCAGCCGGACTGCACGCCAGGAGAGGCCCATCAGTAATCCGACCCGCCCTGCTGGATCATCGTCATACATGCCGAGTTCATCGGCCAGTTGCTCCGCGTAGAGCGCCCAGCCTTCGGAATAGGCGTTGAACGCCAGCATGGAACGGATCAGCGGCAGCTGCTGTGCATATTCGCCCTGCCAGACGTGGCCGGGAATGCCTTCGTGAAACATCAGGTCAGGAATGGTGACCTTGTTATGGATGGACGGATCACCCAGGTTGACCCAAACCTTGCCAGGTATCTTGCCATCGATGGAGCCGGGGCCGCCGTAAGCGGCGGGCGCACCGGGTTCTTCGGCCAGCGGCAGCCGACGAATCTCGAGATTTCCACGCACCAGGCGGCGAAATGCCTGTGGCAGCTTGGGGCGAATGGCATCAATCTTTCCTTGCATGTAGGCGATGATCTGTGCTCGCCCGGTATCGTCGTTTGGAAACTGGAATTCGGGGCGGCTTTGCAGTGCCATGGCGCGTTCCGCAACCGACCCTTGGGTGAGCCCCAGGCTCTTGAGAATGGTGTCCATCCTCGCTTGGAGTTCAACCAGCTGGCTCACCCCCATGGCATGTAACTCATCCGGCGTGCGGCGGGTGGTGGTGCTGGCGTGCAGCCCCCAGGCGTACCACTCGGGCCCGTGCGGGCGAGTGAGCAGGCCGGCATCCGGCTTGGCGAGCACGTGCAGAGCCCTGATCTCCGCCAGCTGGCGTTCAAGCGCAGGGATGATGCCGGTGGTTACCAGCTTTGTAGCGCGCTCTGTCCAGTTGCCGGGGATCGGGGCTCCCGCCGCATTCGTTTTCCTGGCGAGCGGTCCAATCAGCGGGCCGGTGGTACTGGCTGCATCCTTGAGGCTGCGGGTGAGGGCACTCGTAGTCCGCTCCAGCAGGAAATCCGGCGGGATCAGACCGACGGAGCGGGCGCTGCGCATCCTGGCCAGTTCGCCATCCAGCAGCGCCGGGGCGGCAGCGAGTCGCGACAGGTAACTTTCAGCATCCGCCCGATCCCGTACCGGCTGATCGCCGTCGAGCATCTGTGGGATGTCGAGGTAGCCGCCAACATTTTGAATCACTACATACGGGCTGTTACGCCAGTCGCCGATGGTGGCCACGCCGTAGGGCAGGGCCATGCCTTCCAGAGCGGTACGGAATGCGCTCTCGACAACGGCCACGCTGGTCAGAGTAGAGGGATCGAGGCCATCGCGTTGGACTCGTCCGAGACTTCTAAGAGCGCTGTTCAGGACATGCTGTTGCACCACCACGCCTCTGGCCGAGCGGTCCTCAAGCCGGCCGCGCAGTGCCGCGTGCACGCCAGTATCGACCCCAAGCCTGGTGGCCTGGGGCGGATTCAGTTCCAGCAACTGCCAGGCCAATGAATCCAGCAGCGCGGCGGCACGCTGCAGTTCGCTTCCGGCAGCATGCGAAGGGAAGGCCGCGCAGGCGGCGGTGGACAACAGGGCGGTCAGCGCGTCGCGGCGCGAAAGTACTGGAAAATTCATGGCCCGAATACTGAGGAGAATGTTGACGAAGGTCAAACGCATCGACCGGTCGTCAAAAATCCTCGCGTAGACTCGAAAACCCGCACGCGCTGTCCTTCCGATGGACCAGGATCAGGCCAAGGATGGCGGCCACATTACCAAGGCCTCCCGCACACCCGACTAAACGATTGCCGGGTTTGACGGAATACCACAACCTTCGGTATCGCCAAGTCATGCCCGCGCGTGCCTATACTCAGCCGCGAATTTCCTATCGAGTCCGCGACAGCCAGAACGTACGCGTTGCATAGAACGCCTCTTTGCGGCGTGCCTTTGAAACAGGACCAACATGCAGCGCGCGCAAACTCGGAAGTTTGCCGTCGAGTCGACCGATCGCCCTCTTGAGCTCGCTTGCTTCACCCTTCTCCCGGAAGCCCTTCGCGAGGTAGATCCAAACGTGTGCCAACGCCTTGGCATCAAACCGTTGCTGCCCACGGTGGACGGCCCTCAACATGAAGCCGTGGGTGTCGTCTCCCACCAGAGGCATCAACAGCCGCCCTCCCGACGCCAACCGTGTCAGCCAGCGAGACGGCGGATGCGTTCCACCTGTGAAAGCGACAATCACGTCGAGGTCATGACCCGGATCGCAAACAGAGGCATCGCCGTATATTAGTTCAACTTGCGGCAGCGCCTTCAGGTTCTCACGGGCTATGCCCGCCAGCCGCTTGTCGTACTCGATGGCACGGATATGGCCTCTTCTGCCGACTAGTTCGGCAAGAATCGCGGTGTAGTAACCTGAACCGGCGCCTACTTGGAGAACGTGTTCGCCGGGCTTGAGGTTGATCTGATCGAACAGATAGGCCCAGAACGACGGCGAGCCGTTGTTGAGATTTTTGCGCGCGTCGAGGCTGATCAATACATTGTGAGAGACCCACGCCGGGTTTGCGTCCGGCGTGCGCCAGCTCACGGTGCCATGAAGTGTCCACGGACCGGGCGGCAGGAATTTCTCTCGTGGCACCTTTGCGAAGGCGTCGATCACTCTCGGATTGCCGCGCACAGGCCCGGCGATCCGCAGCTCTTCCGCATACGCTCGCCGCAGTGCCTTCAGAGTCTGTCTTGGCATGTTGTTATCTACTGCCGAACCCGTCGGGGCCAGAACCTCATCCTAGCCGCGTGGTTTGAAAGCGCTCATGGAACCGCCTTAACGCCACATTTTTGCCACGCTTGGCGCGCAACCGACCAACGCTAGCGCCGGAAAACCTATTGGCCGATGTCGCACCGGGCCGCGGTGTGAGCGCGGAGTGCGAGTGCGCATTCACCGGGGGTGCCGGAGCGCAATCCGACCGGTGGAGCGGCTTACTTGCTCGCTTTACAGCTTTGGTAGCATTCCTTCAATTCTTTTTTATGTTTGGCGACTTCGCCGGGCTTGGGGTTGCCGCAAATGAATTGTTCATACTGGTAGTAGCATTTACCACGACACGTGTTTTTTTCTTTGCTACCACAGGCAGTTGTCCCAGTCGAGCTATTGCCATTGGCCTCTACGGAGTTTGCTACCGGCGCAGCGACAAACAAAAATGCTGCGAAGACGGCGACGATCGAGAATGGTGGTTTCATCACATATCCCCCCTGCGATGCTACGAAACTTTTGATATGAGCTAACCCACTGCTGGCAAAGTTTACCTTCCGGGTCGCTCGCAGATCACTTATCGAGTATCGCAAGTCCAAACCATCGCTTCAAGTATGTGTAAATAGCTACCAGTTTTAACCCAGAAGCTTGGTGAGCGGGTCCCAATAGTTCGCTTGCCAACCGGAAGCCAGATGCGTGGCCTGGCCCCTTGGAAATGCGGTGTGGTCGAATACAAGCGTCGTCTTTCCATCGCGGTCGGAGAGATCGAAACGCGCGATCGAATACACACCCCGTGGCCAATTCATCACTCGCCACGCCTGAACTACAAGCTCATTCGGTACGAGTTCAAGCTGGCGCCCAACAATATAGCCGCCAAACAGAGTAAAGGCGCCGCCGACACGCGCGCTCAGCTTGGTGGGACTGTGCATCATCGCCATGGCGTCCGCCTTCATGGCACTCGATAACCGAACAATCCTGTCAAACTGCCTTTCAATCGTTAGCGCCTCGTAAACGCGCTTGGGACTTGCACTGAACACCCTCTCCTGGTGAATGGCCTCCTCCGTGTTTGAGATCTCCGGATTAGAATCGGCTCGAGCGGATTTGGGGCGTGCGGTGACGCCCGCAATCGCCAAGGCACCTGCCGCGAGCAGCCGCCTACGATCGAGTCCATTCGTCGTCGACATTCGCACCGTTGGAACAATTGGATCAGCCATGATTTTTTCCTTTCTACTTTTTCGTATGACTGCTTGCAATATGACACTAAATGGTTTCATATACAAGCCTGGAGGATTTGGATGCAACCCTTTACGCACGGTGGCAGGCGGTTCGATGACGATCGGCTCGACGCCGTTCTTCATGCCCTGGCACATAGAACACGTCGAATGCTACTGAATCGATTGGCCGCGGGTCCGGCGATGGTGGGGGAACTGGCCGAGCCGATTGATATGACCAGGGTAGCGGTCTCCAAGCATCTGCGTGTGCTCGAAAACGCGCGCCTGATATCGCGCACCATCGATGGTCGCGTACACCGCTGCGCTCTGCGTCCCGAGGTGCTGCAGGAAGTTGAGCGATGGCTGGCGGGCTACCGGGAGTTCTGGACAGAAAAACTCAATGCGCTGGCGCGCTTCGCGGAAGATGGTAACCGGAACAAGGCGTAAGAGGCGCGGCCGACCATGAATGATGAGCCGGATGGTTACCGGACAAATAAGCTGGCCGCGACGTTGGTAGTGAGACGGCGCATCAATGCGCCACGGGAGAAGCTCTTCGCGGCTTGGACCCAGCCGGAACTACTGGTGCAGTGGTGGGGGCCGCAAGGTGTGGTTTGTCCCGCCGCGGAGATCGATCTACGAGTGGGCGGTTCCTACCGCATTGCCAACCAATTTCCTGACGGAACTGTATTGTGGATTGCAGGAACATTCGAAGTCATCGAACGCCCTCATCGACTGATATACACCTGGAAACTGGAATCCCTGAATGCACTGATGGAGCGCGTCACAGTGTGCTTTGAAGTGGATGGAGCTGCGACCGAAGTGATCGTCACCCACGAGAGAATCCCGGACGAGGCCGCACGTACGAGCCACGAGCGCGGCTGGACGGGCTGCCTCGACCGATTCGTGAGGTATGCGGAACAGTCCGGAATTGAATGACCATTTTCGTTTCAAGGACTTGGCGCGTTAACGCTTCCCAATCCGCCTATTCTGCTTCTGAAGGGTACCGATGTTGCGCGCGATACAACCGCGTGCCGTCAGGCTTTATCGCATAATAGAGCAGCGCGTTCATGGAGCCATTCCTGCTTGGGTGCGCTACTACCGTAATCCGATCACCGGGCTCGAATGTATTCCGCTTCCAGCCCTGACTGACCCTGATGCTGATGCTCGAAGCTTCGATATCCCAGGTGCCTATCGTCGAACCGTCGGTCGCATCAGTGCCAACGATGATGACGATGTGGCTATGCGGGTTCAGACGCCGGCCGCGGCAATCGAAAGCGAGAATGGTCGATTCATCTTTTATATAGGGCCAGAGCCTTCCGATCACGGTCAGAGTAGAGGGATCGAGGCACTGGAAAATTCATGGCCCGAATTCTGAGGAGAATGCTGGCGCAGGTCAAACGCATCGACCGGGCGCGCTACACTCAGTCGCGAAGGGTTTGGTGCTCCGAGGAATCCGATGAAAACGCATTTTGTGATGATGGCGAACTACAACAAATGGGCCAATGCGCGCTTGTTTCGGGCGGCCGGAATGTTAAGCGAGGCGATGTATCGCAAGGAGGTTGGTGTCTATTTCGGGAGTCTCCACGGCACGCTCAACCATATCCTGGTCGCGGATCGCATTTGGATGCGCCGCCTGACCGGAACCGGGGAACATCCAGAAAAACTCAACGCGATATTGTTTGAAAATCTCCCGTCCCTGCATGCTGCAAGAACAGAAGAGGAC
>Ga0224552_1000312_pt1 | contig 11011 bp, 16 predicted proteins | sample 714S215metaG_FD_179907 | JGI IMG/M metagenome (GOLD analysis project Ga0224552, IMG submission 179907) | Peat soil microbial communities from Stordalen Mire, Sweden - 717 S2 1-5 | ecosystem: Environmental > Terrestrial > Soil > Wetlands > Peat | place: Sweden: Norrbotten County, Stordalen Mire... | reverse complement strand
AGCGATCTGCCGCGACGCACTGACTGCCGCGTTGGCGATCAACGGACTCTCATTCGCTGATGGAGTATTAGCTCGCATCGTCTCGCAACGGGGCGGAGTTAGTCGCGTCTTAATTTTAGGAGCATCCAAAGTTACCTACGTTGTCAGTTGAGACGGCAAAACAGCGCATATGGATTTCGCGTCCGCGCAAAACCAATGAAACGAAAGGATTCAAAATGAGTCCCGTCTGGAATTATCAACGTCTCACGGTCGCGCTTTGCATCGTGCTGCTTGGCGTAACCGCGATGGTCTGCGCATGGATTTTGAATCACAAATAACAACCAAACCAAATGAGCACCAAAAAAGAAAACACCACTACCGAAAAGAAAACCCGCAAAAACCGCATCGTCTCGCCTGAAAAGGCCGCTCTGCGCGAGAAATACAAGCTCGAATCGCAGGCGCTCGACACCGCTAAAAAGAGCGCCGCGACGCTGAAACGCATCACCGAGGACTTGCTCCCCAAGCTCACGGCGGATGACAAGACCGTGCTGCTGAACGCAATTAAACCCGCGAACTGATATGAAGCAGCAAAAAACATGGGCGCAACGCACGCCTGAAGAACGCGAGAAAATCAAACAGGCACGCGAAAACGCGAGCTACAACAGTCCGTTCACCGGAAAAAACAAAGCACAGCGCGCAAGGCTCCATAACGGATTCGCCGCAATGAATCGCTAAAATGAGCACCGAACTCGCAACGCAGGAGCCTCCGCAGCTTTCGACGCTCGCTCTCATCGGGCGCATCGTGGACAGCGGCATCACGCCGGAAAACGTGAGCGTCATCGAGCGCATGATTGCCCTTCGCAGGGAGGAAACTGCGTCCGAAAACAAAGCGGCATTCAATCGCGATTTGTTTGCCTTGAAAGAACACATCAGCCGGATTGATTTCTACGCCGATAAGACGGCGAAGACAAAGAGCGGCGCGGAAGCATACACTTATTGCTCCGAGCAGGAAATCTCGACCAAGCTGGAGCCGCTGCTTTTCAAGCACGGATTCACGATGCTGTTTGGGCAGCGGAAAGAAGCGCAGTCTGTCACCGCAATCGTCACGCTGATTCATCGCGCCGGCCACGAAGAAAGCCGCGAATATACGTTGCGAGTCGGGCAAGAGAATCAGATGAAGGACGCGACGGCGGTTGACTCAGGCGCAACAACGTCCGCATGGCGTAACCTCGTGATCAAAATGTTCGGCCTGAAATCACGAATCCGCGAGGAAGGCGACGCGCGCAACGTCGGCGCTTTCATCACGCCGGAAAAGGCCAAAGAAATATACGACCGAGTGAAGTCATGCGGTGCCGATGAGAATAAGTTCTTGGCATTCGCGCAGGCTTCGTATTTCGAGGAAATCGGAGAGTCAATGCTGCCAGCAATCGAGGCTATGCTTCGCGCAAAGGAGAAATCAAAATGAAACGAACAGTATATTGCCTGCTAACTAGGTGGAAGAAAAAATCACCTTACTGCGAAATCACATATTATCGAAGCAAAAAGGAGCGCGAGGAAGTGGAGGAACTACACCGCGAATGTGATTTGCATGTTCGCTCATTCGATGAGCTTAAAACTTATGAAGAATACAAGGAAATGTTTGGTCTATGAAAATCCTCGAAGTAAAACAAGGCACCGAAGAATGGCTTGACGCTCGCCTTGGGCTTGTGACCGCGAGCGAACTCGATGCGCTCATCACACCGGGATGGAAAGTCAAAGATATCGAAAGCGCAGGGCCGACTACCTACCTTTATCGCAAGATTGCAGAGGCTTGGCTGTGCAGGCCGGTGAACACGTTTGGAAGCTTCGCAACCGAGCAGGGTCAACTCCTAGAGCCGGAAGCGCGCCCGTGGTTTGAAATCGCGCACGATTGCGAAGTCAGCACCAAGGCCGGATTCATCGTCGGCGAAGACGGGCGGTGCGGATGCTCGCCGGATGGGTTGATAAAGTGCGTCTCGTGCAACGGTATTGGCATCGTCGGCGGAATGATTGGACAAACCGCCGAAACTTTAGACCAAGTAACTGAGTCTTGCAACGAATGCAGCGGCACAGGATTCAGCGCGGGGTTGGAAATAAAGGCACCGCAGGAAACGAACGCAGTCCGCTACGCAATCGAAGGAGAGCTTCCAGCCGATTACGAGTTGCAAGTTCACGGCTCGCTTTACGTCACCGGATTCACGCGCTGGCATTTTTTGAGCTATCACCGGACGTTGCCGAAATTCCACACCGTTATCGAGCGCGACGAATCCAAGTGCGCGAAGATTGCCGAGGCGCTGTCTTCGTTCTATGAGCGATTTGACGCCGAGTGGGAAAACCTTAACAAGCTCGCGGATGAGCCGCGGATCAACCCCTTCAAAAAATGAACGAACCGATCACCATCACCGACGCCGTGAACGAACCAATCACCATCATCGAAGCCGCGAGGGAAGCGGCACACAAGGAGCAGCTTTTTCGTTCTGACGAGATTAGAGGTCATTACGTCCAAATCGCCATCAACGCGGCGACGGAACAACTCCGCGCAGACCTCGCCGCGATGACAAGGGAGAGGGATGGGCAAAAGGCTTTAGCGAACAAAGTTATGCAGTCTAGAATCGAGATAGCAAGTGAGCGGGATTCTATCCGTTCCGACCTCGCCGCGATGACGAAGGAGAGGGATGCCGAAAGACTTAGTGCAGAACGCTGGAAGGCCGCGGCGCAAATAAATGACTCGAACCATCAACTTGTTCTTGCAACACTTCAATCCGACCTTGCCACCAGCCAGCAAACCGTCGCGGTGTTGAGGGACACGGAGAGGTTGGATTTCGCACTGCTACATTCAGAGTGGATATACAAAACATTCTGTTCTTCGACTTGGCCGTTTGAAGAAACGAAAACGCAACTCCGTGCCGCCATTGACGCCGAACTCGCCGCCATTGACGCCGAACTCGCCGCCGATGCCGCCATTGACGCCGAACTAGCCCGCGCGAAAGGAGCCGAATGACCACCACCGAAAAACTCACGGCCATCGCGGACAAACTGCGGGAACTTCTCGCGCTCGCGGAGAAGCGGACGCGCGGAAAATGGCGATGGGATGGCGACCCGTCAAACATGGATGCTGCCTATCGAGACCAGAATGCGCCTTGGCTTTTGGAAAGAGAAGATTCAGTGAAGCCGGTTTTGAAAGGTGACATTGAATGTCCTACGCCTGCTGATTTCACCTTCATCGCCGACTGTGCCGGTAACGCCGAAGCCGGGTGGCGCTCGACGCTCGCGGCGATTGAGTTTTACTTCGAGATGCAGAAGCAAGGCTTTGACGCTAAATTTATGGCGGACGCAATCCGCGCCGCTTGGAAGGGACTATGAAAACGCGCGATATAGCGGAGGCGAGGGTTGCGCAGCTTGAGCGCGAACTTGCCGCCGAGCGAAAACAGACAGAGCTTTTTCGCGAATTGCGATGTGAAAAATGCGGGCACCACGCTCACCCCGATGAAGTGTGCGCGTTTTGCGAGCTTGCTGCCGCAAAACATGAAATCGCTGAATGCCGCAATTCACTTCGAGACAACGGCTACCACACCGCAGGATGGGACTACCCCGGAGACGAGCTTTCCATCAAAGACCTGACAGAGCATTGGCACGGACGATGCGCGGAATACTGGTCTGGCAAACTCGCCGCCGTCACAAAAGACCGGGATGACCTTCAGCGGAGCATTCAAGACCTTTCACACCCGAATTGCAGGATGATTTTGAAAGAACGCGACGCCGCGCTTGCCGCGCTGAAAACATGAAAACCCAACCCTGCGAAAACTGCAAAGACCCGGTGCCAGTCCTTCCATGGCGCGGATACCGCCGACTCGTCTTTTGCAAAAAACCGGAGTGCATTCGCGTTGGACTGGAACTCGTGCCAAGTCTTTTCAAACTCAAACCAAAGTAACCCTTTCCCGTCCAAATGGACGCAGCTACAAAGTCACCGGGGATGAATGGACTCAAGCCGATGATGGAAACTGCGCGGGCGAGCACAATGCCACGCCGGGGAATTAACTCTCTCATGACCAACGACACAAAAGAACTGCGCAGGCGATTTACATTTCCGCGCGGTGAGCGGCCCGCAGAATCAAACATCGTCCTTAAACTGATAGACGAACTCGAAGCACTCCGCGCAGAGATCGCGCTTCAAAATAAAACCAACCTCGAACTAGCAAAACAACTCGCAGCACTCAAATGAACATTACTCACTCTGAAATGGTCGCGCGGCTGATGAAGCCAAAGTCAGACCTCCAATTCACGACAGACCAATGCGAAATGATTCACGCTATTCTTGGAATCAGCGGAGAATGCGGCGAACTGTTGGACGCCGCGCTGGTAGGTCAACGCGCGGAACGAATGACGAACGGAAACTAATGTTCACCGCCAATCCAGAACTAACGAAATGACACGCCAGCAACTAATCGGAGTCGCCTGTTTGCAGCAGGCTCAAAAAGAGAAAATTAAAGATGGACTCAAGAAATCCATGCGGAATATCGCCGATAGGATTTTCCGCGATTTCAAAGGCAATACGCCGGGCGAGTTGATGAATCATATCGATCATTTCCACCTATGGACTCAACCGCTTTGGTTGGGAAAGAAGTCACTATACAGTTTCGCTTGGGACGTTTTGAACGCAAAGGGCGTCACTTTCTTAGGCATATCGAAATGAAAACACCCGAACAATGGTTTGAGGAATACTTGCAGCGGACGGCTGCTGGAGATGAGTCCATTCAACATGGAGGATTCATTCGCGCCATTCAACGTGACGCTTACACGCAGGGGATTAAAGACGCTGCTCAGATAGCATCCCGTCACAGGTCGCACGATAAGACCGGCTGTTTCCAATCCGTTTCGTCCGCGATTATGGACAGCATTGGAAGCTCATTTTGATATGTTCGCTGCCAATCCAGAACTTTTTGCGCCTGCTGTTCCTGTTGAGGACATTGTTTTGAGAAACTATCAGCAAGAATCCATCGAAGGCTTGCGCGATAACATCCGCAACGGGATTGATTCGCAGATTCTTGCGGCGTTTGTCGGCGCGGGAAAGTGCCACGGAAAAGGAACTCGCGTCATCATGGCGGATGGGGAGTTGCGTGAAGTGGAACTTATTCAAGTGGGCGACAAGCTCGCGTCGCCAACGGGAGGTTTCCGCACCGTGCTTTCGCTTGGGCGCGGGCGCGAAATGATGTATCGAGTGACGCCAGTAAAGGGCGATAGCTACACCGTGAACGAATCGCATTTGCTTTCTGTTCGACGGTCTGGAACCGGCTCGCAAATCTACGCTGGAAAGCGCATTTTCAGCGGTGAAATAGCGACGATTTCGGCGGGGGATTTCCACGGTATCGAAAAGAAGCGGCGCGATTATCTGAAGGGGTGGCGTCCGCGCCTTGTGCATTTCGGGCGGTTCTTTGACTCGCATGTGATTCCTCCTTACATTCTCGGAGCTTGGCTGGGAGATGGAACTGCGCGAAGTCCTTCTATTACTAAGCCGAAGTGCAAAATGGTGGACGAGTGGATTGCGTGGGGCGATTCTCTCGGATGTTACGTGCGCGAGGAAGAAGGAAGGGGATGTTCAACCTGGCATCTCGCAACCGCCCGCGGGCAAGTGAATCCAGCGTTGGAGTTTTTGCGTTGCCTAGGAGTGTTGAACCAAAAGCATATCCCGCATGATTACATGATTGGGCCGGAAAACGAGCGCATGGAAATAATCGCCGGACTACTAGACTCGGACGGATGCGTTTCACGCGGAGGATACGATTGGATTTCCAAAGATGAAAGAATGGCAAATGACTTCGCGTTTGTTTGCCGGTCAGTCGGTCTTGCGTGCTACGTGAGCAAACAGCGGAAAGGAATTAAATCCACCGGCTTCAGTGCAGATTATTTCCGATGTTCAATCACTGGCGATTGTGAGCGTATTCCGTGTCGCGACAAAAAGGCACCTCCTCGCAGGCAAATCAAAGACCATCTAGTTACCGGGATTGATATTGAGCAAATCGGAGTTGGAGACTACTACGGATTTGAGTTGGACGGCGACCATCTTTACTTGCTATCAGATTTCACGGTCTGTCACAATACTGTTATGGCGGCATATCTGCTACGCGAGGCATTTCGCAAAGGCTGTCGCGGTTATTTCGTGGTGGATAGGTTGAGCTTGCTTGGACAAACGAGCGCAATGTTCGACCGTTATGGCATTCCGCACGGAGTAGTTCAATCGAAGCATCCTCGCAACTTTCCAGATGAGCAAATTCAGATTGCCAGCATTCAAACCGTTGCCTCTCGCGGATGGAACAAATCGGACGTGATTTTTTATGACGAATGCCATGTGATTTACAAGACTGTGACAGACCGAATTTTGATGGGTGGTGCAAAGATGATAGGACTAAGTGCCACTCCGTTCACGCGTGGCCTTGGGCGATACTACAAGGCGATCGTGAACGTCCGAACCGGCAATCAGCTAACGGCAGACGGATTTCTAGTTCCGTTCCGTGTATTCGCCGCTAATGAGCCGGACATGAAGGGCGTAAAGACCGTCGCGGGCGAATGGGTGGAAGGCGAGACAAGTGACAGAGCCAAGGTTATCATCGGCGACGTTGTTAAGGAATTTCTCCAGCACGCAGGAACGCGCAAGGGCATCGCATTCGGCGTTGACGTTTCGCATTGCGAGGAAATGCGAAAACAGTTCGCGGCGGCTGGCGTGGTGACGGCGCTCTACACTTACATGACCCCGGACGATGAGCGCGAGGAAATGCTTCGTGAGTTTCGCAAGCCTGACTCCAAAATCCGCTTGCTGATTTCAGTCTCGGCGCTTTCTCGCGGATTCGACGTGCCGTCCGTGGAAGTTATCATCATGTGCCGTCCGCTGAAATCGAGCTTCGCGGAGTTCGTGCAAATCATCGGGCGCGGACTTCGCTCGCATCCGTCGAAAAAGGATTGCATCATCCTGGACTTAGCCGGTAACTTCATGCGGCACTACGGCGAGCTAGTTGACTTCATGGAAAACGGCTGGCATGAATTGGACGATGGCAAAAAGAAAGAGAAGGACGATAAGAAGCCAGAGCCTCGCAAGCCCGTCAAATGCCCTGAGTGCTTCTACGTCTTCAACGGCGGAAAGACTTGCCCAAACTGCGGACATGTTTTTGAGCGGATCTTCACGCGGTCAAAGACGGACATCATTCATCAGGACGGCGAGCTTGGCGAGTTTGACCTGAGCACTAAGCGAATCACCCAACCGGTGAATATCTTCATCAAAGACATTCTCAGGAAATACAAGCCAGAGCACAAGCCAGCACTAGAATGGGAAGTCAACGAGCTTCGGGGATTTGGTATAGATATTCCCGAAGGCCCAATGTCAGCATTTCAAGTTATACGAATAAAGGAGCGATACAGAAAAAAGCGACTATCCATCGCGAACCAGACGGCAGCTGCAAAGCGTAGCTGAGTCATCACCGAACTTTTCAAGAAAGCAAAAGCCAAACAACTGACATGAAGCTAAGAGAATTAATCGAACGATTGCAGGAGCATGCCGCAAAGCATGGAGACAATTTGGAGGTGAATATAAAAATTTACGATGGAGATGACGCTGATTATGCGGATATTGACGATGTTCGCCGCGAATTAGACTCAATCATAGTCACGCAACAATGACCGCAAAACAACACATCGCCGAGGCCGAGAAAGACGCCAAAGAATGCGCGGAGCATTTGCGCGCGGCGCTCATGAAAACAAATTATTCGCCTTCGATTCAAAACATGGCGCTGAATTGGATGCTTCAAGACCTGCTCAAATCTCAACTCGAAACTCTCGCAAAAATCAAACGGCTACTCGCATGACTCAGACTTACGCAGAATTTTTGGAACGGAAATCAATCGTAACCGTGCCTACTGGAATCGAATCGGTGCCGAAATTGAACTCGTGCCTTTTCGACTTTCAGCGCGACATTACCAAATGGGCTTTGAATCGCGGACGTGCTGCCGTGTTCGCTGGCACCGGGCTCGGCAAGACGCTCATGCAAGTAGAGGCCGCGAAGCAAATCGAAGCGCACACGAAAAAGCCCGTGCTGATTTTCGCGCCGCTCGCCGTGGCAAGTCAGACCATCGAGCAAGCGGCAGAGTTGCTAAAATACTTCGTCATATTCGCCAAGACGCAAGAGGACATCGGCGGGCGCGGTATTTACATCACAAACTACCAAAAACGCGAGCATTTCGATCCTGGCGCGTTTGGCGGCGTAATCCTCGATGAGTCCAGTTGCCTTAAGTCAGAGGATGCGCAGACTCGGAAATCATTAGTCGAGGAATGGAAAGAATGTGCGTTCCGAATGGCTTTCACGGCTACGCCAGCGCCCAACGACTTCATGGAGATTGGCGGGCACGCGGAATTTCTCGGCGTCATGACAACGGCGGAGATGCTTTCCACGTTCTTTGTTCACGATGGCGGCGAGACAAGCAAATGGCGTTTGAAAGGACATGCCGAAAAGGACTTCTGGCGATGGATGGCTTCATGGTGCATCGCTTTGCAGCATCCGCGCGATCTTGGTTACGAGGATGCCCGATACGACTTGCCGCCGTTGAATGTTCAGACGATTATCGTGGAATCGAAAGCCGCGAGTGGCGAACTGTTTTCCGGTGTTGCGCAAACGCTTTCAGAGCGTCGCGGAGCGCGGAGGGATTCGATTGACCTTCGCATTGATGCCGCCGCGAAGCTGGTGAACTCTAACAAAGAGCAATGGCTGGTATGGTGCTCCTTGAACGACGAAGGCGAAGAACTCACAAAGGCAATCGAGGGAGCGCGCGAAGTCGCGGGTCGCCACACCGATGAACAAAAGGAGTCGAATCTTCACGGCTTCGGGAAAAACGAGTTTCGAGTTCTGGTCAGCAAAAGCAAGATCGCAGGATGGGGCATGAACTGGCAAAACTGCCATAACATCATCTATTTTCCCGATGACTCTTTCGAGTCTTACTTCCAAGCAATCCGACGTTGCTGGCGATTTGGACAAAAAGAGACGGTGAATGTTTGGCTGATTGTTTCAGCAGCAGAACAAGCCGTGCTCGAAAATCTGAAACGCAAGGAACGCGAGGCGCGCGAAATGTATGCTAAACTCATCACGAACATGGCCGACTTCACGCGCGCATCACTGAAAGCCAGTGGTGCGCGAACAACTCTCGAATATAAACCCAAGAAAGAAATGAAACTGCCGGACTGGCTCACCTCAGAACAAAACAACCAATGAAAATCCTCAATCAAATTATCACTTCGCGATACGCTGCTTACCACGGCGATTCATGCGAGGCCGTCAAACTCATTCCCGACAACTCGATTGACTATATCGTGTTCAGTCCTCCTTTCCGCAGCCTATACACTTACAGCGCATCCGAGCGCGACATGGGTAACAGCGTGAACACGGAGACGTTCGAGAATCACTATGCATTTCTTGAATCCGAGCTTTTCCGCATTTTGAAACCGGGAAGGCTTTTGTCTTTTCACTGCATGAATCTGCCGACTTCAAAAACACGGCACGGATACATCGGCATTGATGATTTTCGCGGCGACTTGATCCGCTCGAAACAGAAGGCCGGGTTTATATTTCATTCGGAAGTCTGCATTTGGAAAGACCCAGTAACCGCCATGCAACGCACGAAGGCTCTCGGCCTGCTCTACAAGCAACTCCGCAAAGACGCGGCCATGAGCCGCCAAGGCATCCCTGACTACCTTGTGACGATGCGAAAGCCGGGAGAGAATCCCGAGCCCGTGACACACTACTATCCGCCGAATGATCCGCGCGCATCGGAAGAAGAAAAAGCGAACGCGCTCGCGCATCCCGAAAAGGTTTTTCCGGTTGACCTTTGGCAGCAATACGCATCGCCGGTCTATGGTGACGACATTCCGCCCGATGCTTGGATGCCAGGAATGCTCGTTCTTCGGGGCGAGAAAAATTGCATCGCGGACAATTATCCTGAGCCTGTCTGGATGGACATTAACCAAAGCGATACACTTCAATTTCGGAGCGCCCGCGAGCATAACGACGAGCGTCATATTTGCCCGTTGCAACTTGAAGTCATCCGTCGTGGTGTGCGACTTTGGACGAATCCAAACGACATCGTTTTTACGCCATTTCTCGGCATCGGCAGCGAGGCGTATGTTGCTTTGCAGGAAGGCAGGCGCGCAGTCGGTTGCGAATTGAAAGAATCGTATTACAAGCAGGCTGTCGCCAATCTCGACGCGGTCAGCAACGCGCAACAAGGCGAAATGTTTCCGCCAGACATGATTCAGCGTTCACTCGGCGACGTGCTCGCATTGCCGGATGAAATTCCAGCGTGCGAGATGGCGTGAACATGAGCGCCATCCAACGCGAATCTGACATTGACCTCGCGTTCCGGCTCGCCGAATACGACGGAAACTGCCCGGCATGGGCGGACTTCGTGCAAGCGAGGCTCGACCGTGCGCGCTACAATCCTCGGCCTGAAAAAGTGTATTCAATGCGAATCCGAAAACTGAAAGCGGCGTGTCGAAAGTGCGGGGCTTCGTTCATCTCGCAATACGCCGGGATTGAATACCTCGACCGGTGCGACATTGCGCTGCGAACCACACTTTGCGCCGCCTGCCTGTGATGCCTCTACCTCGCGCTAGCCATTCCAGATCGCCGCATCCCCCGGTAATTGCCTATCACGAGGAATGAACTGAGCTTGGCGTGCAAGCCGGAGCACGGCGTCAACGTCGCACGCTGCCACGTCCTCGGGCATGATGCAGTTGTCCGAGATGAGCCGACCGAATCTCTCCGGCGCTACACCCTGAAGCCACGCCATGCCGTCCGCGATGGTGAAGCGGCGCGAGTGGAAGAAGGCGGTCAGAGGATGAATGTCAGTGGATGGGCGCATTGTGAGCAACCGTGTTGGATTGGGCGGGCAAGGTCTCGCTGGAATGGCCAGCAAACGCCCCAGGCTGCCCGTGGCGGGGTTTTTCCTGCTCGGACGGGTCAACACAGCGGACAGCGCCC
>Ga0224552_1000288_pt1 | contig 11528 bp, 10 predicted proteins | sample 714S215metaG_FD_179907 | JGI IMG/M metagenome (GOLD analysis project Ga0224552, IMG submission 179907) | Peat soil microbial communities from Stordalen Mire, Sweden - 717 S2 1-5 | ecosystem: Environmental > Terrestrial > Soil > Wetlands > Peat | place: Sweden: Norrbotten County, Stordalen Mire... | reverse complement strand
ATGAATTATATCGCGCGCGTGGCCCTGCAGGCGCTGGCAGCCGTCCTCGGAGGCACGCAGTCGCTGCACACCGACGCCTACGACGAAGCCCTCGCCCTGCCCACCGCTGAAGCCGCGCGCATCGCGCTGCGCACGCAGCAGATCATCGCGTTCGAGTCGGGAGTTGCCCAAACTGTCGACCCCCTCGGCGGCAGCTATTTTGTCGAGAAGCAGACGCTCGACATGGAGCAAGGCGCGTTCGATTATTTCGAAAAACTCGACCAGATGGGCGGCATGGTCAAAGCCATCGATCGCGGTTATCCGCAGAAAGAGATCGCCGAAGCAAGTTACCAATATCAGCGCGCGGTTGAGGCAAACGAGAAGATCACGGTCGGCGTGAACGATTTCGTCATTGAAGAAGAATCGCCGAAAATTCTTTATATCGGCGAATCGGTAGCCCGCGCCCAGGGAAAAAAGCTAAGAGCCTTGCGCGCCCGCCGCTCGAATGAAGAAGTTCAGCGTCGGCTCGAGGCGCTGAAACAGGCCGCCACCAAGACTCCGACCGAGGGCAGCAACGGCAACATTTCCGACGTCAACACGATGCCATACATCGTTGACGCGGTCCGCGCCTACGCCACCGTAGGCGAGATCTGCGAAGCCCTGCGGCAGGTCTACGGGACGTATACGGAAGTGAGCATCACGTAGTCGTTTAAGATTCGGGGTACTTCCACATCACAAAGACCAGGCGCTGACGATTCCATCCCCGGCGCAAACTAGGGTTTGAGGTTGCAATTTGCAACCGCAAAACCAGAGGCAGTGGCCGGCCATTTTGGTTGTGCTTCATTGTGAAGGCCAGCAAGATCAACGAACCTGACCCGGAAGCGGGTACAGATTTCTCAAGAGTTGGCCACTTCGATAAAACACCATACAGCCGAGGTTCGGATTCGTCACATTCAGACGGTTCGTTGGTCACAGCCTCGCGATGGTTATGAGCGGTATGATCCCGCCATGCCAGCATCTTCACCGAAAACACGAACGCAGCAACGACCAACGATTCGACGCGCAACCGTAGTCCCGATTGAATCTCGAATCACGATTCTACGCAGTCAGAAAATTATCCTCGATACGGCGCTTGCCGAGATCTACGGAGTTCCCGTCAAACGGCTCAACCAACAAGTGAACCGCAATCGGGAGCGATTTCCTTCCGATTTCATGTTCCAGATCACTCGCCGTGAGTTCACCGCTTTGAGGTTGCAATTTGCAACCTCAAAAAAAGGAAGCGGCGGCCGACGCTCGCTTCCTTACGCTTTCACCGAGCATGGCGCAATCATGGTAGCGACGGTGCTCAACACGGAGCGAGCGGTAAAAATGAGCGTCTTCGTGGTGCGCGCCTTTGTCCGCTTGCGGGAGATCCTCGCGGCAAACAGAGAACTCGCCGACAAGATTGAGGACTTGGAAGACCACCTCCAGGCGCATGACGGCGCGATCCAAGAAATCCTCCAAGTGATCAAAAGACTGATGCAACCGCCATCCAAACGCCGCAGCAAGATCGGATTCGCGCTCCCGGCGGTTCGGACGGGCTAGTTCGCCACCGGTTTCTTGTTGCGCTACTTCAGGCGATTGCGATACAAGCTTCCATCCACTTGCCGAACCATGGCTTCGATGTCGAGGGGCGTCCCCAGGAATGCGGCCACTTCTTCGGCCACCGGTTTCGGCTCGCGCAAAACGCGATGATAATGCACGCGTGCGACCTTTACGTTCGATTTTCCCGCCAGCCACTGATTCACCTCGATTAAGTGGCGCTGAAAAGCCTCTTCGATCGCGGAGGTATTGCCGATCGATTCCGCATTGCCGCGGCGGCGCAGCATTTCGTCCTGCGACTTCAACACCTCGGGGAGCGGACGCTGCATCAAAATGATGCGGTACTCGCGGCCGGCAGGCAACAGCAGTAACAGTTGCGAGATGACCTTCACAACCTTGCCCTCTGCCTCCGCGATCAAATTGGGATCTTTCGGGAGTTGCTTGATCCGCTCCCACTCGAGATAGCCTTTGGGGTTGTCGGTGTCAGGCTTACGTTCGCCGTCGGAGAGAACGGGCAACCCGCCCGCATCGAGCATCTGCATCATCAGCGATGTGCCCGAACGCGGCAGTCCCGAAACAACTGTGATCATGAATGCCTTTCAAGGGACGAAAACAACGAGCGCGAAATTCTCACTCCAACCGATTAGGATTCCACCGTTAAAGAATAGTGGCAACCGGGCCGTCGGGCAAAGACGATGGCCGTCCCCCCGGCAAGAAAGGCGGAGAAACCCGCGACCCCCAGAATCCATCCCTCGCCATTGCACGCCGGCGGCCGTTCTGCTAAGGTGCCATTCATCTCAAAGGAGGCCCCGTGGCTTTTTGTCCAAGTTGTGGAACCCCGATCGCCGATGGAACAACTTGCCCGAAGTGCGCTGCCGGAGCCGGACAAGGCGCCGCAGCGCCCGCGGCCGTTGGACTCACCGATAACGTGGCCGGCGCACTGGCTTATTTGACCATCATTCCGGCGATCGTGTTCCTCGTAGTGGAGCCATTCAACAAGAAGCGCTTCATCCGCTTCCATGCCTTTCAATGCCTCTTTTTTGCAGTCGCGTGGACCGTACTCTGGATCGGCTTGTCATTCATCGCCCACATCCCATTCCTAGGGTGGGCAACCGTCTTGCTGTGGCCGCTGTTTAGCCTCGCCGGATTTGTCATCTGGCTGATTCTGGTGCTCAAAGCCTACCAGGGACAAATGTTCAAACTCCCCGTGATCGGCGACATGGCTGAGCAACAAGCGGGCAAGTAAGCGGGGCGGGCGCAGGACTCACTGCCGGAATGCGATTGGCGGGTGGCCGCATAAGTCCGCTCCAAGAAACCTTTTCTCCCGACAGCTCATCGATCCAGTAGACTGGAAGGTGACGTGTTTACCGGTCTCCAGCCCACGAGTACGGCCAGTCGGCGCCATCGCGCCGTGGGAGTGTCGGTAGCAGCGCATCTGGCTGTCTTGGCTGCGGTTGTGTTCCACCATCCCCGAATCATCGATCTCGGCCCCGCCTGGATTGCCCATGGCGACGGCGCACACACCTACAAGCTGGTTTACTTCCCCTCAACGCCCCCGAACGATACCGCGCATCCAGACGCGGCTAAGTTGCTTTTCCCGACACGGACAATCAAGCCACGCCTGCAGTTCCAGCCGCCGAAGCCTGCACCCGAGCCTCAACAGGTTCTGGCCGACGCCGAAGCTAGCGACCGCAACTCCCGCGCCGGATCTTCGCTCGGCACTATGATTGACGGTCCGATCACTGGACATGAGGTTCACGTTGCCTATCCGACCGTGTACCCAAACCCTCCCGTGGACCGCGCCGCGCTTCCTCGCGACCTGGTGGGCGATGTTGTCATTGAAGTCACCATCGATTCGCAAGGCAATGTCGTCGAAACCAAAGTTGTCCAGGCGATCGGCCATGGGATCGACGAAAAGATCGAGGCTACTCTTCGCCGCTGGCACTACCAACCTGCAACGCTGGACGGAACGCCGGTTGCGTCGCGGCACGATGTTCATTTCCATTTCCCATCTTGAACGACTAAGACGAAACTTCAGGCAGCGATTTTTTGAGCAGAGGGAAAGTTCTGTCTTAGAGGACGATTGACGCTTGTGGAGTTAGACCCCTCTAGGTGCGGTCTTTTGAAATCAAAGACTTAGGGGATGATTTCCGCCAGGTCTTTGAGAAATAAGGACTTGCTCGTAAAGTCTTTATTCGTCAAAGACTTAGGTGATTTGATCGGTAAGTAGCTGACAAATTCCTCAGAGTGGTGACGTCAAACTACTGTGTATTTACGTCACCCGATTCACTTTGTGATTCGCTTTTAATTCGCCCCAGTGGTAGACTCTTCGCGTTTGCGCTGAGGAGGAGAACTGTGGCCAGAGATAACGCCCAAGACAAAGCGGTCAGCCACCGCAAGGCCATCCTGCACTTGAAGAAATCGGACCCCATCCTGGCCGACATCATTGCGCGCATCGGCCCCTGCCGTTTGGAATTCGGCGAACCTACGTTTCATGCGCTGGCGGAATCGATCCTGTATCAGCAGTTGAATGGCAAGGCGGCTGCGACTATTTTTGATCGCTTCACGGCGCTTGCAGGAGATCCTCTCACGCCGTTGGGAATTCTGAAGCTGACCGATGCGCAGATGCGCGGCGTGGGGCTGTCGCGGCAGAAGACCGCGTATCTCCGCGATCTCGCCGAGAAGACCAAGGCTGGCCTGATGGAGTTCGAGCGCTTGCCGGAATTGCCGGAAGACGAAGTGATCGCGCATCTCACGCAGGTCAAAGGAGTTGGCGTTTGGACGGCGCACATGTTCCTGATGTTCACGCTGCGGCGTCCGGATATTTTGCCGACCGGCGATTACGGAGTGCAGGCGGCGATCAAGAAGCACTACAAGAAACGCAAGTGGCCGAAGCCTGCGGTGATGGAGAAGATCGCAAAGCCGTGGGCTCCGTATCGCTCGATTGCCTGTTGGTATTTGTGGAGGAGTCTGGATATTAAGACGGTGGAAAAATAATGTCAGGCGGCGCCTGATTGTACGTACAACGTTCCATGTGGAACATGGCACATTTGTACGTACATACTGAGAGTAGTCGAGGCGTATAAAAAGCGAAAGTTAGAGGCTCGTGCGGCCGTTTGCAGTGACTCTTGGTCAGTAAAAATGGGCTTGCTTCGTTCTAAGTGGTTGATAGTGCTATGGCAGTTTGTGGAAAAACAGACACAATAGCCTACTATTTATACTGTAATTATTGCATGCCGGTTTGGGGTCCGGGGGCAGTTTTTCGGGCTGCTTCCACGGCGGCGAAGGAACCCGAAGATCTACGCTTCAGAAGAGTCAGAGAGGGGTGGGCAATTCGAGCGGGGCCAGTTACGTGGTACCTCCCCGCCGGGACGTGGTTCCCCCCCCTTGCGCAAACAACGCGCAAGGATGGGGCAGCCCGCCCGATTTGCTTTCGGCATTTCGCGGGCGAGGGCGCCCGCGCCACACTGGCGCTGCAATAAAAAACCCTCTCGACGATCCGAGAGGGTTTGCGAACTGGTTGGAGAAAATTTATGCCGCGCGAACTACGTTGCCCGCTTGGAAGCCCTTCGGGCCTTTGAGCAAGTCGAACTCGACAGTCTCGCCTTCGTTCAGCGAGCGGTAGCCGTTCTCCTGGATGGCGGAGAAATGCACGAAGACATCCTCGCCGGTGGAGCGCTGGATGAACCCGTATCCCTTCGCCCCGTTGAACCACTTCACAGTCCCCTTCTCTCTCACAAAGTACTCCTTTCGCCTCTCCCCAATGAATTATTCTTGCGGCGCTTTTTTGTTTGCCCGGTTCCTTGTGCCCTGACATTCACGGCACACGCAACCGCGCAACCCCTCGAACGGACGCAAGAATTGTTGTACTGTCGCCGCTGCGGTGGCGCGGCATCGCTCCAACAGAAACGGCTCCCACACATTTCATCGACGGTTGCCCGTGACGAAATTCCGAGGAGCCGCGAAAACGAAGGCGCGATATCCGACTGCCGACACAGAAACGTCAATCCTGTTACAGCTTCGCCAACCGTCTCCGGTGAGCGAAGCACCAGATAATAGCAGGAAGATGCCAGTTGGCAAGAGAGAAGTTGGAAAAATGCCTGGAAGCCCGAAATAAAAGCGCAGCGAATATGACCGCTGGATTCATGCGAAACGAAACGCGGCGCTGGACGCCCGACGGCACAACTTCAACGTCTTGCCGCAAGTGTTTGATAAGATTTGAGAAACCGTGTCTTCGCTGACCCCTATCGAACTATCCGACAAGGACGGCGCGTCTGAATTTCGGGCAGCGCCGACGGAAGGCGTATTGCGCTCCACGGCGCGTTATTTGCTTCGGACCGAGGTCCATACGTTTGCTTTCTCGGTCGCCGCTAATGCCATTCTTTCTTTTTTTCCGTTTCTGTTGTTGCTGATGACGCTGATCCGCTACGTTTTTCATTCCCGCGTGATGTATGGAGTCGTCGAGAACCTGCTGCGCGACTATATTCCGACGGGACAGGAATTCGTGATACGGAATCTGAATGCGCTGGTCGGCGAGCATCACCGCGCGCAGGTATTTTCGCTGGCCATGCTGCTGATTACTTCCACGGGAATTTTTCTTCCGCTCGAAGTCGCGCTGAACCGCGTCTGGGGATTTCGCAACAACCGGTCTTACTTTCGAAATCAGCTGATGTCGCTCGGGTTGGTATTTGCCTGCGGATCGCTCGCTCTGCTCTCGGTGGGATTGACGGCGGGAAACGTGGCGATATTGACGAGCGCACTGCATGGTTACGGCGCGTGGTACATACAACTGGTGGGCTTTGTGACGATGAAGGTCTTTTCGATTCTGGCGAGCATCGCCATCTTTTTTCTTGTCTACTGGCTATTGCCGAACGGGAAGGTTCCGGCTCGGGGAGTTCTGCCGGCGGCGGTGATCATGGGACTGCTCTCGGAGGCGCTGAAGTACGTTTACATCTTCGCGTTGCCGCGGCTGAATTTTGCGGAAGTGTACGGGCCGTTCGCGATCTCGGTGAGCCTGATGTTTTGGGCGTTTTTGTCGGGAATGCTGCTGCTGACGGGAGCGCATTTGTCGGCGCGAAAGATGCGTTTGGGTTAAGAATCACCAATTAAGGAGCCGACAATCTCCATCTCGTCGCCGACTTTGGGAAACTTTTTTCGATGAATCCAAACACCGTCTTCGGGCGCACGGTGAAGATTGGCTCGTTCATGCCGCGCGGATCCATCTTGTATTTTTTCAGGTAGGCGGCGGCGATACGCTCCAACGCGGCTGGGTCTTTGACTTCCTCGGCGGAGCCTTCCACGATCACGGCTTCTTCGCCGTGGTCGTTCGTGATCGTGCAGGCGGGATTGGCCGCGAGGTTTTGGCCTTTGCGGGATTTGCGTCCGGTTGAAAAGTGGAAAGCGCCGTCGACCCACACTCCCCACACGGGCATGACATGCGGACGGCCGCGATCTGAAGGGAGTCCGGTATGGATCGTGGCCAGCCAGAAGGTGCGGCAGTGGTTCATCTTTTTGGCGACCCAAGCCCACGGAAGCAGGCCCTTGCCTTCTTTTTCTGCAACGATGCCGTAGCCGGGCGCAAACGGACGGTCGGCTTTCGGCTGTTGTTTCGCGGGGCGTTTCGGAGTCATCGATCGCTTTGGCATTGGAAATCTCCCTGGGAAAACTCTGAGTCAGTGTCGGCAGAAAGCATAAACCACGGAGGACACGGAGGACACGAAGGTGCACGAAGGAACCCCAAGCACTTAGTCAGAGCCACACTAAATCTTCTTTAACTCCTGCACGGCGCGATAGCCCTGATCGATGGCGCAGTCGGTGTACGCGTAGGCGTCTGCGTCGGCGTTGGCGATTGCGAGGCGGCCGAACGGTTGGCGCGCGACTTGACATGGCGTCTCGCTGCCATCGAGCCAGAACGGGTCGAACAGCGAATTGTATTCGTAGGCGTAGCCGTGCGGCCAGCGGTTAACGGTGATTTCCAGGATGTCGCGCGCCGGGTCGAAGCCGCCGGGAGCGAGCATTCGCGCAAGTTGGTCGCGGATGTTGCGCTCGTAGGTTTCAAATGGCGTCGAATAGAGCTGGATGCGGCCCATCTTGTGCTGCTCGCGCGCGGGGAGTCCGGGCTTGCAGGCTGCCTTCATCATGTGGACCACGATCGGCTCGTCCGGCTTCTTCGTGCATTCGTAGCCGCCGATGCTGACCGGAAGATCGAGGTTGACGCTGGTGTGATACATGCCTGGCGCATAAATTCCGCTCGCGCCCAGCTTTTGGAGGGCGCTCCAGTTGCGCAGCAGGACGTTGGTGTAGAGCAGCGGAACCTTTTGCGCGGAAGCGAGCGCCTCTTTCTGCGCATCCGGCAATTCCTGCGCGATGTAGGGAATCACCACATGCCAGCAGGCCAGGATGCAGTTGGCGGCGCGCACCGTCTTGAGCTTGCCCTCGGTGAAGTAGCTGACCTCCACTTCTTTTGCCGATGCAGGATCGCCGCCCGTACCGTAAATGTGATTGACCTTGACCACGGTGCTGTTCAGGCGGATGCGCGTCGCGGAAGAGGAGTTGTCGAGCTTCGCGTAATTGGCTTTTGCGAGCACCACGTCGGTGGCCGAGTTTCCCGGGATCGCGGCGGGGATCAGCTTGCGCACCAGCAGGCGCGCGATGGAAGCGTTGCCGTCGGGAAAATGAAAAAAGTATTCTTCGGCTTCATCGTTGCGAATGCAATCGCGATTCATGCCCTTGCCCGGCGCGGGATCGAGTTTGAGGCCGCCGAATCCCGGCAAGCCCAGGCCCCACGCGTCCTGCGCGGCGACCGCATCAATGCCGACGCCGAACAGTCCGTGCGGAAAGGCCTGGAGCAACTTCACGATTTCATCGCTCACACCAACCGTGCCGGCCAGGTAGTTCGCGTAGCTGACGCGGGCCAGGCGGGCTTTTTTTTCGGCGGAGCTGAGTCCGGGGAAATAGTCCTTTTCTTCCGTGAGAAGGCGTTGAAAATCTTCCTTGGCTTTCGGCGATAGGGGAGCGTCTTTCAGAAATTCCTGCAAGCGCGCTTGTGCGGCTCCTTTGCGAAGGCCGCTCTCATCGCCGCCAGCAAAATGCACCGCGTTCAAGACTAGTTTGTCGGCTCCGAAGGTTTCCTTATCGAAAAAAATTCGCGGCTTCAGGCCGAGCGAACGATAGAGATCTTCGTCGGCGTATTTGTGGTACGAAGGCACATCGATGCCGAGTTCGTCGATCAATCCCTTCGCGACCGCGCTGTAGGGCGCGGGGCTTTCAATGGAAAACGTGCCGCCGAACCCTAGAATCGTGCGGCTGCCGGCGCGGAATTCGTTGCGTTTGGCGTGACCTCCAAAATCGTCGTGGTTCTCGAGAATCAGGATGCGCGCTTTATCGCCCGCGGCCTTGCGAAAAAAGTGGGCCGCAGCCAATCCGCTGATGCCTCCGCCGACGACGACCAGATCGTAGGATTCACCCGTATCGACGGGCTTGGGAGCGCTCTCCCAAAAATCGCCGTTGCGGACCTTGTGCATGGTCTCGAACGACCCGACGTGGCTTCCGCGCAGGCCAGTCTTGGCGGGGGGATAATAGCCGGGCGCGTCCTGCGCTTCGAGATCGGCCGCGGCCGCCGCCCACATCTCGGGAGGAATCGCGGCGGCTCCGACGGTGAGAGCGACGCCGTTCAGGAAATCGCGACGCGTAATTTTCGCGCCCATTCCGAGTGCTTGATCGCGTTCGTTGGTCATTTCGGGTTTCACAGATTCGTCCGGCACTAATCCCTCTGGCGGGGGAGTGTATCACTTTTGTTACCGATGGTGCTGCTGTTAGGGAAACTCTGATTCAGTATCGGCAGAGAGCATGAACCGCAGGGTATACGGGGGTGCACGGGGTAAACCGGGTCCTAATCAGAGTTTCCCTCGTAGGCCGCCGTGCCGCTTTCTTCTTCGCTGGGAGCGTCGAGCGAGGACGGCGCAGTGGTTTCGAGCACATCGCTCCAGAACGAAGTATTCGGATCGACCGCAGCCACTCCGATCTGGCCCTCCCCGGGAGTGTCCTCCGCACCCACCCAGGCAACTTGAAACTGTTCCTTGTGGTGAGCGCGGGCGAGAAAAATCTTGTCGCGAGGATTGAGCAATCCGTGGATGCCCTGCAATTTCGCCCCGCGCCTGCTGACATTGACCGTAACGACTCTCTGATCCAGCGGACGACCGCCGACGTCGGTTCCGGTGAGCAGCACCGGTACCGCCAGATCCATTCTCGGGTCGCGGCGCCTGCCCAGCCGCTGCGCCCGAAGATCATTCAGAAATTGCTCTGGGGCCAGCGACGGGCCCTCGCGGATCAGTTGCAGGAGCGCATCGGACAATTCGTCATTCCGTACAGCGTCTCCCGGAGGATTCGGGGCCAGTCGCCCAACGCCCATCCCATCATTGTTCCCCTCGCCTGGCACCTCACCGATCGAGCCTTGTGTCGGTTCTTCTTTTCGTCCAACAAAAATCTTCGGAACCTCGCGACTGCTCTTCAGCCGGGCGATGAGCTCCTCGACCAGGGTCCTTCGATCGTAGGTTAGAGCCTCCGTGAACTCGACTCCCATTCCGGTGCGGGGATGCGAAACGCGCACGATTCCTTCCAGCAGGGACTCCGTTTCCGCTGCCCGAATGCTCAGCAGAACTGGACTACCGGCGGGAAGCGGCTCCGCGGTCTCCAGGTAGCAGGCTCCCGCGCTGATGTCGGTCAGCGACCAGCGGCGCGAGCGAGCCAGCGCTGATGCCGGCGGTTGGACCAACCTCGGCTCCACGCCGGACAATGTCCCCTCAATCTTCCAATCGTCAATTTTCCAATCCGTGGGCGCATAGTCGATTCCCCAGAAGTTACCCGGCACTTCAAGTTCCAGCCCAATCAGCCAGCTCTCGGGATCGTCGGTGAGCGACACGACTTCCCTCACCCAGGCCGTGGTGTGGCGCTTGGCGGAAACCATCTCCAGCCGCACCTGAACGCCCTTCACGATGGCGCGGGGGGAAACCACTCCACATCCATGCGCATTCACAATGGTGGTGTTGCACTGCTCGAAGAAACGCAGGCCGGGATCGAGGCTGGTCACCAGCACAGGAATTTCCAGTGGCAGTCGCGTGCTGCGTCGAATGGCGCTTTGTGTTTTTTCCGACGTTTCCATGGAGTCCGATGGCAACGATGGCCTGCCGCGAGAAACGGCCGATTCGGAAAGCGGGCGCACTCTCGCGGGCAAAAGCTGTCAATCCATTATGCTAGATCACAGGAAAGCCGCGGGCACGAGATTTCGCAGCCCGTTTCCCAGTTCGACACTAGGCCAGGGAAGCACTGATTCAGTGTCGGCAGAAAGCCTAAACCACAGGGTACACGGGGGTGACCGGAGGAAACCGGGAGATAATCAGAGTTTCCCTAGGCAAGCCACCACCGCGAAGCCGCGGATCACTTGCCGGCATAGGTTCGGGGCGAGCCGATGCCGGCGCAGAAATCCCAGCCCACGCCGCACTGGCTGGCACCTTTCGTGATGTCGAAAAAATCGGCGGCGTATTCAGACGGATTCGCCAACTCGCCGTAGATCCAGGTGAGTTCGTCCGCCGTCGACTGCTGCTTGTTGGCGGCGGCGTTCACGATGCCGGCAAAGGTCGGCGAGGCCCAACTTGTGCCTCCGACCCCGAGCCAACCGCCCCGAAGGTAAATGGGGGCGCAGCAGAAATCGGACGCGACATCGGGATATCCGCGGTGGGTGCCGACAATGCTGGCGATGCCGCTCTGGTAGCTTGGGATGGGCTCGTACGGACTGGTATCGCCACCGCCGCCGCCATACACCTCGCTCACGAAATTTCCGTTGCTGTCGCGGTTGAACGACGTGCCTCCGACCGAGACGACGTTGGGAGACGCGCCGGGATAAATGTCGACGCCGATTCCCGAATCGCCGGACGCTGCGAAGTAGACGACTCCGGGGGTGGTGAAGAATT
>Ga0224552_1000286_pt1 | contig 11563 bp, 16 predicted proteins | sample 714S215metaG_FD_179907 | JGI IMG/M metagenome (GOLD analysis project Ga0224552, IMG submission 179907) | Peat soil microbial communities from Stordalen Mire, Sweden - 717 S2 1-5 | ecosystem: Environmental > Terrestrial > Soil > Wetlands > Peat | place: Sweden: Norrbotten County, Stordalen Mire... | reverse complement strand
TGAGCTCACCACCATCCGAGAACGCCAGCCGCAGCAACAAAGCAAATGAACGCCAGTGTGAGCTGTATCCTGCGCCGTGACCAATACGTGTCGGGGATCTGCTTCGGCATCTGCAACACGGGCCGGTGCATCTCCGCTTGCTCCTCAGCGAGCCGGTGCAGCTTCACGGCCTTGTCGGCATGGAAGGCGGCAGCGCCACGGCTCCCCGGCGTCTGGAGTAGCGCATACTCAGTGCGTGCTTGCTGGGCGATGCGCTCCTCGTTGCCAGCCAGCGTGCGGAAGTGATGCTCAAGGTCGTAGTCGCTTAGAAAGCTGGTGCGTGGGCATTCTTTCAGCGTGGTCATGTCCGTTTCTCCTTGCCCTGTATGTTGCAATCCGTGCGCCAAACGAGCTGCCAATTCTTTCAACGAGTTAGCGCGTGGTGTAACCTGCGGGATGCTATCGGCTGGTTACAGTGTCTACTGGCGGTTACACAAACTGCGCAACCTTCTTGCCGCGCGATGTGAGTAATGCAACATCACACGCGATCTCGACAAGCTCCAGCGATACAAGCTCATCCATCAATTCAGTCGTCCATACTCCCTTAAAAGTTCCTTTGCCGCACAGGAACCTGAATAACTCCAACTGCGCAGGAGTTAACATACCTGCCAGAAGCTTCGCGTATGCTTTCGTAAATGCCATAGTGCCTCCTCACTTCAACAACGCCAGCAGGCCAGCGCAGTACCACGCGGCGACCAGCAGGGCTCGGGATGCGGCGCGGATCACGCTTCCTCTTTGCCGGTGAATCCTGCGACAGAAACATTCTTGCGCCGCGCCAGAACCACATTCACGGCCCAAGCGAAATCCTCGTCTATAGAAGTTTTCGGAGGAGCGTGGTCCCAATAGAGTCTGCTCATATCCGCAGCCTCTTCCGTTGTAACTGGTTCGATCTTCGTTGTCATATCATCCTTTCTGCCCGTGGGCGGTTACTTGCGGTTGCGTTCATTGCTTGCTGCCGTGCGTGCGCGGGCGCATTTCTTGCAGTACCGCTGCCCAGCTTGCTTGCCACCAGGCCGTATGCCCACGTTCGCCCCGCGCATCACGTGGCCCTTGCTGCATCGGTATGACTTCTGTGCGCCCATTAAATCTCCCTGTCTATTTCCTGCGTTCCGCCCTCATTATTGATCCTTCAACGCTGCGTGGGCCTGCTCTTGGCGTATTCGGCGCGGACCAGATCGCGCGGTATCGTAGAGAGGTTCCAGCTCGGCCTGTATTTCATGCGATGTGCACCCAATCTCCGCCCCAGGCGATAAATTCTCGAACCGCGTTGGCTTCTGGAGAATTGCCATCGAATGGCTCATGGAAGCGGCGTATCTCGCGCCCGTTGATGCCCTTTGCAATGATCAGCACAAGCCAGCGAACCGGATGGATAATGGTCGCAGGTTCGCCTAAAGCCGGAAAAGCAGCCTTCAGGATTTCTTCTAGGCGCATACGTTTGGCAGTTGGTGGTGGGATTGGAATTGGTTCCCACTCTTGCGGCGGCTCCCAAGCCATCAGGCGGGATGACTGTTCCTCACGTTCCCACTCTTCCCGGCTGATCCCGGCGAGTTCGGCTTGGCGACCTTTGCTAAGCATGATGATTTCCTTTCACTTACAGGTTCCAGAGCGCTTCGTTGGCGGGTTCGGCCTGCGGATGGGCGGCATCGAACTCGGCCAATGCTTTGCGGGCGGAGGCAAGTGTGGTGCTTTCTGTGGGAATGCCGCCTAAATCCCGTTGGAAGGCCGCTTCGCGGGCTTCGAGGATCGCCTGTTCGGCATCGTTGATGGCCCATACCAGCTTGCGGCGCTGTTCATTCAGAGAAATCGCAACCGGCTGGGCGGGGGTTGGCTGATTGGCTTGCGCCTGCTGATAGGCGCGGGCAAAATCGGAAGCGGAAAAAGCAATGCGGATTTTGCGGATAGCTGCTTGGCTCTTGCAGGCGGCTTCGATTTCGCCCACGGTGGCCATGATCGGGAAAGTAAAAGGGAAAAGCGCCCTCGATCCATCGAATACATAAGCGGTGTGGCGCTGGGTTCCCGCTGCGGGCTTTGCGAGCTTGAGTTCCATCTGCATCTCTGTTCCCCTCACTTCGAACAAGATCAATACTGACAAGATAATCGCATAATGCGATTATCTTGTCAACTAAATAATCGCATAATGCGTGATTTATTTTCGCGCCCTGTGCAAATCCTCGTTCCTTGCGCTTCAAAGAGAACCTGGCGCATCACCCCGCAATGGGTGCGCTATAATCCCCAACAAGCAGCAATACCGGCTCCGCGAATCAAGTTGGCCGGCTCTTGAGCGCATCCACCGCAGCAATGCGGAAAGCACCGAAAACGGGCAGGGAGCGGTGAACGACGCCCCGGATCAGCGCAAGAAAGCGCGGAAACCGATAATGCGAACACAAAGACGCGCGTAATCAAAAGCCGGAATGCGCCGCAAACTTGACAAGCACGCTTTACACTGCGCTATAATGGCGCTGTGCTCGTCATGCCCAAGCCGATCATCAAACCCGCTGTGACAGCCGTCACGATTATCCGACTCTCCATCGTGCCCCACCCGCCAGCGATCAGCACATTCTCGCCGTTTGCGCCTGGGCGATGGATGAGGGCCGCATGATCACCTGGACGCCGGAGCTCGAAGACGATGTGATAACTGCTATCGAGTCTGGCGATTCGTTGCGGCAAGTCGCTGCAAGGAATGGGTTTTGTGCTGCTTCCATTTTGAATCATAAAGATGCTGATGCGGAATTCGCTAAACGCTACACGCGCGCGTTACAAATCCGGGCGGATTCTGATTTCGAGTCGCTCGCGGATGCAATCGCAGCCGAACCAGAGCGCGGAAAGTTTGGCATTGATCCAGGGTGGGCAAATTGGCAACGGACCCGCATTGATACGCTCAAGTGGATGGTTGCCAAGCGTAATCCGCGAGTTTACGGCGAGCGCGTGCAGCAGGAGCACAGCGGCCCCGATGGTGGCCCTCTGCAATTTGTGACGCGTAGTATATTGGATGCAAAGGAGTAAGCCATGCCCAGCTACAATGCAGCCATACCGCGAGCGATCTATCCCGGCAACGAGATCGCGCTTGTAAATAACGCCGCGACTGATGCCAGCGTGACAACCACACAGCAGTGCAGTATGGGTCCAGACCCAGGTGGGCAGACTGCCGTGGTGCTCACAAACTCAACAAACCAAACGGCTACAGTGCAGATTGCACCTTCGGATACTCCCAGCCTTTACCAGCCGTACACATATCTCGGTTCGGCAATCACCGCAGCGACAAGCACCAGCGTGGGCTTCCCTGTCGTGCCAAGTGTGTGGTTGCGCTGCACGTTTGCGACGGCACCGACCAGTGGCAGTTTGATCCTCAGCCGGTAGTATGGCAAAGGAAATAGAGCTGCTCCTCCAGCCGAAGCAGCTTGAGATTGGCAAGCTGATGTACCGCACCGGCCCGGATGCGGCAACGTGGATCGGTGGGGGTGGAGCGAGAGCTGGTGGCAAGTCAGGCGGCCTCAGGCGCATCATGCTGGATCGGCGGTTGCAGCGTCCAGGTACGCCGGGAGTCATTCTTAGGCGCATCTATAAGGATGTAAACGAGAACCACATCCAAAAGTACTTTGCCGAGTATCCCGAGTTGCTGCCCTACTGGCGTGCGACCGATCAGGAGTTCAGGCTTCCCAACAAGTCAAGGCTGTGCTTCCGCTACGCTGAGAATCAGCAGGCGGTTGACCAGAGCTTCTGGGGGCCGGAGTGGTACGACATCTTCGTTGACCAGGCGGAGCAGTTCACGGAACGCGAGCTAACGATCATCAAGAGCGCAAACCGCTGGCCAGGCGCGCCGGTGAACGACTGCAAAACGGGCCTGTTCTTCAATCCAGGCGGGATCGGTACAGAGTTCCTGCGCCGGGTATTCCATCAAAAGCGATTCCATGAACGAGAGCGCGCGCAGGATTTCGCGTTCGTGCACCTGTTCGGCTGGGATAACTATGTGTGGTTTGAGCCGCTTGGGATCAGCGCAAAGGACTTCTATGCGTTGCCGGATGGATTGAGAAGCGGTGAGGAGTGTCCGTGCGGAGCAGCGGGCGATGGTCCTGAGTTCATGTGCTGCCGGTTCCACTTGTTCATCAATCGCACGGCTGAGGGCAGGAAGCTGGACACGCTGCCTCCGAGCCTGCGCGCCGGCCATCTCTTAGGCAGCTTCGACTCGTTCGCCGGCCAATACTTTGCGGGGGTGTGGGACGAGAGCAAACTGATTCTGTCGGCATACCAACAGGAAAGGCTGATTCAGGCGTGGTGGACGCGCTGGATGGCTCACGACGATGGGTTTGTCGATCCGGCCTCGGTAGGATGGTTCACGAGTGGCAAGGTGAGTCCAAAGCAGTTCGAGGACGTGTTCGGCGTGAAAATAACTGAGGCTGTCACTGTCGTAGTCTATTACCGTGAGCTAAACGGGAGCGGTATAGAGCCGGGAGATTTGATACGGCAATGCCGAAAACTTACCACCATCGAAGAAGCAAAAACCATGAGCCGCTATTTTCTCTCCCCTGACGCTTGGGAAAAAGACTCCAAAGGTCATAGCGTGGCCGATGAGATCAGCCGGGAGCTGTTGCGAGTAGAGAAGGTGCCATACAAGGATCGTGAATTGCAAGTCACTTTCCCTTATCCAGAACCAGCTACAAACGCACGCATCGGCGGCTGGCGGTATATGTATGCCTGCATGAAAAAGACAGCGGACGTTCTGGATGGGTGCATGAACCCCAGCCGGACAGACGACGATTACGAATCTGAGGGCGGGGGTTACTCTCTGAATACGCCATTGTTTTTTATATCTGGGGAGTGCCAAGAGGCGATTGAGGCTGTACCTATGGCGATCCGGGATGAGAAGCACCCTGGGCGCTCAGAAGATGTTTTGAAGGTTCACGGAGCTTTATTTGATGGGATTCTCGACCAAATGCGGTATGGTTTAATGAGTATGCTGAATCCAAAGGAGAAAGCGCCGTTGCCGGTTCGGATGCAGGAGAAGTGGCAGGAGATGGGCGCGGCGGATCACACGGTCAAGGCGATCCAGATGAAGAAGATGGAGCATGAGGCACAGCAGAGCGCGAAGGGGAGGAAGTCGAGATGGGCGAGGTGACAGGTCCAACCTTATCGGAGCGCGAAACCTGGGTGCGCGAGCAGCGCGAGGAAATTGCCAAGGCTCGTATGGAGACGCAAGAGCAGGCAACCCAGCGCAAGCGCGAGATACTCAAGAACGTGAAGCGCGGCCCGCGAGAGGAGAACGATTACCGTGATTAGAAGCTGGTTGAGAGAGTGGCTCGGCGTGACCGCGATTGAGGAGCAATTGGCGCGGGATACCGCTGCTGTAAAGCAATTTGCCGAGGCCGTCACAGCAAAATCGTTGACACGCACCGGCCCGGAAGCGCAAGATTCTCACAGGAAGCCTCTTAGCGGCGCACAGTTGCGTATTGCGGCGGCTCGACAGAACATCACGGTACCGGAGCCGACACAGGCGGAAAGGCTGGCAAATGGCTGAGAAAATGAAGGGTATGGGCGGTTTGAGTAAGATGGGCGGAGAGTTCACCAAGTCCGAGAAGCCAAACCTTCGCGATGAAGACAAAGGTCAACAGCGCACTCCGGAAAAGGGAAAGGTGGACGGCGAGGGCGGAGAAACTCAGACCACCATCACCCATCATGCGGACGGCACCCATACATCCGAGCACCAGGACGGAACTCGCGAGGAGCACCCCGACCATCTGCACATGCTGGCGCACATCGGCCACCATGTCACGGGCGGCGACAAGCACCACGTCGTCCACCACGACGGGATGAGCGCGCACAGTCACTCGATTGGCGAGGACGGCCAGCACGACGATCACGCCGAATCGAATTCCGCAGACGATGCCAGAGGCGCGCTGGACAAGTTCCTCGGGGAAGAGGCTCAGGAGCCGGAGCATCAGCACGGCGGCGAAGAGGATCAACAGCAAGAGCCGCAGTATGGCGGGATGCAGGGATAAGGCGCTGGTCGATCTCGGAACCAGAGCGCGGTTGCAGTGCATATAACGAGTCATCGGTAAAGGAGTCCCACCATGGCACTTAGCAGGTTTTCAGGACAATTCAACGCCTTCGAGTTCGCGTACGGAGTCAATCCAATCATCGCGCCTCTTGTGGCGATCAACGGCCCAGCCGCGACTGGAGCGGGAACACTTACGCTCGCTTACGGCTATTTCACCACTGCAGACGGAACGGTGGTCAACTATCCACTGAACACCAACGCTCCGATTATCGTTGGCCTGATTCAGTCGGAAACTGTCACGCCCAGTTCCGTATCGAACACAACGCCGGGAATGTATGGCTCTCCGACCGTCACCGCGACATTCACCTATCTGCATGGCAATGGAGACGAAATCCGCTCTGGAACCGTGGGCTTGCAGGAAGCCATCAACTACTGCGCCAACGTGTATGGCGGCGGAACGGTTATCGTGGACGCGCGGTGGGCGCTCTATGGCGGAACCACTGCCATGCTTTCCGCCGCGGTGGTGCCTCCGAACGTCACCATTTCCGATGTGCGCAACGGGATTGGTTCTTCGGGGAGCAATGTGCCTTCGTCGCTGACCCAGCTTGCGGCTCCGACAGCCGTATCGACTTCGGCAGCAACCTTTGGGCTGCTCACCACGGCAACCACCGGCGGCGCTATCCCGGCGACCTCGACCTACCGCCTGGGTGTCACCTACGTGGATGCGTTTGGCGGTGAGACAACGCTCTCGATCGATACCAACGCCTTGGCGACGATTGCGACCGGCGCGGGCGCCACCAACGTCATTCAGCTCACCAGCCCGGCGGCTTTGGCCGGCGCGGTCGGCTATCGCGTCTACATGACGGCGGCTGCCGGAGGGACACTCACGGAAATCCTGTATCCGGTCGGTAACGCGGCTATCACGGGAACGCAATCGACGGCCAGCTCTACGGTCGGCCCCAATGCGCTGCCGTCCTTCCAGATCGGCACCCCGGTAACGATCACCGCGATCATCACCGGCACGGCAAAGGTTCCGCTGGCGGCAACCGCGTATGCCTCGGCAACCATTCCCACTTTCCCTGCTCCGGTCACCAGCTATCCACCCTTTGCGGCGCTGGGCACGATTGCGGCGGCTGCAACCGGGACGCTGGGCAGCATCAACTTCCCGGCGGCCTTCCTGAATTATGTCGGGCGCACGCTTCGGATACGCGGCATGGCCTATGCCACAACCAACGGCACCGGCGGCACGATCACGCTAGAGGCGATTCTTTCGAGCATTGTCGGCGTGACCTCGATTACTCCGTGGTCAGCAGTCACATCGGCCATCGCTGGGTCAGTAACCGTAGTGAACATGCTGTTCGACATCGAGATCGTCACGGCCTCGACGGGCACGACAGGCACGCTCGAAGTGCATGGGCAAATGTCCTACAACGCGGCAGGTACGGCAGTTGGATCGGTGTCACAGGACTTCGTGATTGCCGCATCCTCGGCTGTGAACCTGACCCTGGGCCTAAACCTGGCAATCGCGCACCTGAACACCACGCTGGGCACCACGGTTAGCCAGTTGCGGCAGTTGACGGTGGAGGTCATCAAGTAACGATGCCAGCCAAGAGCCTAGCTCAGTTGAGATGGGTTAACTCCCCAAGCGGCCACAAAGCCCTTGGGGAGTCTGGCGTCAAAGAATGGGACACAGCAAGCAAGGGATTGAAGTTGCCAGAAAAGAAACCGGAACGTAAAGGGTTGTATGCCGCAAGGAAAAGGTAAGCGATGGCCAATCTCTATCAGGCAAAGCGCAACAAGATGCCCAAGAGCGAGTTTGCGGGGAAGGGAACATCCTTCCCCATAAACGATGCTACTCACGCACGCTTGGCTATCGGCGGGGCGACACGCTCGGAGCGTGCGGGCAACATCTCCGCATCCGAGGCTGAAAAGATCAAGGCGAAGGCGCGGGGCAAGTTGTATCCGGGGGGAAAATGAGCGAAGAGAACCTCAACCAGCAGGCCGATGCCGCTATCGAGCAAGCCCTCGAAGCCGCCAGTATTCCCACAGACAAGCAGAAGGCGCTCGCCAATCTGGAGTTTCTGCAAAAACAGTACTGGCGCGTCCGCAACAATGCGCAGCGGTACATGCGCTGCCCCTACTGCACAGAAGACAAGCGGATGCGGAACTTCCCCGGCAGTAAGAAGCTGTGCTGTGTCATGTTCGCCAAGGCGCTGAAAGCGATTCTCGACCGGCAAGATGAAGTGGACCGGGCACAGAACGCGGCGAAGACCATCGTGCGGATTGCGGAAATGGCGGCGAAATGTACAACGAATTAGACGTGCAGGATTTACAACGGCGGTTGCGTAAGGCAGAGGAGGATATTGCTAAATTAAGCCGTATGTTCTTCTGCCATTCGCATAATCCCGTTACTGGAAGCGTTGTGCGGAGCCGTGTCGAAGAAGATAGATTACGGGAGGCGGCGAAGAACTGATGGCAAGTCCCGCAATGGCCCCGCCAGCTGCCACCGAGCAGAATCCCGACACGGGCGGCGCTCCCGTCACGCAACAGCCACAGCCATCCGAGCCTATGTCGTTCGGCAAGAACAACCGCAAGCTGCCTGACGAGCTGAAAGATGTTCTCGAAAGCCTCATCAAAGACTTTCAGCAGCAGGAGAAGTTCGACCGCATCTATGAATTCCTGCTCGACCGCAAACTGCGCTGCTACGATGACGGCGTGCAGCACTTCTACGGCAACAATGGCACTGGAGTTTACCAGATTGGCGAGGCGGGCGGTTCGATTGATATTGGCGGTGAGCAGGTTGAGTGCTCAGAGTATCTCGATACCTACAACATCGCCCGCGCCCGCCGCCGCACCATCGATGCGGTTCTGACGCAAAGCCCTCCGGGAATCATTTTCGAGCCCGACAAGCCAGATTACGATCCCGATATTCAAGCGGCGGAAACTGCGGAGGGTTATCGGCATCTCTTCGACCAGAAGAACGATGTAGCAGACATTCAGCAGTCGGTCACGCGCATGTTCGAGCTTTCCGGGCGTGTGGTGGCGTGGACATACACCGCTCGAAATCAGCAAAAATGGGGCTTGAACGATCAAGGCCAGCCGCGCCGCATGGAGACAACGGAGATTTTTGGGACGCTCGAATCAAAGGTGCCAATCATCTGCCGGAATCAGGATGGCGCACTTTACTGCTTCTTGTTCAAAGATCCCAACATCCTGATTGCCCGCGATGAGAATCCATGGCTTCAGGATGAGAATGGCACCTGGAAGATTGCCGAGGGCGAGGGCAGCATTGGCGAGACGGACTGGGAGCGTTATGCACGCCTGGGAGTGCGCCAGACCAAGAAAGGCAATATCCAGATTTCCAATGCGCTGAATCATCTGGTGACCGAGCTGCACGCCTTCATCCGGCCGGCCGCTTTCCGCGCCACATGCTGCGATAAGGTCTACACCGGAGCATCCGGTTGGGATGAGCAAGCAGAGGATTACGTGCGCGAGCCCGCCACGAATGAGGATGGCGAGCCGATGAAGGTAGGCGACATGCTGCGCAAGCTCTATCCCGAGGGCGCGCATGTGGTCTACATCGGCAAGGTGTATAGCGAGTCAACCCCGGATTCGATGGACGATTGTATCGACATCATGATGAGCGAGAAGCGGGATTCGCTGACCGGCGGCGCACTGATGGAGCCGATGATTCCCATTCAGGATGGCTTTAACGACTTCAAGAATGCCGAGCGCGAGTTTTACGAAAAGGGATGGCCTGTCACCTGGTTCAAGGGCGATCAGCAGGATTACGATGCGTTCGTTGCTCAACAGGCAAGGCCGGCGCAATTCGCACTGTTGAAGAATCCGCTGGGTGGCCCCGAGCTTCCAGTCGAGAATCAGTTCTACAAAGAGCCTGACATGACCGCACCTGAGACGTTCGTGCAGTGCATGGAGGACTACCGCGGGCCGCTCTCGCAGGACATTACGGGCGCTTCCCCGGCGCTTGAAGGCGTGGCTGGGCCGCATGATGAAACCGCCAGCCAACGGGCAATGGACAAAGCGCAGTCGATGGGGATTCTCGGGCCGACATGGAGCCGCGTGCAACTTGTCTTCGCCGGGATTTACAAGAAAGCCGCCTTAGCCGCATCGAAGAACCCGGATCACGCCAAAGAGATCACGGTTGCGTTGAGCAACAAGCAGACAGCGACGATTCAGTTGCAGAGATTATCTCGAGGCTCGTTCCATTGCAAGCCGGATACCGATTCGACTTTTCCCGAGTCAACGGCGGCAAAGCGGGCTACGCTAGCCACGTTACTCCCGCAGATCGCAACCTCGCCCATTGGGGCCGAGTTTATCAACGATCCGGAGAACTGGGAAGAGGTTATGCGGATTGAAGGACTAGCCGAGGATTTCTCAGTTATCCCGGCAGAGGCGGCGCGGAAGCAGATACGCGAGATCGACATTCTCATCCGCGAGGCTCCAGTCCCAAATCCGGCGGTCGCACTCTATCAGCAGCAGCACGCGGCACTGGCTATCCAGGCGCAACAGGCGGGCTTGCCTGAGCCGCCTTATCAGCCGCCGCCGGATGAATTGCCGTCGATTCAGCCAAAGAAGCGCGATTACCATAAGTGGGAGCTTGCGCAGTGCCAGCGGTGGCTATCGAGTGATGCCTGCTGGCGGCTCGAAGTGCAGGGCGATCTCGAAGCGGAAGCTGGCCCGCAACCGCCATTGCCGCCCATGCCCGGATATTCCGACAATCCGCATGTACGCAACGTGGAGCTGCACGCCGACATGCACGAGCAGTTTTTGCAGCAACAGGCGATGGCGCAGCAAGCAATGATGCCCCCACCGCCCGCCCCGAAGGGAGCGCCTGGAACACAGTCGCCCCAAGCCCATCCACAAGTCCAGGCTAATGCCCAACCTCCGGGCGCACCTGGCCAACCGACGATGTAGGAGAGATACATGCCAGACGACGGCGCAGTAGCAACGCTGGAAGCCCCGGCGGCAGATGCGGGGTTGGTCGAAAGTAGCGCAGCAACCGATATCTCAACCGATACTTCAAGTTCAAGCGGAACAGGAACCACAGACGCTATTGACAACTCAGATACCCCGGTTGCCGGAGAATCTGGGCATCTACGCGGGGCGGAACTCTACAAATCGGTCAAGGAAAAGCTCAAAGCCGGCGGCCTGAGCGCAGCCGAGCAGCGCAGTATCCGCAATGCGATTCACATTGCCGACAAAGCCGACAAGCTCTCCGGCGGCAACCTTGAGGCATTTGAGGCCGAACGTGGCATCCTCGCCAAGCTCTCCGACGATCCGGACGCTGGCCACACGCCGGAGCAGATTGTCCAGAATACCCTTGAAGAGCGCAAGTTCTGGCGCGATTTCGACAGCAATTTCCAGAAGGCGGATGGTCAGATCATCAAGGACATGATCGCAGCCAACTCCGAGAGCTTCCAGAAGCTCGTTCCCATGGCCATGGATGAATTCGCGGAGGTCAATCCCGACGCATTCAGCGGATATGTTTCCAGGAGCGCCAAAGGGTATCTC
>Ga0224552_1000285_pt1 | contig 11566 bp, 13 predicted proteins | sample 714S215metaG_FD_179907 | JGI IMG/M metagenome (GOLD analysis project Ga0224552, IMG submission 179907) | Peat soil microbial communities from Stordalen Mire, Sweden - 717 S2 1-5 | ecosystem: Environmental > Terrestrial > Soil > Wetlands > Peat | place: Sweden: Norrbotten County, Stordalen Mire... | reverse complement strand
CGGTGCGCTTTGAACGGATCCAATCCCGGAACGGCGTAATTATAACCAGTTACGGGGTTAAGGTCCGTCGTCGCCTGATCGCAGGTCGACGGGGTGGGGTAGTTGCACTTGGGCATATTCGCCAAGTAGAGCAAGGCGATGGGGTTTGGATTCGGGATGATGTTGCCGGGGAAGGCTTGCCGCGTACCATCGGGATTATCGGGCTGAGTAGGATCGTAGATGGTAAACCCCATCTGCGAGAAATTGCCCGTTCTTTCCAGACTCGTGGGGACGTTGTAAGTCTTGAGCCCTTCGAATTGTTCCTGCTGCGTATCCTCGTAATCGCCGAAGAAAAACAGCTTGTCTTTCTTGATTGCTCCACCAATCGCGCCACCTTCCTGATAACGATAGAAAGAGGGTGGGGTATTGGCTTGGCCGTTCGCTATTTCACTGTCCTTGTTGAAGCCGTCGTTGGCGGCCAGTACGTCGGGACGGAATTCGCCAAAAATATCGCCGTGGATTTTATTGGTGCCAGACTTGGTGACCAGGCTGATGACGCCTGCACCGCCGCTCTGATACGAGGCAGGCGTATTTTGGGTTTCGACGCGAACTTCCTCCACGCCATCTTCGGGAATTTCCATGGCGGGAATAATGGCGGCGGAGTTGTTTTCTGAGATGCCAATCGGTGCGCCGTCGACCATGTAGTAGACCGAACCCACGAGCGATCCGTTGATGGTGTCGGCGGAGACATCAACTCCGGGACGTCCAACTGAAATATTCTGAATGGACTGCATCGAGTCGCTGGAGTTGGGCGAACCGTTGACAGCATTCACGCCCGCACTCAACTGGATAAGATCGAAAACGTTGCGGGCCACCAAAGGCACGCGGTCAATCGCCTCGGCCGGGATGAGCGAGCCGACGGTAGAGTTGCTGGCCTCGACTAACTCGACTCCCTCGGTGACGGTGACGGTCTCGGTGGCGGCGCCGACTTGCAGAGTGATATTGACCTCGGTGACCTGATCGACGCTAACCGTGATTTTTTCCTGGGCAACGCTCTTGAATCCCGTCTCGCTGGCGGTGACTTTGTAGACGCCGGGATTGAGGGAGAGGAAGGTGTAGAGTCCCGCGCCGCTGGTGACGGTGTGCTGCGTCACTCCGGTTGCGGGGTTCAGCAGGACCACCTTGGCTCGGGGAATGAGAGCCCCGGCTGGGTCGGAGACCAAGCCGCTGATGCTGCCCCTGCCGGCCTGGGCAAGCGCGATCGAACCCGCGCAGAGGAGAAGAACACACATAGCAAGAAAATTACGCACTGTCGTGGCCATTGCATTTCTGCGATTCATGAACAGCCTCCTAACCCAAAGTCGCAACGCGACATTCAATAGCGCCGGTGTGGTCATGCACCGTGCCGGCGTTCCATCCTCAAAAGCAGCCGAATACCTTTATTAAAACGTATCAATACTGCGTCAGGTGTCTGGCGCTGTCAAGAGAAAACGCGATGCGTCCAGGGCCACTACTTCAAGCTGCGCGTCGACTCGCGCACGATCAGCTCGGGAACGATGCGGCGGTGAGTGGCGCGGACGGGCTGCTTTTCGACCGTAGCATTGGCATCGGATTGAGTATGAGCATCGATCGCCTCCAGCACGATCGTCGCCGCTGCCGTTCCCATACTCTCCATCGGCTGGCGCACCGTGGTCAGCGAGGGAGTGTAGATCGCGGCCGGCGAAACGTCGTCAAAGCCGACCACCGAACATTGATCCGGAACGCGAATCCCGGCCTTGGCGAGCGCGCGAATCGCCCCGAACGCCGTCATATCGTCAAAGGCCATCAGCGCAGTGAAGGAACGCCGCCGGCGCAGCAATTCTTCCGTCAGCTTGTAACCGTCCTCGAAACTGGAGAACGGGTCGCGCGACTCCGGCAGGTCGACGATCAGCCGCGGGTCGAGTTCGAGGTTCCGTTCACCGGCCATCGTACGTACGCCGCGCCATCGCGGTTCGGTGTCCGACAACTGGCGCGGACCGCGGATAAACGCGATCTTACGATGGCCCAGCGAATACAAATGGTCAAGCGCCGCTCGGGCGCCCAGATTGTTGTCGACGATCACCGAGCTGATGTTGTCGTTTTTCAATTCGCGCCCGACCACCGCGGTCGGAATGTTGTGCTTCTCCAGATCGGCCAGCAAGTCGATGTCGACGAACAGCCAGTTGGCGAGGACGACGAGCCCCTCGATGCGCCGGTCCAGCAACATTTCCAGATAGCGTTCGAAACGGCTCCGCTCGTTGTGAACGTCGGTAAGAATCGGCAGGAACGACGACTGATAGAGAGTGTTCTCGATGCCGCGCAGCACCAGCGTGCAGTACGGATCGGTCATGTCGAAAACCATGACGCCAACGGTATGGCTGCGCCGCCCGCGCAGCGAGCGCGCAAACAGGTTGGGACGGTATCCGAGTTGCGCCGCCGCGCGCTGGATGCGTTCTTTGGTGGTGTCGGGAATGTAACGCGCGAGCGGCGCGTTGTTCAGAACAATGGAAACCGTGGCGGAAGAGAATCCGCTGCGTTCGGCCACGTCGCGTATGGTGACCGCGGCTGGCTGCGACCGCTTCCGCGAAGTCTCGCTCGTCGAACCTCGACGGGACTTGTCCGGCGAAGCGCCTCGCGCTGGCTTTGAATCGGCAGGTTCCATGTCCCTTGAGACGCGCTCCTTGTGTTTCGCCCTCTTGCTGGGCGGACACTACAGGACGGTGAATCGAGTGTCAAGCATCGGAGATTAACAAGCAGTCGCGGAAACGAGCGGCTTCAGCGGGCGGCCCGCACGCACTCCATGATTTCCGCTTCGCTCAGCGTGTGGTCGCTCGCCTTGGCGCATTTGTAGATGCGCTCGACAACTTCGTCGCTCGCGGGCAGCCCGCGATGCTCCAGCCAGAACAGAACGTTCGATTTCCCGCTCATCGGTCCGATGTCGATGATCTGTTCCAGACCGAAGTAGTGCGAAGGCACGCCGGAATACACGGTGTTCGCGAGTTCCGTGTCATTCTTCTTATAGGCCTTGATGAGGGCCGCCGCATGCACGCCGGTCGCGGTGCGAAACGCGTCCTCGCCGACTACCGGATAGTTCGCCGGAATCGGAACGCCCGTCGCGACTGAAACAGCCTCGCAATATTGCTTGAGCTTGGTCAGGTCCTGCCGGTCCCAGGGCGCGATGCCCATGAGCTTCAGATTGACGAGCATCTGATCCATCTGCGTGTTGCCGACGCGCTCGCCGATCCCAAGCGCGGTCGCGTGGATGCAATCCGCGCCCGCCACCAAAGCCGCCATGGCGTTGGCGGTTGCCAGCCCCCGATCGCAGTGTCCGTGCCACTCGACGCGAATTTTTTGGCCGGATGGCTTCACCACCTGTTCCAGCACAAACTTGACCAGCGCCACCGTGCCCATAGGCGTCGCGTGTCCAGCGGTGTCGCACAATACCAGAGCGTGCGCTCCATAATTGATGGCCGCGGCGTTCAGTTGCTTCACCGTTTCCGGATCGCAGCGCGTCGTGTCTTCGGTGGTGTACATGACTTCGAGGCCGAGCGAGACCGCGTATTTGACTGCCTTTTCGGTGGTTTGCAGCAGGAAATCGCCATTCCAGCCCTCGGTGTAACGGCGGATGGGGCTGGTTCCAAGAAACGCAGCGGCCTCGATGGCAAGGCCGGTTTTCTGCACGATCTCGGCAATCGGGCGAATGTCGTTTTCGTGCGTGCGCGCGGCGCAGTACGCCGTGATCTTCATTTTGTGGGCGACAATCTCTCGCGCCAGCGCCGTGACGTGCTCCACAGCGCGCGGACCTGCTCCCGGAAGCCCGAGGTCGAGCGTGTTGATGCCGAGCCCTTCCATCAAGTGCAGGATTTCGATCTTCTGCTCAATCGATGGATCGCGGACCGAAGGCGATTGCAATCCGTCGCGCAGCGTCTCATCCGTCAGGCGTACAGGCCCCGGCGGATGCAGCGACTTCGGATACAGAGTATTCCAGTCGTAGATGAGTTCTGAGATGTTCACGGGAAATCAGGTGTCAGGTCTTAGGTGTCAGGTCTTAGGTGTCAGGTCTTAGGTGTCAGGTCTCAGGAAAACCGGGTCTCGATCCTGAAACCTGAGACCTGACGCCTGCGACCTCTACTTCGGCTTCTCTTCCTTCGGAGGAATCGTCAACCCGAACACCGAAAGCTGACCTTGCCCCGCGACGTTCATCCCGCGTGGATCGTCGGGACTGGGCAGATAGAGCGTCTGACAAAACTCGCAGCGATAGACTTCGGCATCCGCACCCCAGGCCTTCTCCACGCAGCCGCATTCCTGTTCGAGCACGTCCACCGCGTAGAACCACCGTTTCAGGTGTCCCCCGCAGAACTTGCCCTTCTCGTTTTTCTCGTTGCAGGCACGCTGGCCCGTCTTCTTGATCTTGACTTTGTGGTTGGGGAGTTGCGGAGTCGTGCTCGAAGCCGCGATTGCCGTTTCGCCGGAAGCCATGAAATCTCCTGCGCGCGTAGTGAAAAGCCGCTTCCGCTATTTTACTCAGCCTCGCCCTTCGCACCAAGGCCAGCCCGGCCTGCGGCAAAGGTGTCGTCGAAAGGGTATCGGCTTCTGCCCGATTCAGGAGCGCCGAGCGGCGCCCGCGGAGCTGGTGACTTGGTGCGCCCAGCGCATGGCTTCATTCGACGTTTCCGCCACAAACGACAGCGACAGCTTGAGCTGTTTCCCCAGGTGCGTGACGCGTTCCCAGTCGCCGGCTTCGCGCGCCACCATAAGGTCGTAAACCGGCGAAAGGGGCGTCCGCTTGCCCGTCTTGGCACAGAGCAACTGGGCCTTGATGTCAGGGGCAAGACTCAACTCCTCGATCACCATCCCAATCGGCACCGCCAGAATCGCATCCATCAGCGAGAGCATCCCCATCAGGAACAAATCGGTTGCGCCGTGTTCGACCCGGGGTGCAACCAACTCGCAGAATCGAGCCCGCACCAGCGACGACAGAACCAGGTCGGAAGACTTTTCCTGACCCATGACCAGAGTCGTCGCCATACGCAACCACCGGACCGACTCCCGTTCCCCCAGCAGGTTCAGCGCATGCCGAATGGATAAAACGGGCGCTGGCAACCCGAGCAGTGGAGAGTTCAAATAGCGCAGCAACCGATAGCAAAGCGCGGGCTCCCGCTTCACCAAATCTTCAATCTCCGTAAAATCCACTTCGGCCTTCGAGATCGCGCTCAGCAGGCGCACGTAGGTGATTTGGGTGGCGGAAATCTGCCGGGCTTGCTGAATTTCGGGACGACGAAAGAAATATCCCTGAAACCGCGTGAACCCATTGTTCTTGGCTACCAGAAAAGTGTCCCGAGTTTCCACTTTTTGCGCCAGCATTCGGCAATGCTCGCTGCCATGGAGAGCGATCAGAATCGCACTCTGCTCCGGCGTCACCGTCCTGATGTCGACTTTGATGAAGTCGGCATAGGGAACGAGCGCTTCCCGGTCGTCGCCCGCAACAAAATTGTCCAAAGCGATCGAATATCCGCCCCGTTTGAGCCGCTTGCACGCCTCCTTCACTTCTTCGTCGGCCGCCACCGTTTCCTGAATCTCAACCACCACCTCGTTGGGCGGCAACAGCGCGAAGTATTCGGTCAACAACATTTGCCGCGAACAATTGATAAACGCAGGGTGCCCGTCGCATAACACATCGAGCCCCACCATATTCAGCGCGTCAATGGTCGCCGAAGTGGCGCGCTCGGGGTCGGAGGTAAACCGATTCTGTCCCGGACCCTCGCGAAAAAACAATTCGTAGCCGACGACCTCCTCGTCGGACGTCAGAATCGGCTGACGCGCGATGCAGGGACTGGTTTTTTCCACTGAAGCCGTTGGAGCGGGAGTATCCATGCATGCTTCTCATCGGCATTTGGCCTTACAGACTTCATCCCGTTGCATGCCACCGAAGGATGTGTCCCTCTTACCGTTGAGATGCCGGGCAGGGATGCTCCTTTTAGCCGAACTCCTTCCGCGGCGTCGCCTGATCCGCGCCCATGCGTCCAACCGTCATTTCGGCGACGAAATAGTTTTCGCCCTTCATCGGGACGCCAGCCATCCGTCGCAGCATCGCGATCTGGCCGACGTGGGTGAGCGCATCGGCGATCGGGCCCTGAAACAATTTTTCGGCGGGGGCTTGCAGCGGCTTTTCCGATGCCAGATAGTCGTCGAACTTCTTCAAGGCGGCGAAAAAACGCTCGCACTCTTTTTCCCACGCGAGCGGAGCGGAATCGTGCCATTCGCGGCGACCGTCGGCCATCGAAAGAGCCCAATCCATCAGGTCGCCCATGTGCGCGAGAATCTTCCCCGGCGTGCGCGACGTTTCCGGCGAGTCGTGTTCCGCAAAAGCAGGCCCAGGATTGCGAATGGCTTTTGCTCCTCGATACGCGAGGGTAGCAAGGGTGTGGCGCAACAACGCGCGAGAATCGCTCATGGATATGCTTCCTTCTTGAGATTCGAACTTCGCTCATCATTTTCATCCGGAATGGCGTTTCTTGTCATCCCCCCGAGCCGCAATAATGGTCTGTTTTTGAGATCTGAACCCCTGATCGATCATGTTTGGAATTTGTGAGGATTGGTGAGACTATTGGGTCAGAGAACGGCAGGAGCGGCGGCATGAAAAACCGAATTGCTATGTGGGCGAGTGCAGGCTTTCTTGTGGCAAGCTTCTGGGCGCTTTATTTCTCTCCCCCCGCCCCAACTCCGATAACTTCAGCCGGGCTGGCTTGGACTCTCGCCCGTGTAACTTGCCCAGTTGTGTTTGCCAGTTTTTACTTTCATTTCCCCCTCGGTGTGTATTGGACCTTGTTTGCGAATGCTGCGACGTATGCTCTGGTCGGTCTGATCATGGAAAGCACGCGGCAACAACTAAAGCAGACGAAATAATTCGAAACAGCCCACCCCTCGACCGGCGGATCGTCGTCGACAGCCCAATCAGCCCGACAAGCCACGCCGTGCGCCACGCCGTGCGCCGCGTTGCCGATCTCCCCGCCGCTCTGCTACTTTGAATGGTTCTGTCCGCCATTTGCGGACTCCGTGGGGAGACGAATATGCCAGCCATCAAATTCCGTGGTGTGGATTTCATCGAATTCGACACGTTGCTGAACGACGACGAGCGTCTAGTGCGAGACACTGCGCGCAAGTTCATCGAAGACAACCTCGTCCCGATCATTGAGGAGTGCAACCGCGCCGGCCGCTTCCCCCGCGAACTGGTAAAGCCCATGGCCGACCTAGGATTCTTCGGCGCATCGCTCGAAGGCTACGGCTGCGCCGGTATGTCGAACGCCGAATACGGCTTAGTCACGCAGGAACTCGAACGCGGCGATTCCGGCGTGCGCTCGTTTGTCAGCGTGCAGTCGGCGCTGGTGATGTATCCCATTTACACCTTCGGGTCAGACGACCAGAAAAACACCTGGCTCCCTGCCATGCAGAAAGGCGAAAAGCTCGGCTGCTTCGGCTTGACCGAACCCGATTTCGGATCGAATCCCGGAGGCATGAGAACGCGCGCCCGCAAGGTTGGCAAAGAATATGTATTAAACGGCGAGAAGATGTGGATCACCTCCGGCACCATCGCCGACGTGGCCGTGATCTGGGCCAAGGTCGAAAACGAAGACAATAAAGTGCGCGGATTTCTGGTCGAGACCGACCGCCCCGGATTCAAAGCCGACGACATTCACGGCAAGTGGTCGCTGCGCGCTTCGGTGACGTCGGGCTTGTCTTTGCAGGATGTGCACATCCCCGACTCGAACCTCCTGCCCGGAACGGGCGGATTGAAGTCTCCGCTGATGTGCTTGAATCAGGCGCGCTACGGAATCTCATGGGGCGCAGTCGGCGCGGCGATGGCGTGCTACGACTGCGCGCTCCAATATTCACTGCTGCGGAAGCAGTTCCGCGATCAGCCCATCGCCTCGCATCAACTCGTCCAGCAAAAGCTCACCTGGATGATCAACGAAATCACCAAAGCGCAATTATTAGTGCTGCAAGTCGGACGATTGAAAGATGCCGGAAAAGTGCAGCATCAACACATTTCCATGGCCAAGAGAAACAATGTCTGGATGGCCCTCGAATGCGCCCGCCTCTCACGAGATATTCTCGGAGCGAACGGCGTGGCCGACGATTACCCCATCATGCGGCACCTGATGAACCTTGAAAGCGTAAAGACCTACGAAGGCACGCATGACATCCACACGCTGATTATCGGGGCCAGCGTGACAGGGATTGACGCGTTCTAGAGACAACGCGCGGGCGTCGCTGCCCGCATCGTCTCATCAGGCTGAATACAACTCCCCCAGCAACTCATACGCCCGCCGCAGGTGCGGAATCACGATCGTTCCTCCCACCACCATCGCCACGTTGATCGCTTCTTCCTGCTCCGCGCGCGTCACCCCCAGTCGATAGCACTGAATCGCGTGATAGCTGATGCAGTCGTCGCAACGCAGGCATGCCGAGGCGACCATGCCCATCAATTCCTTGGACTTCGCCGTCAAAGCGCCGTCCATGTAGGTGTTGTGATCGAGATTGTAGAGGCGCTTAACCAGAAAATTATCGGCCTTGTCTACGTTTTCATTCAGCCGCTTGCGAGTGTCCAGAAATCGCCGGGCAAGTTCGCTCTTCTCCGCCACCTGCTTCTCGGTGAAGACGTAGGTCGGTTCTTTGCGGTCGGTGGTCATGATCGAAAGATTACCAGACGGTTTTGCCGCATGGAATGTTGACGGGAGTTTCCGCGCCACACCCCTGTGACGGGTAGTGTCCTAATTTGGATTATGGCGCTATGTTGCTTGGTTATAGGCTTGGGGCAAGCCGTCTCTGCGAAAACCCTTTTCTCGCGGATCGCCGCCCAGGGGGAAATGGTAGACGAAGCCAAATCTGGTTTCGTGAAGCCGTGTGTAGGCGTCTCGATAGACCATGATTCCGAACGCATACAAAAAGCATTCCTGCCGTGTAACTCGAACGCTTTCTATGCGATTCAATATAGGACTCGGTTCAAGAAACTGGATAAACCCTATCGAATCGCCGGGAACAAGCGGCAAGTCATTCAAGGGGATTCTTTCGCCGTAGTCCGGCTCGCTCGGGATGTCTTCCAGTCTTTCAACCTTGTAGTAGCGGATTGCGGATTCAACCAGTCTGGCGGGACTGTTCCCCGTAGTCTTGAAGGAACAGCTAAACACGTTGTGCTTGTCGGCTCCAACCAGATGCCGTTCCATATTGCTTTCTCCGCCCGGAATAAATCCGAGAACGGGAGCATTATCAACGGGGGAAGCGATGACCCAAGCGCGTTCCGTGTCTCTAGTGGTTATGATCTGATCCGCCATAATGCCAGCCTGACGGCGATACATCAACCATTGCAAAACCATAACCCCGACTTGAATGAATCCGACAAAAACCAGAAGTCCTGTAAACCATACGATTTTCCGTTGAATTTTAAGGTCTTCCTCGTGTGTCTTGCGTTCAGTTTCATTTCGTTGGTCATCTTCGGATACGGCGCTAACATGATCCTTCGGTAAAATGGGAGTATTCGCGGTTTGAGTAGCAATCGTGGCAGGTTGGGATGGTTTCTGCTTGGGATTGGTAGCATCTGCTTGATTAGCGATCTGAGCACCATTGGGCTTGGCAGCCCCTTTGCTTTCTGGCGCTTTCGCTGGCTGCTGGGCGAGGATGAGCACTGCGACTATCAGCCACTTCATAACGGCACAATTGTACTACAGAAATACCTTGACAAATTCTATTGTTGTAGTACAGTAATAGACATGGCAAACGTACTCAATCCAGACAAGCAAATCGCGGTTATCGGTGCCTTGGCGGAAGGCTCTAGCATCCGTTCAATCGAGCGCATTACAGGCGTTCACCGCGATACGATCATGCGGTTAGGCGTGAAAGTTGGCCAGGGATGTGCGACCCTGCTGGATGCGAAGATGCGCGATCTGTCCTGCCATCATCTCCAGTTCGATGAGATTTGGGGATTCATCGGCAAAAAACAGCGCAACTTGCTCGTAGATGACGATGAGACTCAGTTCGGCGACGTGTGGACGTTTTGCGCGATTGATGCTGAAACCAAACTAGTGCCATCGTTTCGTTGCGGCAAGCGTGATGCTGTGACCGCGAATGCTTTTGTCGAGGACGTAGCCAGCCGGATGCGTACCCGCGTCCAAGTTACCACGGACGCTCTAAGGCTCTACGTAGAAGCGATAGAGCGCGGCTTTGGCGCTGACGTGGATTATGGCCGCGTCATCAAGACGTATGCCCATGATGACTCGATCCACCCGGAACGCCGCTATAGCGCCCCTGAGATCGTGACCACAGAGAAAGAAATCGTGAACGGTCACCCGGATATGGAACTGGCGTCCACCAGCCATGTCGAGCGACTAAACGGCACCACGCGGCTGCACATGCGCCGATTGACCCGTCTGACTTACGCTTTCAGCAAGAAGCTAGAAAACTTCAAGGCAGCCGCCGCGCTGCACTTTGCCTACTACAATCTGGTAAAGCGTCACGGAACGTTGCGCTGTACGCCCGCGATGGCGGCGGGAGTTGAGCAAAGCTTTTGGAGTGTTGGCGAACTACTTGAGAGGACAGCATAGTTATGACCAGCGAAGATCAAGATGCTGTTGTGGGGAGAACCATCCGACAACTCCGCGACGTAAAAGAAAAATTAGCAAAACTGAAGGCACATGTTCATAGCATCGGCGACTCCTTCAGTACAGTTGCCCATCACCTGCGCAACCAGCCGGAACTTCTTCGGTTTCAGAATGAGATCACGGATGATCGATTTATTGAGAGCAGGGAAGAATGGAGGGCTAATCGGGGAGCACCTGAACCACACATTCCTTTAAAAGACGACATTGATCTCGCCAATATTTTAGCTTGCCGCGATGAGATAAGGGAATGCGTATTAGAACAAGACCGTTTGCAGCAAAGCCTGAAGCAGATGGGTTATGGCGGAAGCTTATGACGATGGGTGGCTACATCCAAGAATTACAGGACGTGATCCGCCGATTGCATGGCGCTGAGGCTACGCATGTTGAAAGCGTGCCAGTGAAAGAGACATTCAAGGGTCAGACGGTATGGGAAGGGATTGTTGAGGTATTCGAGTTGACGGGGCACGCCACGGCGCACAGAGCTTACGCTTGGGCGAACGGTACAAACGATCCTGAGCACCCACGGCATCACGTCACGGTTCTGCATCTCCATCCAATCAAGTCAGCACAGGACGCGGTTAGAGCGGCCATTGTGCAGGAGTTTAGAAGCCTTGAGCCAGCCGAGTAAAACGCGAAAGAAAGCCGGACGGCCCAAACTGCCAAAGGGTGAAGCAATGGGCAGTGTAATCCAGGTACGCTTTACCGCTGAGGATACGAAGGGCATAGCAGCGGCGGCGAAGGCCAGCAAAGTTACCGTCTCGGAGTGGATTAGGAGCACGATTCATGCCAATCTTGAAGCGTAAAAAAATCAAATTAGGACACTACCCTGTGACGCCTGCCCTTCCCTAAGCGCCCCGAAGGGGCTATATTTCCTAGTCGCATTTCTATCGAGGAGGCATTCATGGCAACCCAAA
>Ga0224552_1000272_pt1 | contig 11971 bp, 8 predicted proteins | sample 714S215metaG_FD_179907 | JGI IMG/M metagenome (GOLD analysis project Ga0224552, IMG submission 179907) | Peat soil microbial communities from Stordalen Mire, Sweden - 717 S2 1-5 | ecosystem: Environmental > Terrestrial > Soil > Wetlands > Peat | place: Sweden: Norrbotten County, Stordalen Mire... | reverse complement strand
CGGACCGCCGCCAAGTCCAACCTCGACTGATCGCTAGGACGACACCAGGCCCATTTCGAGGAGGACCCGGAACACTTCGTCGGCGGCGTCTTCGGCGGATTCGAACGAGGAATCAATGTGGACTTCCGGATGAAGCGGCGCCTCGTAGGGCGAATCGATGCCGGTGAAATTTGGCAACTGCCCGGATCGCGCTCTCTTGTAAAGACCCTTGACGTCGCGTTCTTCGGCGACTTCCAACGGTGTGTCCACGTGGACCTCGACGAAACGGCCGGGTCCGGCGAGTTCGCGCGCGGCGTCACGACCCGCGCGAAACGGCGAAATGGCGGCCACCAGGACGATCATGCCAACGTGGTTGAAGAGGCGAGCGAGTTCCCCGACGCGACGAATGTTCTCCACTCGGTCGGCGTCACTAAAGCCGAGATCACGATTCAAGCCGTGCCGAAGCGCGTCACCGTCAAGGTTGTGCACGGCGAATCCCCCCTCGCGGAGGCGTTCCTCGACGACCAACGCGATCGTTGATTTTCCAGCTCCGGAGATGCCGGTGAACCAAATCACGAACGTCGAGTCAGAAGGATCGATCAGCGACACGTACCTTAGAACTCCAGTTCAGAATCAGCGAGTGATCTTCGCCGCGAGGCGACCCAGGGGTCCGGGAATGAGTCGCCTCACTCGGTCGAGGCGGTCTCGCAGTAGTTCTGCCTCGCGAGTCGCCTCTTCGCTCCGCTGCCAAAGGATTGCGTTCTCGGTGAGGAGATTCGCGTTGTGCGTCTCCAATTCGCCAATCGCGGCGACGGCCCACTGAAGAAGAACGCGCCGCTCCTCGAGGAGTGGCTCTTCCCACCACCCCGGCTCGAGCGACGTCCCCATGTCGAACACGTCGTGTCGGCCGCGCTGGTCCAACGTGAGTTTCATCAATTCATTTATCTCAACGGGTGACGCTTCGGCGACGAGGTTCGCATTGACGATCGTGTTCCGACGAAGATCCGGGTGGATCGCAGCGATCGCCTTCGTGAGGTCAAGGTCCTCGGGCCCTTCGCCCCAGGCTCCGAGGCTCGCAGCGATATCGGTGAGAACCGCAGAAGGATTCTCAATGAGATCGGCGTAGTTGCACACGTGTACGCGCGCCCCTTGAAGGTCGCGCAGCATCGCCCGGTTGTACGTAGCCCACAACGCAAGACCCGTGAGCGTGCGCAGTTCGTCGCGTCTGGTCAACGACGCCGCCACTTCCAACGGGTCGCGAACGATGACAACGGCGCAATCCTTATCGTTCGTGATCTGTCGCCACAGTGGAAGCAGGATCGAAATTCGAGGATCCTTGAGTAGGTACGGATCGTTCCCAAAGAGTTCACCCAGGGCCGCGCGCTGCGCGTCGACGAATTGAATCGCCACGTCTTCCTTGGTCCAGTCGTGTGGGAAGATCGGCGGGCTGTCCCAGCGACCCCCGAAATGTGCGAGCAAATCGTCGTTCGCTCGAACGATGCTCAGCAACTCGAAATAGCCCTCGGGGTTTCCGTCGTCGGCAGGCATGAGGTCGTCGGGCGGCCCGATCCCAAAACCCATCGCCCCCAGGGCGCCCGCCAATGCGGACGTGCCCGATCGATGCATTCCCAAAACGAGTACTCCCATGCAACAAAACTACCTCGGGTCCTTCACTCGATTCCAGTGGATGTCCTCGACGCAGACGACATCGCAGTTATTTCGCACCACGTATGACAATCGGAAATGCCGAAATATCGCTGCATCGAACAATTGGGTAATCAAAACCGGTTGCGACGTTACCGCGTCATCACCAACCTTCTACGTTGCCGCGATGAGTCACGACCACGTACGAGGTCGTACTACGGTTTATTTCGCGCGTACGAATCCACCACGAACGACGATCGCGACGAGATAGAGCACCGTGACACTCACTACTTCCTTAGTCATACCGGCCTACAACGAGTCGCTACGACTCGCGGCGGGTTTTGAACGACTGCGACCGGTCCTCGAAGAGATGAACCCCGAAGAGGTCGAAGTGATCGTCGTGGACGACGGTTCGAGTGACGACACCTTGCAGGTCGCCAACAGCGTGTACGGTCATCTACCCCACGTGCTGTTCGTCCAGCAACCCGAGAACCGAGGAAAGGGGGCCGCCGTGCGGCTCGGCATCTCGGTCGCTCGCGCGCCGTTCGTGATCGCGACCGACGCCGACTTGTCGATCCGACCGGTCCACTTGCCCGATTTCGTGGTCGCCCTGCACGACACCCCCCTCGTGCCGGGTTCGCGCGAACAAGACACCAACGACGGCTACGACGCGTTCGTACGTACGCTGGCCGGACGAGTCTTCAATCTCCTCGTTCGCCATTACACCGGCACGACACTGCGCGACACCCAGTGCGGGTGCAAGGGATTCCAGTTGGGACCAGCGAGAATCCTGGGGCTCCTTGGCTTCTACGACCGCTTCGTGTACGACGCGGAGATGCTCTATCTCGCCGACCAGTTAGGCATCATGATCCAACCCATCCCCGTCACGTGGGACGACATCGCGGGCTCCACCGTCCACGTGGGACGCGACTCGATCCAAATGATCCGCGACCTTCGTTCCCTCAAGCATCGAAAGTACGAGAATCCCGTCGTCGAACTCGAGACCGACGTCGACGTCCAGTCGGTCGACGACGCGGCGCGCAAAGCGCGCGTGCAGGGAACCGTCATCGCTCGAGGAACGCATAACGCGTTGGTGGTGTTGCCGCGCGACGGGGCCGTCGCCGGCGTGGGAATCGCCGCGACGCTCGGTGGATCGCTGCGCACCGCGGGACTGGCCGAACTGCGAGGTCGCACGTACGACGCCGTCACCCCCTCGCAGTAGGCGCGTCGAGCACGCGATGGGCTAGGCGCGACTTTCGAGGGTCGAGAGGAAACGATTCAACGAGTCGAGGGTCGCCTTCACCGCCGAGATGAGATCGTCTTCGGAACGCGCGATACCAAAACGATCGGCTTCGTTCGCCAGCGAACGAAGCGTCACGATGACCGGCCAGTCTCGACCGTTCGTGACGTTGGTCACCGTCATGAGCGAATACGGTACGTCGTAGCCGAGGTCACGCAACGCCGCGAGCGTTGCTTCGGCGCCGCCGATCAGAGGGCCACTGCCGGCGCGTCCGATCCCGGTACGACCGTCGACCGATAGTTGCACCTCACAGAAACCATCGGAGGTGTCGTAGTCGGCACGGATCAGCGCGACTCGAGGACCTTCGCCGCGTTGGATGTCAACCAGCGCACGATTCGCGTCTTCAACGACGACGGCCGCTTCGGGATAGTAGAGACTGGCGATCTGATTGGCCGCGCTGCGCGTCGCCAACGGATCCTTGGAGTTCGCAATCAGCGTGACGACGTTGACGTCGCCGTTGGCGTGCTTGGTGATACCGACATTGAGAACCCCGGGCAACGAACGCAGCTCGAGTTCGAAGTCTTCTTCCGTTCTTGACATCATGAGATGCGAATGCCCTTCTTCTCGTAGAGACGTCCGTCGGCCATCCGCAGTAGCTCGCCCGGATCGGTCGAGTCACGCGGAGAAGTCGCGGTCCCGATTGTGAACTCTACGGGATTGCCGAGCGCCACGAGGTGACCCTTCAGCCGTTCGGTGAAGCCCGAGGACTCGTGTCCCTCTGCGTTACTCAAGATCACCGCGAACTCGTCCCCGCCGATGCGCGCTGCGGTGTCGCCCTGGCGAACGGCCTGGCGCAACGCGAACCCGAATTGACGTAACAAATGGTTGCCGAACTCGTGGCCGGACTTGTCGTTCACGGCCTTGAAGTTATTCAGATCCACTAGGACCAGCGTGAACGCCCAGCCGTAGCGAGCGCTGCGCGCGGCCGAAACTTCGAGGGCCTCATCGAAGCTGCGGCGATTCGCAATGTTGGTGAGCGGGTCGTGAGCGGCACTGAAGCGCGCGAGGTGCAGGGACATCGCCAACTGGCACGCAGTGCGCACGGCGTCACATTCGGCCGAGGGCACGGTGTCGGGTTCGCAGTAGACACCCGGCGACGCGTTGAGGTGCGCCGCCATTTCGGGTGTCACGGCTTCGCCACCGAGTCGGAACATCTGCGTGCCGAACGATTCGTTGACGAGAACGACGGCCACGTCAGTGAGTGAGTGTCGGGTCGCGAACAACTCGAGTATCGAATAGATGAATCCGACGCCGAGTTCGCGTTCGGATAGTTCGTTCAGCATCGTCTGGAACAACCACGGCTCGTAATCTTCGCCCCCAAAACCGGTGCCCGGATCGACCGCGTGAATCGAGATCAGCTTCGCAGCCGACCCGGAATCATCGTCGCTCTCATCGCGCATGGACTCGGCCATCGAACCGTTCTTGGAGCTCACAGTTGCAAGTCTGCCAGTTCGACCGGGGTCGGTTCGACGGACCTCAGGATCGAAGCAGCGACGGCTCCTTCTCGGAGCATTTCGGAGAGTTCCGCAGCGGGAACGGGTCGCGAAATGAGATAGCCCTGGCCGCGGTAACAACCGAGTTCGAGCAGCTTTTGGATGATCGTGTCGGACTCGATGCCCTCGGCGATGACGCCCAGGTTCAGCGCCGCGCCCAGTCGGATGATCGACTCCACAATGGCCCGGTCGTAGGCGTCAGTCGTGATCCCGCGCACGAAACTCATATCGAGCTTCAGGAGGTCCACCGGGAGGTTCTTCAGGCCGGTCATCGACGCGAAGCCCGTGCCGAAGTCATCCAGGGCGATCTCGACGCCGAGCGCCTGGAAACTCTTCAGAATCTTGGCGATCCGCTCCGGCTCATCCAGGACGGCGTATTCGGTGATCTCAATGCACAGGCGGTTGCCGGGGACGTTGTTCTCGCGCAGACAGCGTTCAACGAACTCAACCAAGTCGCCCATCTTGAAGTCGGCCGGCGACATGTTGATGCGCACGATAAAGGGCAGCTCCGGGTACTCAATCTGCCAGATCGCCAACTGGCGACAGGCTTCGGCGAAGACCCAGCGGCCCAGTTCGGTGACCAATCCCGTCTCCTCGGCCACCGTAATGAATTCTGAGGCCGCCAGGAGTCCGCGCGTCGGGTGCTCCCAACGGACGAGGGCCTCGGCGGCGAGCACCGCGCCGGTACGAAGATTCACCTCGGGCTGGAAGTGCAGACGCAGACCACCCATATCTATGGCTTCGCGCAGCATCAACTCCGTGCGGGAGCGGTCATTGACCTCTTCACGAAGATCACGGTCGAAAACGACGGCCTGGTTGCGACCACGGGCCTTGGCGGCGTACATGGCGACGTCGGCCCACCCGAGCAGGTCCAGTTCACTCTGTTCGCCCGGTTCGGCCATGGCGATGCCGATGCTCGCGGTATGGGTGACCTCCTGGCCGGCGATAGCCACCGGTTGGGCGATCACGTCGAGAATGCGATAGGCCGTGGCGAGAATCTCCATCTCGCTCTTGGCCTTATCGACGATGAAGACGAACTCGTCGCCCCCGAGACGAGCGGCGAAGTCGTTGGTGCGAATACTGGTACGGATTCGATCCGCGATCGTGACGAGGAGGCGGTCACCACTGCCGTGCCCCAAGTAGTCGTTCATGATCTTGAAACGGTCGAGGTCGATCACCATCACGGCGGTCTGTCGCTTCGCGTTGAGTCGAGACTTCAGCTCGTGGATCAGCGCTCGGCGGTTGGGCAGGCCCGTCAGTTCATCGTGGTTCGCGTTGAAGCGCGTGCGCTCCTCGGCGTCGATTCGGCCCTGGAGTTGCACGAGCATGGAGGCGACCGCCTGGAGAGCATTGATCTCAGGCGTGTTCCAATTGTGCAGGTTGAAGTGAAGGAAGCCGAGCACCCCCCACGTTGAATCGCCGAGCAGGAGCGGTACGGCGACGCCGGCGGCGGGGGTGATGCCCGCTCCGTCGATCATTCGGTCGCGATAGTCGTCGGTGATGTCCTCGGTACCGGTCAGATACGGTGAGCGCAGATCGCGCAGCGCCATAAAAATCGGGTCCGCGTCAAAGGAGATCTCGCCCAGTGGGTCCGGGTCGGGTATTTCATCTCGCGGCGGCCATTCCGACTCGAGAATGGTGAGGCCTCGAACGAGGTCATGACGTCGAATGAATGCGACGTCCGCGTTGAGGAATTCAGCAAGAACCTGGCAGACCCAGTCGAGGACTTCTTGTCGATTCGTCGCCGATGCCGGCATGAGCTTTTCGGCAACTTGAGCGACTAATTCGTCAAGGCGACGCTGATGCAGCAACAGCCCTTCGCGAGTCGCGAGCGTCGCTACGTGGCTCAACAGACTGCCGAAGGCCTTGGTCAGGGAACGTTCGCGACCGGACCAAGTGCGTCCATGTCGCGCAACGACCAGGGCGCCGACGACGTCACCGTCTTGCACCACGATCGAATCGACGAGGACGCCCCATTCAACGCCGAGGACCACGCACGAGAATCCACCGAAGGGAATCTCGCCGGTCAACTGAAGCCGCACCCGCTCACTGATGCTGTCAAACGCACGCTCGGCGTCCGTGCCGACGAGTGGTTCTAGCTCGAAGCCCGGGATCGGCTTCGTGAGATTCGTCACTACCGCGACGATTTGTGTACCGGGAACGACCTGGAGGAGAGTTTCGACGACGAGACGCGTCTCTTCGCCCGCGCGGTCCAGATACGAGTGACTGAGACTTCTCATGGGGGATCTACCTTCGCCGACAGATAAAGGCCTGGATCAGGGGTTGAACCTTGCGGTTCGACCCCCGTTATGCAGTTTTGTTACCTGAGAAAGATTATTACACAGGCCGTCTAAGAAGTAAACCCCAACATTCTCACCACTTTTCATCTTTTTTCGACGGAGTAAGGCTCAATTGGAGAGATCGTTTCGGTGTCGCGGCTCAGGACGTGACTCAGTGGAAGTCGCACGCTGTGCACCGAGGGCGGGGGCGCCTGGAAGACCCGAAAGACCATGACGGCCGTCTCGCCGTCGCTGAGCCCCCAGAAATGATGGAAGCGCTCGGACTGCATGTGCATCTCATCGAGGTAGCGCTCGCCAGCCATGACGAGCATGTCAGATTCGTCAACGGCGTAAAGAAAAACTGGTGAGGTCGGTTGCACGGACAGTCCGTGCATCTCGGCCGTCAACCAGAACCTCTCCATGGCCGAGCCCCCACGCACGTACCACATCGGGTCGGCGCGCGGGACGGTGATCATGGCCAAGGCCGAACTGGTCATCACCGAAGCCTGCATCCTCATCCCGAGGGCCGATCCCGCTCGCCAGTCCGAGAGATGACCCATCACGTCAGCGCGTCCGAGAATATCGAGTGCCGCGTAACCACCCGGATCGAGCTCGAGCGTGCGGACGTCAAGGCCTTCATCCAGGACGTCGCGACCGGGCCAACGGATCTCCGACAGCATCTCTTGGTGCACGGTCGGCAACAAGAACCGCAGGCGATCGGACGCCGCGAGCAATTCCGCCCCGGCATTGATGCGACCCCGCTCGGTGGCGAAATGAAGTTGCGCCCCCTCGCGTTCGACACCACGCGTCAACGTTGCGACCGTCTCCGCTTCGATTGGGGACGGCTTGCCGATTCGGCGATTGGACGATCGACTCTGGAGATATTCGCGTAAAGGTGTGATCGCCACGTCATCTGAGGATCCGAGTTGCAATGAGGCGACGTGGTGCGAAGGTCGACCCTGGGGAAAGAGTTTCACCGGCCCGAGCTTCTTGAGCGAGGCCGCTTGGACTCGGGCATTGAAGAGGGCCGCACCGATGCCCACGTACGTCGCGCGATAGGCCACGTCCATGGTGGACGTGCGCTCGGGGATCATGAAGAACCGGATCTCGTCGTCGCTCGCCTCGAAGCGCCACGGCTGCACATTGCCGCCCGACGGCGCGCGCCGCGCGGCGTCAACGATCATCTCGATTGGGTCATCACTTTCAAGCGGTGGGTCTTGCGGCGGTGGCGTGAAGAGGTCGGCTTCGGCTTCGAGATTGACCTCAACCGGTCCGAGACTCTCGAGAATCTCTTCGACGTCGAAGCGCACCCGTCCCGACGGCAGCTCACCGCCGAGGCCGATTCGCCGCACCGCCGCCGCGACCGTCGCTGCACCGAGCGTAATTTCGCTCCCGAGTTGGGGCCAGCCCGTAATGGTCTGGCCGACTTCTAAGAGCGAGGCCGCACCGCGCGAGGACGCCTCGCGAGCTCCAATCAATCGAATCACGTACGGACCCTTTTGCGCCGTCGTCAGATTGGCCAACTTTGACGAGTCCATGTCGCCCAACAGTCCGTGGAAGATCGGACGATCCGGTTCGAGGTCGAAGCGCTCAACGTCGAGCACGCCCCGGTCACTCGTCTCCATGATCACCGGTATCTGACGATCGCGCGCCGCCTCGCGCACGAGGAACTTCATGTCCAGCGAGTCGCACTCTTCAATGACGAGGTCGAGTCCATCAAGAAACTCACCCAGGTTCTCCGGACGAATCCCGGTCGGTTCGACGACCACTCGCAAGTAGGGGTCGATCTCAGCGATTCGTAGTGCGGCGACCACCGCTTTATTGACGCCTAGGTCGAGCACGCTCGCGGGTATCCGATTCAAGTTCGACAGTTCCAACGTGTCAAAGTCGGCCAGGCGGATCTCACCCGCCAGTCCCTCCATCGCGATGACGTGGGCGATCGTATGACCGGCGCTCAGTCCCACCACGCCGATGCGAAGCGTGCGCTGTCGAGCCTGCTCGGCGCGAGTCAGTTTGTTGCGGTTGCGGTCAAGTCGAAGCGTCGAGAAGGACTTCGGCGCGAGGAGTCGAACGACGGCGCGACGCCACGGGTAATAGATCCATCGCGAGCCTTCATTGAGCAGTGGCTTGGAGACTGGAGGAATGATCTCGCCGAGTTGTTCATGTTGCTCGGCGAGACGGTCGATGATTTGCAGCGCCGAGTCCTCTCGAAGAATGCGCAGAACCTCTCGTTGTGCTCGTTCACCGACGTCCAAGATGAGCGGGCGACTGGCCCGATTGCGGGTCGAGGCCGGCTCAATTGGACCCTCCCCCGAGCGAGAAGGACCTCGAAGGAGTTGCTCGGCCTCGCGTCGATAGGCCTGTTGATTCACCGACGTCGCGAGTTCATAGGTGCGCCCACGTTGCCACGCGACCGCCACGGTGCGATAACGCTCGTCGGGGAATGGCACCCAATGTGTTCCAACCTGTAGCGCCCCCGTTACGTCACCGACTGGCATCAACGCGTCCGACACCGCAGCGATGGCGAACTCCGCGCCCAACCAGTTCATGCCGTGCGTGACCGAACGCGAGATGGCGGCCAGGAGTCGCGCGCCGACCACTGAGGCGCCCTTAGACCACGCGCCCTTAATTTCCAGCGCGCCGAGTCGAATCTCTTGTTCGATCAGATCGTGAATGATTCCGATTTCCGGCGACGACGACATCTCTTCGATGATCGCGGCTTGGTGACTGCCCTCCAGCGGGCCGTGGAAACGCACGCCAGCGACCGCGGAACCGTCGGCATCAAATCCCAGAATGAACAGCGGCACACCGTTGCCCTCTTCGAGTTCGAGGCGTCGCAACGTTCCCTCAAATCCTCGACTGCGGAAGATGCCCTCGGCCTCGTTGAGGTAAACCTTCCAGAGATCGGGTCGCTCCAAAGGATGGTGGCCTTCGAAACGTACTCCTGATTCTTGGTCTACGAAACTCGAGCCGTACCGATACCGACGACCGATTGAGTTACCCACTGACCACCTTTTCCAATCCGCGTGCGAAGGCCGACAGCCGTCAATTTGCCGCCATTTCCCTTGAAACTATAGTGAATCGTCCCTTGAATATGGTGGACCGAAAAGTCCCAACTTTGTTCAGTCGAAAGTCGAAAAACGCGAAAGGTCGTAGCCGCGAGTTCGCGCCACGCAACCTCAGTGGTCCTCAGATTTCCTTTCGGTACAACTAGAATTCACACGCCGCGTCCATAGAATGGACAACATGTCGACTATCAGTCGTCTAGAAGTATGTTTTCACCAGGGCAATACCGAAGTACGAAGTTCTCATTGTCATGGTTTTGTCACAACATTGGCCACGAACACGGATGGAGAGAATGACCAAGATTCTGGTCGTAGATGACGACTCTGAGATGACCAAGCTCCTCGACACGTTCTTGACCGGAGAAGGTCATGAAGTCCTAGTGGCCGCCGATGGCGGCACAGCCGTTCGGGCCACTTCCTCGATGGAACCGGACTTGGTCCTCTTGGACATTGTCCTGGGCACCGAGGACGGACGTGACGTCCTTCGCGAACTGCGACTCATCAGCGACGTACCGGTGATCTTCCTAACTGGACGGGGACTTGAGTCGGAGCGGATTGCCGGGTTGAAACTCGGTGCCGACGACTACATCGTGAAGCCGTTTTCTTTGGGCGAAGTATCGGCCCGCATTGAATCGGTTCTGCGACGTTCTGGCGCCAACTTGGCACAGTTGCACATCGACGCTCCGACGTTGCACTTTGGTGACCTGCTCATCAACGAGAACACGCATGAAGTCCATCTTCGCGGCGCGCTGCTCGAACTCACCTCCAAGGAGTTCGCACTCCTCGCGTTCCTCGCACGATCACCTCGACAGGTGTTCTCGCGCGAACAACTGCTCGAACACGTGTGGGAGTCCTCCAGCGAGTGGCAGAACGAGGCCACCGTGACCGAGCACATTCGTCGACTTCGCGCGAAGCTCGAAGTCGACCCCGATCACCCTCGTTGGATTACGACGGTCCGCGGCGTCGGGTATCGCTTCGAGCCGGAATCGACCGCGACTTAACGGTCGCTCTCAGGAGCGATGGGCGAGCAGGTCGTGAACTCGGTCAACGAGGTCACTCGGTTTGAAGGGCTTCGCCAGGAAATCACAGCCGTCCGGATTCAATTCCGCGAGGATGCTTCGGTTCGCGGTGCCCGACACGAGCAGCACGGGCAGGTCGGGGCGTTTCGACTGCAATGCCGTCGCGAGATCGCGTCCCGACATCTCGCCCATCACCACGTCACTCACGAGCAAATCAAATGTCCCTTCGAACTCCTCGACCACCCGCAACGCTTGTTCGCCAGAAGCGGCTTCGGCAATCCGGTAGCCATTCCTCTCGAGGATGCGACTCATGAATCGACGCACTTCCTCGTCGTCGTCCACGATCAAAATCGTGGCGGAGCCGCGCGGCCGTTCGGGTACAGGAAGTTGCGATCGTTCGTCAACTTCTTCGGCCACCGTGGGAAAGGTGATCTCGAAGGAGGTCCCCCGACCTAGTTCGGAGCGGCACACGATGGCCCCGTGACTTTCTTCGGCGAGTCTTCTAGCCGCCGCGAGTCCCATCCCGGTCCCCTTGAAGGGCCCTTTTGTTGTGAAGAGCGGATCGAAACAGTGTTCTCGGGTCTCCTCGTCCATCCCAACGCCGGTGTCAATGAATGTCACGCTGACGTGTTCGCCTTCGACGAGACCGAGCGAAGCGGCGGCGGCGTGGTCCAGGTTGAGTGACGAGACGGCGATCGTCAATGTTCCGCCGAGCGGCATGGCGTCGCGCGCGTTGATCGCAAGATTGAGAATCATTTGCTCGAATTGATCCGCGTCCACGCGTACGTTGCCAGCTTTTCCGTCGAGATCGAAATGCACTTCTATGTTCCCGCCGAGAATTCGTTCGAGTACTTCGGCGTTGGACTGCACGACCGCCACGGGATTGAATACCACGAGCTCCGGTTCGCGCGTTCGCCCGATTGCTTGCAGCTGCGTCGTCAACATAGAAGCGCGAGACGCCGTCGACTGGATCTCCCTCACCATCTGCACGGCGCGTTCGTTGTCGTCCAGGTCGTTCGAGAGGATTTCCGCGTAACCCGAAATCAGCGTGAGGAGGTTGTTGAAGTCGTGCGCGATTCGACTCGCGACCTGACCTCGGATCTCCATCGTGTACGCGTGACGCAATTCGGCCTTGAGCTCGCGGTGATTCGTCACGTCATCTATCAACGTCAGTATCCCGGGTGTCTCAATC
>Ga0224552_1000260_pt1 | contig 12277 bp, 13 predicted proteins | sample 714S215metaG_FD_179907 | JGI IMG/M metagenome (GOLD analysis project Ga0224552, IMG submission 179907) | Peat soil microbial communities from Stordalen Mire, Sweden - 717 S2 1-5 | ecosystem: Environmental > Terrestrial > Soil > Wetlands > Peat | place: Sweden: Norrbotten County, Stordalen Mire... | reverse complement strand
GCCCACGCAACCGAGGCAAAGGTCGTCTGTTGCATCGTTCTATCAGCTCCGCTGCTGTTCACTGCACACAGTATCGGTCATTTAATGACACCTGTGCAGAGCTTCCCTAGTCGCCGCGATGACGGCGGTCGCGAATGGTAGCGGCGTCGTCGATAAAGAATCGCTCGGATTTCTGACGACGCCGAACGTCGCCAGTTTGCTCAAGCTGCGTTATTTTTCTGCGGCGAATTTGCCGATTTGGTCCGGCTCGATTCCCAGTGGAAGAATTGACGAACAACTCGCCGTCAGTTCAACCAATGTCCCGAACGGCAGCATCATTCACGCCGATTGGAGCCGCCTGTTGATTGCACAGTGGTCCGATGGTTTGCAAATCGCCATCGACCCCTATACGCAATTCCAAAATAACTACACCACGATCCGGCTGTGCGCATCGGTGCATTTTCAAATCGCAAGCCCCTTGAGTTTCAACATCATCACGGGAGTTACCTGACATGCTGAATAGTTCATCCGGCCTCGGCCCGACTTTCAAGGACCCGTTGGTGGAAGTAAAAATTCTCGCGCCGATGTGGATCGGTGGCGTGCAATTCGCCGAAGGCGACACAACCAAAATCGCAAAATCCGATGCGCAGGCGTTGAAAAATTCCACGCCGCCGCGCGTCGAAATAATTTGAATCCAAGCAACCGCGCGGCGCTGTTTGTTGTGGGGCGCTGCGCGGTGGATCGTCGGCCCGAAGGTGACACCGACGAAAAATAAATGGCCTTCGGCAGCCCCTGGCCTATTTTCATCGCTACCCGCGATGTTCAACCAGCCGGGCGACACTGCAAGGCGCTGCGCGCGCAACCCCGCGACCCGAAGACGGCGCGGGGCTTTTTCATTGAGCGGGCGAAGTAACCCTAGCAGACCGAAGTAAAAGACCAATCTCTTTCCCAAGGTCGGTGAGGGTCCAGAACAGCGCGCCAGTTTTCATTACGGTTGCGCCGTAATTAATGTCTACGTATCCAAGGCTCAAAAATTGAGCTTTCACCGCTTCCCAATCGCTTTCGCTCACGCGGCAATCAATGCCACTGTCGGAGCCGTATTCAAGCTCTCGCGCGATTTGCTGATTCAGTGTTTCATCGTTAGTGGGCGCGAGAAGTTTTATCGCCATGGCGGAAAATAGGGCACGCCAGGTCGTATTTACGGTTCTCTTTTCGGCGTAACTGCGCATGTTGCCGTATCTCGCTTCCACCGTTATTGCTAAGGGGCTTTCCAGGGGCAGCAAATCGCCCACGCGTGGACGTTTCGCGGCGGTTTCGAGTTCTTCCCGAGCTAGTTCAAGCGATTCACGAAGCCGTCTATTTGCATCCGCTAAGGCTGCCATTTGTTCGGCCGTCACAGGATCGGTACGGATTTCGTTCGACCTGAGCCAACCGACAAGCCCAGGGCGCAATTCAATCTCATGCAGCGATTGCAAAACGCCAATCTTTATATCGCGGGGATCATCGACAATCTTGGAAGACTTGCTAAGCACCTTTTCCCTGAACGATTCGAGCTTCGCGGCTTCGCCTGCCTCGGTTTTTGATGCAAGCCCAGCCGTTTCTTTGCGCGCGACAGCGTCCTCGCTAAGTACCAGGGCAAAATGTGGCATGCCGTTTACGACGGCAAAATCGTACTCTATTTCAGTGTAGCTCAGCCCTGTCAATGGTTCGATACTTCCGTATCGAGCGCCGAGAATGAGCAAGTAAACATCCGACTCTTTGATCCACTGCATAATGACCTCAAGCTGGCTTGCATCGCCCGCCGTGAACAGCTCCATTCCCGCAGGAATGTGGTGGGCGAGTAGCACTGCTTCAACAGCCGCCTGCCTTTCCTCACGCAGGTCAACGAAGGTCGATGAAATGAACACTTGTAGCTTGCGATTCATTGCTTAGCCAGCGTCGCGCCCGTCACCACGTCGTATGAAGCACACCGGGTCGCGAAGATCGCGGCTCACAGAATTCCTGCGACGTTGAAGCGCTTGCCCTTACGACGCCCTTACGGGGGAATCCCAAAAAACCAGCTATCGCTCAAACCCTATTTTTTATGGTGCCGCAAAGAGGATTCGAACCCCTGACCCACGCATTACGAATGCGTTGCTCTACCAACTGAGCTATTGCGGCACGGAAACCGGAAAAAGGGCCCGCATTCTACCCGGTTGGATCGACCGACGATAGGCTGGCGCCGCGCTTGGCCACCTCGCGCAAGTCCCGCGGCAAGGCGAAGATCACGTGTTCGGACCGTCCGGCCAGTTCGTCCACCAGTTCACCGCCCCAGCTGCGCAATTGCTCCACGACCCCCTGCACCAGCACCTCCGGTGCCGACGCGCCCGCTGTCACGCCGACGGTGGTGGCGCCCGCGAACCAATCGCGCCGTAGCTCTTCGGGTCCGTCGACCAGGTAGCCCGGCTTGCCGGACTTTTCGGCGAGCTCGCGCAGCCGGTTCGAATTGGAACTGCTCTGGGAGCCGACCACCACCAGCAGGTCGCAGCGCCCGATCATCTCCTTGACCGCATCCTGGCGGTTCTGGGTGGCATAACAGATGTCCTCCTTGAGCGGCGACTTCAACCTGGGGAAACGCCCCCGCAGGGCCTCGACCACCTCGGCCGTGTCGTCCACGGAAAGCGTGGTCTGGGTGACGAAGGCGAGATTGTCCGGATTGCCCACCTGCACGCTCAGGGCATCCTCCACGTCCTCGATGAGAATGATGCGCCCGCCCTGCGAGGTATCGAACTGACCGATGGTACCTTCGACCTCCGGATGGCCCGCATGGCCGATCAGGAAAACCTCGCGCGCCTCGCGCGCGTAGCGCGCCACTTCCATGTGCACCTTGGTCACCAGCGGGCAGGTGGCATCGAACACGTGCAGCAGGCGGCGTTGGGCCTCCTGCTGCACGGATCTCGGCACACCGTGGGCGCTGAAGATGACCGTGCATGCATCCGGCACCTCGGCCAGATCCTCGACGAACACGGCGCCGATGCCGCGCAGCCGCTCCACGACGTACTTGTTGTGCACCACCTCGTGGCGGACGTAAATCGGCGCCCCAAACAGCTGGATGGCGCGTTCCACGATGTCGATGGCGCGATCGACCCCGGCACAGAAACCGCGCGGATTGGCCAGCAATATGTGCATCAGGAGTTCCGCCTGGCGTCGAGCAGTGCATCCAACAACAAACACGCGGCGCCGACCGTTATGGCCGAATCGGCGACGTTGAAGGCAGGAAAATACGCCCGATCCCAGTGAAAGTGTATGAAATCGATGACATGCCCCAGGCGGATGCGGTCGATGACGTTGCCGAGCGCCCCGCCGAGTACCAGAGCCAGACCGGCCGCCAGCAGGGCATGGGCATTGCGGGGCAGCCGCCACAGCCACACCCCGATCACGGCGCTCACGCACAGCGCCAGACCGATGAACAGCCAGCGCTGCCAGCCGGAAGCCGAGGCCAGAAAGCTGAACGCGGCGCCCACATTATGCATTCGCGTGATATCCAGGATCGGCAGCACCGTCGTGAACTCAAATTCGCCGAAGTTGCGGGTAATATAAGTTTTGGTGACCTGATCCGCCAGGACCACAAAGGCGGACATCAAAAGCCATGCCCGCGCGTTGCCGCGACCCTCCTCGGTGCTCATGCGAATCGACGCTCCTCGCCGGGACCTTCGACGTTGACGACGCAGCGCGCGCAAAGTTCCGGGTGGCGCGGATCGCTGCCGACATCGGCGCGGCGGTGCCAGCAGCGCACGCATTTGGGCTGCTCCGCCGGCCGCACCTGCAGCCACACGCCCTCCTCGGCGGCGGCGACCGCATCCGCGGGCGGCGCGTCGGTTTCGATGACCCGCGCCTGGCTGGTGATCAGCACGAAGCGCAGCTCGTCGCCGAGCCCCTGGAATCGGGAGGCCTGCGCCGGTCGCGCGTACACCGTCACTTCGGCTTCGAGCGGTGCGCCGATGCCGCCGGCGGCGCGCAGGCGTTCCAGTTCGCGCGACACGTCCGCCTTCAGGGCGATCAACGCCGGCCAGTCGAGCGCCGCCGGACGCTCCGCGCCGGCCGGCAGGTCGTGCCAACCCTGCAGGAACACCGACTCCGAATGCGGCCCGGGCAGGTAGCCCCAGGTTTCCTCTGCCGTGAAGCTCAAGATGGGCGCAAGCCAGCGCACCATCGACTCGGCCAGGTGATACATCGCGGTCTGCGCCGATCGTCGCGGTGCGCTCAGCGCGCCGGTGGTGTAGAGGCGATCTTTGATGATGTCGAGGTAGAAGCCACCGAGCTCCACCACGCAGAAATTGTGCACTTCCTGGTAGATCACATGGAATTCATAGTTGCGATACGCCGTGACGATGTCGTTGTGCAGGGCGAAGGTCTTGGCGATCACCCACTGGTCGATGGCCACCAGCTCCTCCCACGGCACGAGCTGGCGCTGCGGATCAAAGCCATGCAGGTTGCCGAGCAGGAAGCGCAGGGTGTTGCGCATCCGGCGATAGGAGTCGGCCATGCGCCTCAGTATCTCGTCCGATACGCTCATTTCGTTGGAGTAATCGGTTGCCGCCACCCACAGCCGCACCACGTCGGCCCCCAGGGTGCTGGTCAATTTCTGCGGCACGAGAATGTTGCCGATGGATTTCGACATCTTGCGGCCGGTCTCATCGACCGTGAAGCCGTGCGTGAGAACCGCGCGATATGGTGCTCGGCCGTACAGCGCCACCGAGGTCAACAGCGAGCTGTGGAACCAGCCACGGTGCTGATCCGAGCCTTCCAGGTACAGGTCGGCCGGCGAGCTGATTTCAGGGCGCATCCGCGCCAGGCAGTAATGCACCACGCCCGAATCGAACCAGACATCCATGACGTCGGTAGCCTTGTCGTACAGGCTCGCCTCGGCGCCCAAGAGCGTCGCCGGGTCCAGATCGAACCAGGCGTCGATGCCGCCGACCTCCACGAGTTTGGCCACGGCCTCGATAAGCTCGGCGGTGCGTGGATGCAGATCGCCGCTCTGCTTGTTGACGAACAGCGGGATGGGCACGCCCCAGGTTCGCTGCCGCGAGACGCACCAATCGGGCCGGCCCGCGATCATGGCGCTGATGCGCTGCTCGCCCCAGGCGGGCATCCAGTCGACGTGTTCGATGGCCTCGAGCGCGCCCTTGCGCAAGCCCGCCTGTTCCATGCTGATGAACCACTGTGGCGTGGCGCGAAATATCACCGGAGTCTTGTGGCGCCAGCAATGCGGATAGGCGTGGTTGTAGGCCTCCGCCTTGAGCAGCCGGCCGCGGGTCTCGAGCACCTCGATCACGTGCGAATTCGCCTCGAACACCCCCTCGCCGGCGAACAGCGGCGTGTTCGGCAGGAACCGCCCGTCTCCGCCCACCGGGTTGTCGATCTCGAGCCCGTAGCGGCGCCCGACGATGTAGTCATCCAGACCATGTCCGGGAGCCGTATGCACGGCGCCGGTGCCCGCCTCGAGGGTCACATGTTCACCCAATACCACCGGGACGCGTCGCTCGTAAAATGGGTGCTCCAGCTGCAGATGTTCGAGCGCATCCCCCGCAACCTCGGCAAGCACCGTCCAGCTGCCAACACCCAGTGTCTGCATGACCGCTTCGAGCCGCTCGCTCGCCAGCACCACGCGCTCAACGCCCGCACCCGCATCGAAATCCACGATGGCGTATTGGAACTGAGGGTGCACGGCGACCGCCCGGTTCGCCGGCAGCGTCCACGGCGTCGTCGTCCATATCGCGATCGAGGCCGGCACGTCGGCGGTCTCGATACCCAAGCGCCGCGCCAGATCGGCCGGATCGGCCACCGCGAAGCGCACGTAGATGCTCGGCGAGGTCTTCTCCTCGTACTCGACCTCCGCCTCCGCCAACGCCGAGCGGCAATTCAGGCACCAATGCACCGGCTTGAAGCCCTTGTACACGTGGCCGTTCTTGACGATGCCGCCGAATGCACGCAGCTGATCCGCCTCGAACTGCGGCATCATGGTCAGATACGGGTGATCCCAATCCCCGAGCACGCCCAGGCGTTCGAAGTCGCTGCGCTGCGCGCCGACCTGCGCCAGTGCGTAATCGCGGCAAGCGGCGCGAAACGCCTTGGCGTCGAGCTTGTGGCCGACCCGGCCGAACTTCTTCTCCACCTGCATCTCGATCGGCAGGCCGTGACAGTCCCATCCGGGGATGTAGGGCGCATCGTAGCCGTCCAAGGTGCGCGATTTGACGATGATGTCCTTCAGGATCTTGTTGACGGCATGGCCAAGGTGAATGACGCCGTTGGCATAGGGAGGTCCGTCGACCAGCACGTAGCGGGGGCGTCCCTGTGCGGCGGCACGTATCTTCGAATACAGCCCGCTGCGTTGCCAAGCCGCCAGCATCGCGGGTTCGCGATTGGCGAGATCCGCCTTCATCGGGAATTCCGTGTGCGGCAAATTGATCGGATATTTTTTGTCGACCACGATCCACCTTACCTCAACAGGACCCGCGCCTGCGCGGCGTCGATTTGCATCTGCTCGGTCATCGCAGCGAGCGATCCGAATTTGGCCTCATCGCGCAGCTTCGCCACGAACTCCACCTCGATCTCGCGGCCGTACAAATCCCCGGCAAAATCGAACACATGCGCCTCGAGCAGCGGCTCCACGCCGTCCACCGTCGGCCGGGTGCCGAGGCTCGCGACGCCGGGCAACGCCGCCGCCGCGATGCCGTGTACACGCACCGCTGCCACGCCCCACAGCGGCGGCTTGCGCCGCCCGATCCGCACATTGGCGGTCGGAAAGCCGAGCGTGCGGCCGAGTTTGCGGCCATGAGCCACCCGCCCGATCATCCGATACGGCCGGCCCAGCAGATGTGCGGCGCCGGCGAAGTTGCCGAGCCACAAACGCTCGCGGATCACCGTGCTGCTGACCCGCACCGAATCGAACACGTACGGCGGAATCTGCTCGACCCCGAATCCCCGCGCGCGGCCCGCCGCGCTCAACGTGTCGATCGTGCCCGCGGCCTTGCAGCCATATCGAAAATCATCGCCCACCACCATGTGGCGCGCACCCAACTCACCCACGATCAGCTCATCGACGAACCCCTGCGGGGTCATGGCCCGCATGCGCTCATCGAACCGCAGCGTCACCAGCCGCTCGACGCCGAGCTGTGCCAGAGCCAGATACTTCTCGCGCCAGCGCGTGAGCCGCGGCGGCGCGCCGTCCGGGTCGATGAACTCCTTCGAGCTCGGCTCGAACACCAGCACGGTGGAGGGCAGCCGCAGCTGCTCGGCCCGCATTTTGAGCACGCCGATCATCTGCTGATGGCCCAGATGAACGCCGTCGTAATTGCCGACGGTCAGTACGCAGCCGCGACTCAGGCGTGCAACAGGGTGTGGACCGCGGACTGCTATCATGGCGAAAGGCCGTGATTATACGTAAGATTTAGTCCCATCAGTGGCGCAAGTCCGCCACCCTCGTGCCGGCGGCGTATAGCGCGATGAAATACACGGCGGCGCCGCTGACCACGCACACCGCCGTCTGCTCGATACGCTCAAAGGTATGCATCGCGAACCAGCGTTGCATGTCCCCCGCCAGCCACCATTCCACGGCTCCCATGACCGCGCTGGCCGCCAGCACCCGGGCGAACAGCCGGCGCCAGCCCGCGCCCGGCCTCAGCACCCGCGCCTTGCGCAGGCCGAGGTACAGGAGCGCCGAATTGGTGCAGGCCGAGATGCCGGTCGACAGGGCCAGAAAGGCGTGCGGCGCCGGCAGCTTTTTGAAGTACACCAGCGGCGCGACCACGGCGACGTTCAAGCCGATGTTCACGCCGAGCGAAATGATGCTCACGCGCACCGGCGTGCGCGTGTCCTGGCGCGCGAAATAGCCGGGTGCCAGCACCTTGACGAAGCTGAAGCCGAGCAGGCCGAAGGAATAAGCCATCAGCGCATAGGAGCTCATGATGACATCATGCGGGCTGAAGCGGCCGTGCCCGAAGAACGTCGCCGTGAGCGGGCCGGCGAGCACGAACAGCGCCACGGCCGCCGGCATCACCATCACCAGCACCAGCCGCAGCGCCCAGTCGAGTGTGGCGGAAAAACGCTCCGGTGCCTCGGCGGCATGATGTCCCGACAGGCTCGGCAGGATGACCGTGGCCAGTGCAATGCTGAACACGCCCAGGGGGAATTCCACCAGCCGGTCGGCAAAATACATCCAGGTGACGCTGCCCGTCACCAGAAACGAGGCGATCTGGGTGTCGAGCAGCAGGCTCACCTGCGCCATGGAGGATCCGAGAATGCCGGGAACCATGAGCCTCGCCACCCGGCGCACCCCCTCATGGTCCCAGCGCCAGCGCGGCCAGCCCAACAGCTTCAGCCGCAGGATGAAGGGCACTTGAAAGGCCACCTGGATGATGCCGCTCACGAACACCGCCGCCGCCAGCACCAGGCCCGGATTGGGGAAATGCGGTGCGATCCAGACCGCGGCGACGATCATCACCACGTTCATCAGGACCTGGGTGAAGGCCGGCGGTCCGAAGCTGCCGTAGCTGTTGAGTACTCCGCTGCCGAGCGCGGTCAGGGAGATGAAGAACAGATACGGGAAGGTGAGCCGCAGCATCTCGACCGCCAGGTCGTGGCGGTCGCCGCTTTGCGTGAAGCCGGGCGCGAACGCCCAGACGATCAGCGGCGCGCCGATCACTCCGATCAGCGTGACCACAAACAGGGCGATCCCCAAGGTGCCGGCGGCGCCGCTGATCAGTGCCTTGACCTCCTCGTGGCTGCGCTGATGTTTGTAAGCCGAGACCACCGGTACGAAAGACTGCGAAAATGCCCCTTCCGCGAACAGGCGGCGCAGGAAATTCGGGATCTTGTAGGCCACCAGGAAGGCATCGGCGACCGGCCCGCCGCCGAACAGCTGCGCCTGAGCCACATCGCGCATCATCCCGGTGATCCGCGACAACAAGGTGGTGAGGCCGACGACGGACGTCGACTTGAAGATGGCGCGGCTCATTGGCCCACACTATACCAATCGTGTGCGCCGCACCCAGCGCCGCGATTGACAAGCACGCACGCGAACCGCAGACTACGCGGCTCTTTGTCCCTGAGGAGCCGCGCTTGGCCAATACGAAATCCGCTGAAAAAGCCGCCCGTCAGTCGACGGTGCATCGTGGCCGGAACGACGCCCTCACCTCGCAGCTGCGCAGCGCCATCCGCAAGGCAACCTTGGCGGTCAAGGCGGGAAAGAAGGATGACGCCCTGGCGGCGCTCGACGCGGCGACGCCCGTCATCGACAGCATGGTCAACAAGGGCATCATTCACCGCAACAAGGCTGCACGGCACAAGAGCCGGCTCACCAAGCAGGTTCGCGCGCTCGGCAATTAGCCGGGGCGCTATGGCGCGCGCGTCCCGGCGGCGCGCGGATGCTCCTCGAGATAGCGCATCACCGCCTGCGTGAGTTCCGCAGTGCCCTCACCGGTCGCGCCGGATATCCGGAAAACCCGCCCCTTCCAGCGCAGGCGGCGCACCATCTCCCGGGTACGCTTTTCGGACTCCCGGGGTTCCAACAGGTCGATCTTGTTGATGACCAGCCAGCGCTCCTTGGCGGCCAATTCCTTCGAGAAGCGCTTCAGTTCGGCCACGATGGTGCGCGCATCCTTGACCGGATCGGCCGCAGGGTCCGGCGGCTCGATGTCGATCAGATGCAGCAGCACCCGGGTGCGCTGCAGATGCTTCAAGAAGCGGATGCCGAGACCCGCGCCCTCCGCCGCCCCCTCGATCAGGCCTGGAATATCCGCCATCACGAAGCTGCGGCCGGGGCCGGCGGTGACCACGCCGAGGTTCGGATGCAATGTGGTGAAGGGATAGTCGGCCACTTTGGGGCGTGCTGCCGAAACCGCCCGGATCAGGGTGGACTTGCCGGCATTCGGCAGGCCGAGCAGGCCGACATCCGCGATCAATTTTAATTCCAGCGCGAGTTCGCGCCTCTCGCCCGGCAGCCCCGTGCCGGCCTTGCGCGGCGTGCGATTGGTGCTCGATTTGAAGCGCGTGTTGCCCCAGCCGCCCTTGCCGCCCCTGGCCACCAGCAGGGATTGGCCTTCCACCGTCAGATCGCCCAGTTGTTCGCCGGTTTCCAGATCGGTGATCACCGTACCGACCGGAACGTTCACGGTGGTGTCATCCCCGCCATGTCCGGTGCAATCATTGCCGCTGCCGGACTCGCCGTTCTGGCCCCGGTAGGTGCGCGAAATGCGAAAGTCTGCGAGCGTGTTCATCCCCTCCACGGCCTGCAAAAAGACGCTGCCGCCGAGGCCGCCGTCGCCGCCGTCCGGACCGCCGAAGGGCACGAATTTCTCACGCCGAAAGCTCACGCAGCCGCGTCCGCCGTTGCCGGCCTGGACCTTGAGTTTGGCTTCGTCGATGAATTTCATGGCGTCGCGCTCCAAAAAAAAGGGGCGGTGATCGGCCGCCCCCTTTTCATCACTCGTGCGGGACCTTTAAGCCCGCGCGATGTTATTTGGCGATGACGTTGACGTAGGTGCGCTGGTCCGGGCCCTTGACGCGGAATTCGACGACGCCGTGCGCGGTCGCAAACAGGGTATGGTCGGTGCCGATGCCGACATTCACGCCGGGGCGATACACGGTGCCGCGCTGGCGGATGAGGATGTTGCCCGACAGCACGGACTCGCCGCCGAACTTCTTGACGCCGAGCCGCTTGGAATGCGAGTCGCGGCCGTTGCGGGTGCTGCCGCCAGCTTTCTTGTGTGCCATGCGTTAAATCTCCTGCGAAATCCTAAGCGACGATCTGCGTGATCTTCACATCGGTGTATGGCTGCCGATGGGTCTTCTCGCGCTTGTAGTGCTTGCGCCGCCGAAACTTGACGATGCGGACCTTGTCGCCCTTGCCATGGCTCTCGACGGTCGCGACCACCTTGGCCGCGGCCACATACGGTGTGCCGATGGTTACCGTGGAGCCGGCGCCCACCAGCAGCACGCGCTCGAATTCCACGCTCGCGCCCTGGTCGGCTTCGAGCTTCTCGATGCGCACCACGGCACCTTCCTGTACGCGGTATTGTTTACCGCCGGTGGCAATCACGGCATACATCGTTGACAACTCCATGAAGGGCCGGGCGGGCCCGCAAAAGAGCCGCGAATTGTACGGGGAGGCGGCCTGCCGGTCAATGCGCGCTGCGCCCCCCTGCAATCTTCTGTACCATGGTGCATTGGCTTGAGCCCTCCATGACACTAGAACAGATTCGTGAGTTGGTAACCGTCGATTTTGAGGCCGTTGATAGGGTCGTCAAACAGCGGTTACACAGCCAGGTCGCCCTCGTCGATCAGGTCGCCGGCTACATCATTCATTCGGGCGGCAAGCGGCTACGGCCGCTGTTGGTGTTACTCGCCGCGCGCGCCTGCGGCAGCACCGGCGAGCGCCACATCGAAGCGGCCGCCATCATCGAGTTCATCCACACCGCCACCTTGCTGCACGACGATGTGGTGGACGGCTCCTCGCTGCGCCGCGGCCGCGATACGGCCAACGAAGTGTTCGGCAACGCCACCAGCGTGCTGGTCGGGGATTTCCTGTATTCCCGGGCGTTTCAGATGATGGTGACCCTGGACCGCATGCGCATTATGCAAATCCTCGCGGAAGCCACCAATGCAATCGCCGAAGGCGAGGTATTGCAGCTCATGACGGCCCGCGACCCCGAAACCACCGAAACACGGTACCTGGACGTCATTCACCGCAAGACCGCGCGATTGTTCCAGGCCGGTGCCCAGATCGCCGCCGTATTGAGCGATGCGCCGGCGCCCATCGAGGACGCCCTGGCGCGTTATGGCAATCACATCGGGACGGCCTTCCAACTCATCGATGATGCGCTGGACTATCAGGCTGACGAGGACAGCCTCGGCAAGCACCTGGGAGATGACCTGGCCGAGGGCAAGCCCACCCTGCCCCTCATTTATGCGCTGCAGCATGGCAATCCGGAACAGAAGGCGTTGATCCGGCAGGCCATTGAAAATGGCGGCCTGGAGCGCCTCGATGACATCACCCGGGCCGTTGCAAGCCTGGGGGGCCTTGCGTACACTGCGCGCCTCGCTCAAAGCGAGGCAGATCAGGCGCTTGCCGCGCTGGACCCCCTACCTTCAAGTGCTTTCAAGGAAGGCTTGAGCGAGCTGGCCAGGTTCGCAGTAGCACGCAAACACTGATTTGGGACCAGATTCGGGGTGTAGCTCAGCCTGGTAGAGCACTACGTTCGGGACGTAGGAGTCGCAGGTTCAAATCCTGTCACCCCGACCAATTAAAACAACAAGT
>Ga0224552_1000258_pt1 | contig 12397 bp, 10 predicted proteins | sample 714S215metaG_FD_179907 | JGI IMG/M metagenome (GOLD analysis project Ga0224552, IMG submission 179907) | Peat soil microbial communities from Stordalen Mire, Sweden - 717 S2 1-5 | ecosystem: Environmental > Terrestrial > Soil > Wetlands > Peat | place: Sweden: Norrbotten County, Stordalen Mire... | reverse complement strand
ACTCGGACGCCTCGCCCGCATGTCGCCCATGGCCGCCGATTATTCGGTCACGCGCAATTACATCGAGTGGCTGGCCGTGCTGCCGTGGAACAAAACTTCCGGCGGAGAAATCGAAATCCCCAAGGCCAAGGAAATTCTCGACGCCGACCACTACGATCTGCAAAAAGTAAAAGACCGCATCCTCGACTACCTTTCCGTGCGCCGCTTAAAGCCCAGTATGAAAGGCCCGATCCTCTGTTTCGTCGGCCCTCCAGGAGTCGGCAAAACTTCGCTGGGCAAATCCATCGCCCGCGCGCTGGGCCGCAAATTCACGCGCCTTTCGCTCGGCGGAGTCCACGACGAAGCCGAAATCCGCGGCCATCGCCGCACCTACATCGGAGCCTTGCCCGGCCAGATCATTCAGGGCATTCGCCGCGCCGAAACCAAAGACCCCGTCTTCATGCTCGACGAAATCGACAAAGTAGGACGCGACTTCCGCGGCGACCCCGCCTCCGCTCTGCTCGAAGCGCTCGATCCCGAACAGAACGCCACTTTCCGCGACAACTATCTTGACGTGACCTTCGACCTCTCGAAAGTCCTTTTCATCACCACCGCCAACCAGCTCGATCCCATCGCCGAACCCCTGCGCGACCGCATGGAGATCATCGAGCTTCAGGGCTACACCGAAGAAGAGAAAATTCACATCTCGTTCCAGTACCTGATCCCGCGCCAGATCGAAGAAAACGGAATCACCACAGACCAGATCGACTTCCCCGAGGAGGCGGTTAGCTACATCATCCGCCACTACACCCGCGAAGCCGGAGTCCGCAACCTCGAACGCACCATCGGCACCATCTGCCGCAAGCAGGCGCGCCGCATTGCCGAAGGCAAGAACGACAAGCTGGTAATTACCAAGGAGATCATTCAGGAATTTCTTGGCGGCATCAAAGTCCGCAGCGAAGGCGAAATCGCCGAGCGCACCAAGCGCGCCGGCGTCGTCGTCGGCCTCGCCTGGACCCCGTCCGGCGGCGATGTCCTCTTCGTCGAAGCCAACCAGATGAAAGGCAAAGGCGGACTCACCATCACCGGCCAGATTCAAGACGTGATGCGCGAATCCATGCAAGCCGGCCTGAGCTGGGTGCGTTCCAACGCCAAGCATTTGGGCATCGACGAGGAATTCTTCGCCACCCACGACATCCACATCCACGTCCCCGCCGGAGCCATCCCCAAAGATGGCCCCTCGGCTGGCGTCACCATCGTGACCGCGTTAGTGTCTTTGCTAACCGGCAAGCAAGTACGTCCGTTAACCGCCATGACCGGAGAAATCACCCTCAGCGGAAACGTCCTCCCCGTAGGCGGTATCAAAGAGAAAGTCCTCGCCGCCAAACGCGCTGGAGTGCACGACGTAATCCTGCCCGCCGAAAACAAAACCAACCTGGAAGAAGATCTAACCCCCGAGCAGTTGCTGGGACTGACTCCCCACTACGTCAAAACCGTGGACGAAGTCCTCGAATTCGCCCTGCCCAGTTCGGTAAGCCAGGAAATTCAAGACGCTCTGGAGCGAGAGAAAGTACTCAGCAACTAAACTAGGGGACCGTTGCCATCCTTCGCAAAGGCTGATCCCCTGCTTCGGCAACGACCGGTTGACTGGGTAATGTCAATCTAGAAGAAACCGGCTCTCCCGAAGATCTCTCCCCGGCATGAGAAACCTGGGATTCGGACCCGCGATCAGCCTGCTCTTCCTCGGGCACGGATGGCAAATAAAATCTCCCGCGATGCGCGAAGGTGTGAGACCCGCCAATGGCCGAGCCAAAAGCCCCACCGATGAATCCAAACAGCGAACCACCGAGGATCACGCCGCCTCCGACCGGAGTCCCGTTGCGGGCGCTGTTGATCCCGACCAACGTGGCCCCAATGCCGAAGCCGATTGCAGCCCCGATCAGAAGGTGCCCCGCGTTCGGATGGCCCGCCCGCGGTGAAGCGTAGCCTTCACGACGGGGATATCCCCCGTGGGCGGAAAAAGGTGGCCCGCCGCGTCGCCCAACCTGCGCCAGAGTGTTTCCCTTGTTGTCGCCTTGCCGGTCGGCGTTCTGTGTGTACGGTCGCCGCGCCGCCGCAACGTCGTCGCTCGTTGCAGATTCGTCCGACGGCCAGCGTTCGCTTGTCTGTGCCAGCGCTGTTGTTGCCGGAAGAATGACCGCCATCAGGAAGCAGAAACATTTTGTGTATTTCATGCACCCATCGTAGGATCGGCGTGCCCGCGGCAATTGCGCGTTTGTGACAGTTTTTGGAGTGTCACATGGCAGGGGCTTTCCCTCTCGCTTAGGGTTCGCCCACTCCGCTTGAGCGGCTTCACGAGTATGCAGAGGTCGAATTTGCGCAGCCTTGCAAAGCGTCAAGACGATCCGAGCGGCTGGCTTACGAACCCTAAATAGCGCTTGAGTTCATCCATCGACGACTCGGCCAAGAGAGCGAAAGGAATCGCGCGGCAACCCTGGGGGAGGTCCCTTGCCGTGATTGAGTCACACACCACGGCGGCCGTCTGTTTCAATCCCCGCTGCCAGTTCGGTTTGCGCGCATCGCGGAACACCAGGCCGTCGGGATGGAAGCCTGCGGCACTGAGCATGGTGCGCGCCAGCTTGAGGAAATCCGGCCAACTTGATGCGACGCCAACCAGCGCGCCGGATGGCGCGGGCAACCACTCCGCCAAGGACGATGTCACCGAGCGAAAATGTAATTCCAGTACTTCCGTACCGTCCGGCAGGGCCTGACGCACTGTTGTCAGCCGGTTCGGAAGCGCAACTGGAATGCTGCCCTCCACCAGTTTTGCGCAATCTTCCAATCCGCAGCTCACGACCGGCGTATTCACGGCCTGCTCGATCTCCGACGCCACAATTCTCCGGAGTTCTTCTTCCGGTTCGATCAGCAGAAAATGATCGGGCGGTTGCAGTTCAAGCCACTGGCGCAGACGGGCGCGCAAAACACCCTGAGGTACGCCCGCCTTGCGTGCCGAACGAAAAAGGTTGGCAACCATCTGATCAAGCGCCAGCCCGGACGACGCTGTCATCTCCGGCTTATTGGCCCGTACAAAAACGCCGCTCCCGCGCCGGTATTCAACCCAGCGCTCCCGCGTCAATTGCCGGTAGCCCGCGCTAATTGTGTTGGGATGGACGTGAAAGCGTCGGGCCAATTCCCGCGTGCTCGGCAGGCGCTGGCCGGGCGCCAGGTCGTCGCCCAGAATGCCGAGTACCACCTGAGTCACAAGCTGTTCGCGAATGCTGACTTCGCTTCCGCGCGCAAACCATAGCTGCATGGCCACCTATCTTAAGACTCGCGGAGCAGTAGCGCATAGTCTTAACGGCAGGAAAAACTTCCCCCATTGCAAGCATTTCCCCCGAGGACCCCGTGGTACACGCTTTTTCCGTTTATTCGCTGACCCGCAGCCGGTTCTGCCAGTGCGACCACAGGAACCAGACCATCCCGGCCACCAGCAACGCGCCAATCACCGCATCGAACTTGTGGAAGTACTTGCCCAGCGACCGCCAGTTCTCGCCCATTTTCATCCCGAAGTACGCCAGCATGAAACACCACGGCCACGAACCGAGGAACGTATAGATGTGAAACTTGCCGCGCGGCATGCGGGCAATCCCAGCCGGCAGCGCGATAAACGTTCGGATCACCGGCAACAGGCGCGCAATGAAAACCGCCATATCTCCCCAACGCAGAAAGAATCGGTCGGCCCAGTCGAGTTCGCGGTGGCCCATCAGGATCCAGCGTCCATAGCGCACGACCAGCGGGCGTCCGCCATAGCAGCCGATTTCGTAGGCCACCAGCGAGCCCAGATTGCAGCCGATCGCGCCCGCCGTCGCCGCCCAGACCAATTTCATTGCGCCGGTATAGACGAGGTACCCCGCGAACGGCATGATCAGTTCGGAGGGCAGCGGAATACACGCTGACTCAATCGCCATCAGCAGCGTGATGCCGGCATAGCCGGTCGCCGCCACCAGAGAGCTGATAAAAACGAAAAGTACGGTGAGGATTTTCTCGGTCATGCCATCAAAGTTGCGGCCCGGCGAAAAGCAGGTCCTTCGCTTCGCTCAGGATGACAAGTGTGAAGGCGAGGCCTATCAACACAAGGTTTCAGAACGCCCCTTCCTGCGTAAAGCTGAAGCCGGGCAGGGTGACTCCTTCGGCGGATTTTGCGACCTTCACCTTCACCACCGGCGCGTCCGGCGCCGTGACTTCGGCCGGTCGCAGCACCGCGTATTGCGTGAACACTTCGCTGTACACCTTGGTGACAAGGTGATCCTGGCCGGTTGTATCCTGGCGCCAGACTTGTCCGAGTTTAATCGTCTTTACGGCCACAGTTTCTCCCTTGGTTCTCAGACTACTCACCGGGTCGCCAAGCCGTCAATTGCAGCGGGGTTACCTTCGTCGTATATGTGGCCGCCGCGGGTCGATGGCTTTGTTACCATGAACCCTGCCCAGGAGGAGAACCATGACTCGCGGAATTGTGCCGCGTCAACCGAGCCGCACCGGACGTCACGAAGGTGCGCGCCGCGTCACTGCTGCGCCCTTGAAGAAGACACCTGTCCTAAAAACAAAGCCCGCATCGCGACCGAAACGCACCGCGAAACGCGCCTCCGCCTATGAGCCCCTAGCTCCGGCGCGCGTTCGTCAGATCATCGCTGGCCTTGACCGGCTTTATCCCAACGCGACGTGCGCTCTCACCCACCGCAACGCATGGGAACTGCTGGTGGCGACGATTCTTTCCGCCCAGTGCACCGACGTGCGGGTCAACCTGGTCACTCCAATGCTGTTCGAAAAATACCCGACCGTGCAGGACTTCGCCGCGCTTGAGCCCGAACAACTGGAGCCCGACATCCGCTCCACCGGCTTCTTTCGCAACAAATCGAAGTCGGTGGTCGGCGCGGCGCGCAAAGTAGTCGCCGACTTTGGCGGACAGGTGCCGCAAACGATGGACGAGTTGCTGACCCTCCCCGGAGTCGCCCGCAAAACCGCCAACGTCGTCCTCGGAACCTGGTTCAAGAAGAACGAAGGCGTGGTCGTGGACACGCACGTAACGCGAATTTCACGCCGCCTGGAACTGACCCAGCAGGAAGACGCAAAGAAAATTGAAGAAGATCTGATGCGGATCATCCCGCGCGAGCGCTGGACCGATTTCTCTCACGAAGTGATCTGGCACGGCCGCAAACTATGCGTGGCGCGCAGTCCAAAATGCGCCGATTGCGCCTTGGAAAAGCTGTGTCACGCCGCCGACAAGACCTGGTCGACGGTTGAGATCAATCCCAGCGCGAAGCCCTAGCAGGCTGCCCGGTCGATTCCTGTAGAGATCCCGTTCCTTACTCGCGCGAGAATTTTACCTCGACCGACTCGCTGGATTCACGCGGGGCTCGTTCCCACTTCCATTGACTTACCGTCTTCACTGCCGCCTGCGCCAGCACCGGATGACCGCCTTTAATGACCACGGTCTTGACGCTCCCATCGGGAGCGACGACGGCTTCAAGCCGGACAACTCCCTCCAGCGCCAGATTGCGCGCCAATGGTGGATACACCGGAGCACTCCGCTCCACCACCCGCCGTTTGCTCGTCGCGTCTGGTTGCGTTTGCGCCGGGGAAGAAGCGCTGAAGATTGAGCACACGAGAATCACGGTCGTAAAAACAAAGGCGGAGCGTCGTGAGGAAAGTGCCATAACGCCGATTGCCGGTGAACCTCACCTTGAATCTACGGCGTGTCTGACCAGAGCAGAAGAGCACCACGGTAACGTGACCCCGCGTCAGGGCATCGTTTTCAGGTTGGCAGGCACTGGCGCTCTTCTTGGCACTTTTGAGGACTACCGGTATCGGGTTATCGAACAAGATATCGGATAGCAAGGGGTAAGTGCTTGGTGTGCATGAAGCAAGATAGAGCAAGATAGTGCGGCACACGTTATCTCAGGAGGAGAAACGATTCCAGAGCGTTCGTACCGGAGTTCCCAGACAGTTCGGGGTTCGCCTTGAACCGTCCTACGTGCCCGTGTACGACAGTTCGACGACTGTGCAGTCGTCGTTGAGCGGCGTACCACCGCAGAAATCGGCGACGGCGGTGAACACGTCTTCCATCGATGCGCTTTTCCCCGCCACCTCTTCCAGGCGCTCGCTGTCAAACATATCTCCGCGCGCGTTTTCCGCTTCGGTGACGCCGTCAGTCACCAGGATCAGCCGATCTCCCGCCCTCATCTGGCAGCGATCGCTCGAGTACGTCGCTTCCGCGATTAGCCCTACCGGTAGGTTGCCATGCGAGGGCCGGAGCACCTCATTGCCGCAGATCCACACCGGCGGAACGTGTCCGCAGTTGACGTATTCCAGATCGCCATCGTTACGCAGGCGCGTAATAATCATCGTCGCGTACTTCTCGCCGATGTGCTTGTAGGTGAAGAAGCGATTGACGGCGTCGACGATTTCCACCAGCGGCATGCCCGAGATCAGCTGCGAGTAAACCATGCCCTGAAGAATCGAAGCGAGCAGCGCGGCCGAAACTCCCTTGCCGCTGACGTCCGCCAAAACCACGGCCAGACCTTGCGGCGTATTCACCGCCTCGAAGAAATCGCCTCCGATTTCCTTACAAGACAGGTTGCGCCCATTCACGCGCGCGAAAGGTACTTCGGGCAGGGTCACCGCCAGTAGGCGCTGTTGGATCGATGCCGCGATTCCCAATTCCTGCTGGTAACGACGTCCGGCTTCTTCGGCCTGCACCAGGCGCGCGTTCTCGATCAGCTGCGCCGCTTCCGTCGCGATCGCCCGCAAAATATCGTGGCTAACGCTGGTGATGTCGTGCGAAGCAAACCGCGAATCCACATACAGCGCGCCCATCACTTCTCCGCCCGCCGGCTGCTCGGCGCGGGTGGTTTGCACCATCGGCTTGCGCAACGGCATGCAGATCACGGTGCGCAAGTCGAATGCGACGATGCTTTGCCGCTCCTTCACATCAAGCATCTGACTAGTATCGCTGACCAGATATTCGGAGTTCGAGCTCAACGCGCCATCCAGCACCGAACGCGAAATGGTCTTGTCGTCCAGCAACGGCTCGCCCTTCGAGTTCCGTCCGGCGGCCAGCGTCAGCGTGCCGTCGATGTCGCGCATGAAGATGTAGCCGCGTTCGGCCCGGGTCAGCTTCAACGTGGCGTCGAGCAGCGTAACCAGAATCTCATCGAGCACCCCGATGGTGTTCAGCTTGCGCGCCGCGTCCATGAAGAGCGTGAGCTTTTCCAGGTCGCTCGCTTCGGGCGCGATTTGAATACCCGAGATCTGGCTCAAAAATTCTCGCGCCGTATTCGAAGTCGCGTGCAGCGGGTGGAAGATCAGGTACGCGATATCGCGCGCGCCAAACTCCAGCCGGTCGTTGCGCGCCAGTTTGCGGCGATCCACCTTCTCGCCGTTGACGAACGTGCCGTGCTTGCTGGCCAGGTCGATGAGATAAAACTCGCCGTCCTCGGAAACGATCTGCGCATGCTCGCGCGATACCCGCGGGTCGGCAATCACCAGGTCGCGATCCACCTTGCGCCCCACGGTGTATGGAGTGTGATTCAGCGACAGCGTCTGCTGATCGCTCCCCTGCACGAAGATCGCGATGGGAAAGACGCTCGATACGCCGGAATGCGACGAAGTCGACATGGACCCTGAATTCTCCTGCTCCGCCGTGTCAGCCCAGCACCCAAAACCCGACACGGGCACCAAAGCATTCTACGACGATCCCGCCTCTGCTGGCGCGGCAAAAGTCTTCTGATAATACCCGTGATAATAATGGACCAGCATCAGCGCAACCACTGCCACCGGAATTTGGATGACGGCCCAGAACGGAAGCGCCCAGCCTCTCTCGACCGTTTCCTGCGGTACAACAAAAGAAAGTCCAGCCAGTGCTGTGGCCGAAAACCAGGGCCAGAGGATGAGCCCCGCCGTCATCAGGAACAAAACTCGGCTCGCGATACTTCCCTGCCAGATCGCCCGGCGCTGCTTGAGCGCGATCAGCAACGCCGGGATCAAAAGCACCTGATTGTACGGGCCGTAGGAAGGCACGAGGAGAATCGTAGTGGCCAGCACCAGGCTGAGCGTGAAGGCAAAGGCGTCGCTATTCGTCGGCTGCCGTCGCTCCCTCCAACACGCGCCGATCATGCCTGTAAACGCCAAAAGTTCAAGCGCCCGGCTCCAGGGAAAGCCGACCAGTTCGTCCATCGCCGACATCTCTCCCGTGTAGTTGTGGTATTCGCGAACCGCCTGCCAGAAGCGCGGAATCCAGTGTGGCAGATACCACTCCGACGCGGCCCAAAGGATGGCCATGGACACCAGGAACGACGCGGCCCAGCGATAGCGGCGGCGCCAGTCGGCGACGGTCCAGATCGTCAACCAGACCAATAACAGCAAGACCAGCTGCGGCTTGATGGTAGCCAATGCCAGCAAAACGCCGGCGGCAACGGGTCGATCCGAAACGAGGAGCGCCATCGCCACCGCCAGCAGCGGAACCACGAAGAGCGTGATTTGCTGCAGTTTCAGACCCTGCATGACGGGCAGGCTGCCTAGGGTGAATACGACCAGGCTTACCTGTCCCCACAGCGGCACAGACCAGCGCAGTGCACGCGGCCACAGCGGAATAGTGGCAACGGTGAGCCCGAACAAGACCCAGAAGCATCCCTTGCGCACGATCTCAAACGGAAGATGGATGGTGGGCGCAAGGTAGAAGGCGACGTAAACAGGGTAGGAGAACGCCTGTTCGTAGTTTTGACCTGTTCGTCGATCCGGATCGAGCGGGCGGCCGTAGTATCCGGCTTGAATTTCGCGTGTGACTTCAGCGCTGTAAGGGTCGCGACCATGCAGGAGGAGTTCCTGCGCCCCGATCCACTGTTTGTAGAGATCGGAAAGATTCCCACGCGGCCAGCCGTGGGCAGCGGCATCCGAGACCTGATGCGGAATCAGCACGCGATCGGCGTACGTCCACATGCCAGCCGCACAGAGGATCGCCAGCAAGGGCAATTTCCAGGCAGCAAGCGATCGCATGGGCCGAGTTGTGGTCATGCCGGTCTTTCCTCGGGCCGCGTCCCTGGGCTGGGAACGCTTACTCCCACGCCCGCATTGCTTAGCCTGCGCGCCAAAGCAACGGCCAAGGCCAGCAAGGGGAGTGCCATTAGGGATTCGGCGCGAAATTGCAATCTCGTAAACCAATACACTGGCGTAAGCAGCAGAAGCAGCAACCCGGTCACTTCCAAGTATCGTGACACCCTGTCCGCTTTAGGAGCGTCATCAGGCCGCGTACGCATGGCAAGCAGCGGGACGATCAACAACAGCAGATCGTAAGCACAGGCGTAGTAGCTGGTCACGATCGCGACAACCGCCGCCAACCCGAAGCCCTCGGCCAAAAAACCGTGCCCAGCCTTTCGCCAAATGAGACCTGTGTACACAACAGCCCCGAGCGCCACTGGCGTCAGCACCCAGTAGATGGGTCCGGGATAGGGCAACCGCCCGACGAAAAAAATAAGCAGCCCGCGTAGATTCAAATGAGTTTCGGGTGCGATTCCGACGCCTACTGACCGGTTCAGAGTCAGTAAATAACCGGGGTACTTGAACAGTGTCCTCCAACCAACCAGTGCAGCGGAAAGGGCAATGACGGTGGAGGCGGACGCCGCAAATCCGGGCAATACCCGTTTCCTTCCGGAGATCCACAGGATCAGCAAAAAAGGGATTGCGAGTTGGAACTTGATGAGTGCCAGGCCCAGGGTGACGCCCGCGCCCGTGTCCCTTCCCGTTTCAAGCTGCCAAAAACAAACCGCGAACAGGAAGGCCAGCAGCACCGCATCCTGGCCCATGAGCAGATCAAAAAACGCTGGATAAGTACCCAAAACGAGAAGACCCGTCATCCAGATCGGAAAGCCTTCTCTCCAGGATCTGCCGTGCACCACGATAAACGGGATGGTCGCGAGGAGCGCAAGTTTGAGGGTAGTCCAGAGAAGCAGTGCTGTCACATAGGGCCACCGCGCGAAAACCGAAAAGAGTAAGGCTTCGAACGGGGGCCGAATGTAAGGCAAGGGGCCTTGGCGAATCTTTACTTCGGAAGCAAATTCCCGCTGCACTTTCCATTGGGCGGCAAGATTGTAGAGGTCGGCGCCGAGCCCCCTGCGAACCAGAGTGCCGGCGGTGTAAAACGACGCAAAATCGCCGTAGCCCTGCCGGATCCGAACTCGCGTATTCCATAACATGACGCCATTGCCAACCGCCATCCAGAGGAGTGCTGTGGCTAGCAACCAACTGCGCAGTCTCGGTGTGTCAGACATGGTTCGAATGGAGTGCCTATTCTATCCACATTCTGTTTTGTTGATGCGCCTCCTTTTAAGCGGACGCTATGCAGGAGCCGCGCGCATTCTATAATCGCGACGCAACATAATCGCCAAGAGCATGCGACGAATCCTCCAGATGCTGCGCAGCACGCAGACCGCGTTCGCAGCGATTCTCCTGTTCGGCCTGCTGGCGATGACGGCGCGCAACGCCCTCGATCCCGATCTCTGGTGGCACCTTCGCACCGGTCAATGGATCGTCGAAACCGGCCACGTCCCGCACTTCGATCCTTTTTCCTTCACTCGCGCCGGGCACGCCTGGGTGTCGCATGAGTGGCTTTCGGAGGTCGTCTTCTACGAGCTCTGGAAGCGCGGCGGCCCATCCGCCTTGATCGTATTCTCTGCCATCGTGAGCACGGCCGGCTTCATGCTCCTCTATCTGCGCTGCCCTCAATCGGCAGGAACTCGGCACTGGGCAGCCGCCGCGACTGCCCTCGGCGCTTTGGCTTGCGCTCCCTCCTGGGGCACGAGGCCGCAGATGTTCACCTTTATTCTAGCCAGCCTGCTGCTGTGGCTGGTCGAACGCGGCGAACATCGCCCCAAACTTCTGTTTTGGATTCCACCGCTGTTTCTGCTCTGGCTGAACCTGCACGCCGGATTCGCGCTCGCACCGGCGCTTTTGATTGCGTATGCCATCGGCCTGATTATGGAGACCGCGCTCGGCAACACTCCCTGGCGCGAGGCACGTCCCATTCTCCTGCGGCTGTTGCTGCTTTTGTTGGCTTGTTTCGCGCTCGTTCCCCTCAACCCCAACGGCGCGCAATTGTATCGCTATCCATTCGACACCTTGCGCTCGGCCGAGATGCGTTCGCTCATTGGCGAATGGCACTCGCCCGATTTTCATCAAGGACTTTATCGCCCATTCTTACTCGTATGTCTGCTCCTTCTGACCGCGCTCGCCAGTTCCCGCTCACGGCCCAGAGGACGCATGATCATACCTCTCCTCCTGACTGCCTTCGCCGCCCTCGATGCCGTCCGCCACATTCCAATTTTCGTTTTGCTGGCAATACCAGTGATCGCCGCCGCTCTCCCGGTTGCTGCCGCGCCCTCCCTGCTCTCACCACCGCGGCTCAGCTCCTCGCGGTTCCGGCCGCTTTTCAACGGAGCCGTGGTCGTTCTGCTGGCTGTGTTTGCTTTGGTGAAGTGGGTCAGCGTTGCCCACAACCAGGATGCCCGCGAGGCCGAGCAGTTTCCCCAAAAGGCGGTCGCGTTCCTTCGCGCCAGCGACTCCCCTCGCAGAATCTTCGTTTACTACGACTGGGGAGGCTATGCCATCTGGAACCTCTTTCCCGACTATCGCGTGTTCATCGATGGCCGCGCCGATCTCTATGGTGCCGACGTTCTGCGGCAGTTCAAGACGGCAATCCAACTCCGCACCGGCTGGCGAGACGTTCTCGACAACTGGCAAGTGGAGGCGGTCCTCCTGCCCCCCTCCTGCGCGCTCGCGCAAGCCCTTATTCTCGACCCCGATTGGCGCACTGTATTCAGCGACTCAAAAGCAGTCATCCTATCTCGGACCCACCCCGCCGTCGAAAATACCGGCCTTTCTGCAAAACCTGCAATCAAAGGGTTACGAAAGTGAAAAAATATTTCCCCGCGCCGTCCAGAATCTGCGAAACTAGGCTGCATAGGGACGGGTTCCACGGTTGTCCCCTGAGCGGGAGTCTCGCAAGCAAACTCAAAGGAGTGTTGAATGACCTATTTGGCTAAGCTCTTGTGGCGCAATGAAGAAGGTCAGGACATCGCGGAGTACGCCGTGATGCTCGCCGTAATCTTGGTGATCGTAATCGGTACCGTCAAACTGATCGGCGGCAACGCGAACAATGTATTTTCGCAGGTAGCCAGCTCCATCGGGCAATAGACCTCCTTTGCCGGACGCGCATCGCACTCGCGGAGATTGCGTCCGCTGCAAGCTGCAAATTAGGTTGGGACTTGTCGCGCAAGGAGAAGTATGAACCGAAGCCGGTTATTGATGATCGGAGGCTTGGCGCTGGCCATCGGCCTGCTCGTCAGCTACAGCGTCTATAAACGGCTGC
>Ga0224552_1000245_pt1 | contig 12955 bp, 14 predicted proteins | sample 714S215metaG_FD_179907 | JGI IMG/M metagenome (GOLD analysis project Ga0224552, IMG submission 179907) | Peat soil microbial communities from Stordalen Mire, Sweden - 717 S2 1-5 | ecosystem: Environmental > Terrestrial > Soil > Wetlands > Peat | place: Sweden: Norrbotten County, Stordalen Mire... | reverse complement strand
AAGGTCCCCCGGTTGTGTCGCGGCATCGAGAGCGGTCAGTTGCGTGCGCAGCTTCTTGTCATGCTTGGGCTGGATGCCAGCTTTGGAGCCCGTGCGATAGAAGCGCTCAAGGCCGCCGTGACGGAATGTCTTGATCACGCAATATTGTATCCTGATAGGATACAGGATGCAATGACGTGGCGTTTCGAGGCCGGTGAGCGGCTGACCTTCCACGTGCGCGCCCCGGCAGGCTGCTAAAGTCCCTAGACCCTTTCGGCATCTATCGCCGTCTATCGCCCCCAAGCGGAATTTTCTGGCGGTAGATTTGACGGTAAGTGCGGCGTACCCTGGGCAGAAATCCCATTATTTCATGTACTTATAAGTGCCGGCGACGATTGAGTGGGAGTGACGAGGGCGTCCCGTTCGATGATGCCACGGTTCGCGGTCGGTGCGTAAGCCCGCAAATGGGGTCGAAACTGGCAAAAACTCCGGGATAATGCGGCCCTTGATAGATCTCCCAAAATGGGAGATACTGCAGATCGATGAGGGTGATCGCCAAGAGCAGCCTGAAGAAGTTCTGGGAACGACCCGGTTGCGCTGATGCGCGAGGCCCGCTCCACAGCTGGTACGAGGAGGCTCTGAGGGCGAAGTGGCGCAGGCCGCAGGACATCAAAGACCAGTTCGCGAGTGCGAGCATCTGCGGTAACAACCGCGTCGTGTTCAACGTGGGCGGCAACAAGTACCGGCTCGTCGTCGAAGTGCAGTATCAGGCGGGAATCGTCTGGGTGAAGTTCGTCGGAACACATGTGCAATACGACCGCGTCGATGCGGAGACCGTGAATGACTATTAAGCCGATCCGAAACGAAGATGACCTGAAGCGGGCTTTTCGCCGCCTCGAAAAGGTCTTCCAGGCTGAGGAAGGCACTGCGCAGGCTGACGAGCGCGATGTCCTTGTGACGCTCGTCGAGGCCTACGAGAACAAACACTACGACTTCGGGCCGGCCGACCCGGTGGAGGCCATCAAGTTCCGTATGGAGCAAGGCGGGTTGACGCCTCGTGATCTGGAGCCCTTCATCGGTCCGAGTGGGAGGGTTTCCGAGGTGCTAAACCGCAAGCGGCCTCTCAGCCTGCGGATGGTCAAGCGTCTGCACGACGGGCTGAAGATTCCGTATGAGAGCCTGCTGACTGAGGCGTCCTGACTGCACCGCTAGCGACGTACGCCGATCAATGCCTGAGGGCGATAGCTACCCCCACTCAGGGCGCCCATGATCGCGGCTTCCGCACCGCCGTTATCGAATTGAAGGCGCATAAAGCCTTTGGACGATAGGTAGCTCCGATACTCCCCGATGAATGCAATGTCTGCGAGGACCAGGACGCCGCCAGGGCGCAATACCCGTAACATCTCATCCAGCGCCCGCTGGCGGTCATTCGCATCCGGTAAGTTGTGGACCACCCAGTTCGAGAGCACAGCGTCAAAGCTGCCGTCCGGGTAGGGCAGTTGGCGCGCGTCGCCAGTGTCGATGCGTATTCGGTCCGAAACTCCCTCAATGTGCGCATTCGCTTGCGCGGCCGTGGGGGAATTGTCGGCCTGGTCTTCTGCGCGCCACAAATCAATGCCGACTGCCTGCCCGGTCTTGAGCCGCCGAGCAGCGCCCACCAGCATCAATCCGCGCCCGCAGCCGATATCCAACACCACTTCACTGCCGTTCCAGGGACGCAGCGCGGAAGCGAGGTCAAGAAGCTTTTCCCTCGTACGCAGTTTGCCGATGCGACTTCCGTAGGTCATATAGGCAGCCATGAAAAGGCCGTAGGCTGCGACGACGAAGCCGAGTCCGGAAATCCACGGAGCAAAGCTTCCCAGCCAACCGGTAAAGCGTGCACCAATTGCCACCGCGACTCCGGCGCAGCCCGCAATAAACATGCCGCGCCGGACCCCCGGCGCGTCGATGCCATAGTCCGGTCGGCCTCCAACGGGAGAGGTGCCGTTCGAGTTCATCGGGACTCGACCAATTGGTAGCATCGGAAGCTGGCGCTTTGGTCCGACATCGGTTCCGCATTCCTTAACCAAAATTGACGGTCCTGACCGTGCTTTCGCGATCGAGACCTGCGTAATTAACGAACGGTACCGTATGCTAATAGACAAGACCGCGGTTGGCAAAGGAGTTCCATGAAAAGTACACGGCAGCGGCGGCCCGTGGGTCGGCCCTCCGATCCAACTCTGGCCACGAATCTTCTTGATGCCGGCTGGCAGATGTTTCTTGAGCGCGGTGTGGAGCCCGTCGCAGTGGAGGCAATCGCTGCCCGCGCGGGTGTTTCCAAAGCCACCTTCTACAAACATTTTGCGGACAAGACCGCCCTGTTCGAGGCGGCTGTCCTCCGCGAGATGGAGCGCATCGAAGCTGCTCAGCAATTAACGTCGCCCGACGACACACGTGCCGAGCTCGCTGACAGGCTTCGGCGATTCGGCATAGGACTGATGAGCTTCCTATTTGGCCAGAGCGCCGTCGATTTCTACAACGCACTGTCTGCAGAACTCGCACGCCACAAGACCCTAGCGCGTCGCTTCTACGAATTGGGTCCAGGGGTTCCCTTGATTTTCGTGCCAAAAGTGCCGGTACTTTCTCTCGGTAATTATAGCGGTTGGCGCTGCTTTCCCTAGGCTGGCCAAGTACTTGCTGTTCGTGGTTTCGATGGGCGTATTGTGGCGCTCATTGGGAGGCAGAACATGAACGACTGGCAGTCCACGTATCTGGGTCGAGGCGCGTTGCCGCGTGACTTGAGCGGCTTCGAGATCGAAGCGTTCTTTACGTATTCCGAGTCGGAACGCCGCGTCATTGTTGACGAGCGTCGATCGCCTGCCCTTAAGCTTGCCCTGGCGCTGCAGATTGGTTTTTTGCGTATGACCGGCCGTTTGCTGGAGGCGTTGCGTCTGGTGCCGCCGGCACTGTGGCGACATCTGGGCGCGCAGTTCGAGATCGACGCGCCGGACCTGGCCTCGCTGCGTACCATGTACCGTCGGCGTCGCACATTGTTTGAGCAGCAGGATCTGGCGTGTTCCGTGCTCGGATTTCACGACGTGACCGAAGCACAGCGACGCGCGTTGGTCCGGGCGATCAACGCTGAGCTCTCACGGACCAGTGATCGGCAGCGATTACTGCAGTTCGCACGCCGATGGCTTTACGATCATAAGCAGATCATTCCACGAGAGCGTGAACTGCGCGGCTACATCGCCAAGGCGATTCGCCAGCATGAGGCGACGCTGCTTAGCGTGATCATCGAGGCGATCGATCCGGATCTCCTCGCCCAGTGGAAGAGGACGATCACCCAGCCAAGAGAGGACGGCGCCACCGTGCAGAGCTGGCTGTGGGCTGCGCCTGCCAAGCATTCGACGCGACAGATCGATCGGGTGTTGGATCGGATCGAGCTGCTGAGGTCGCTCAAGGTCGATCAGCATTTGGCTGAACTGCCCGAGGCGATCGTACGCCGCTACGCCCGGCGCCTCGCCAGCCGGGCACCGGCGGTGGCGGCCCGCATTGCCGAACCCACCCGCACGATCGAGGTGGCCTGCTTTTTGCGCTATAGCCTGATGATCAACACCGATCATCTGCTGTGGATGGTGCGCCGGCGGGTCGCCGACTTGTGGCGCAAGGCCGCCGAGGAGGCCGATGCCCAGAGAGTGAACTACGAACGGCTGTATCAACAGCTGCTCGGCGAGCTGTCCGCATTGGCCAGCGACGGCACGCTGTCAGTGGCCGAGTTGCAGCAGAAGTTGAACACGCTACTGGTCGCCCACCGGGAGCGCCGTGGACCGAGCAGAGCGCAGATTATTCGTGATCAGTTGATGGTGGAAGTCAGGCCGGTGCGAGCGCTGCTCACGGCCTTGGCACAGCAGCCCTGGAAGGGCTCAGTCGATCACCCGTTGCTGGAGAGTCTCAAGCACTTGAACGCCCTCTACGATGAGGGCCAGCACGCGCTACCCGCGGGCACGGATCTGTCGCTGGGCCGGGTCTGGCGCAAGAGTTTGCAGGACGAGGATCGGGAGAAGGCGTTTGCCGCAGCTGAGGTTGGGACGCTCCTGAACTTGCGTCGGGCGCTGCGCAACGGCAGCGTCTGGATCGATCACAGTTTGTCATTCCGCAGCCGCGAGACGCTGTTCATTCCGCCCGCCCAGTGGCAGACCAGCCGTCGCACCCACTACCGCCGATTGCGGCTTCCGCAGGATGCCGCTGCCTTCCTCGAGCCGCTGATCGAGCGCGCCAAGGCCGGCGTGCTGGCCGTATCCAAGACCGCCGCCGAAGGGATTTTGAGGGTGGATGACGAGCTGCACCTCACGCCCCTGGAACCCTTGGCCGAGGATCCCAAGGTGACGAAGCTTCGCGCAGCGCTCGATCGGCGCGTGGGCGAAGCGCAGCTTCCGGAACTCATTTTGGCCGTCGATGCCGAGGTGCGCTTCAGCTGGATCATGCTGGGGCGAGAGCCACGATCGAGCAAAGAGCTGCTGATGGTGTATGCCGGGATCTTGGCACATGGCACGGCGCTCTCCGCCGCCGAGACCGCGCGCATGATTCCGCAACTATCCGCCGCCTCGGTCCGCCAGGCCATGAAGTGGGCGAGCGACGAGCGCCGCCTCGCACAAGCGTGCAGCGCCGTCCTCGCCTTCATGCATCGCCATCCGATTTCGGCGACCTGGGGGAGATCTGATTTGGCCTCCTCCGACATGATGAGCATGGAGACCAGTCAGCGGGTGTTTGTCGCCCGCAACGACCCGCGTCGATTGACTCCCTCCGTCGGCATCTATTCGCATACGCGCGATCGATGGGGGATTTCCTACGCCCAACCCATGGTGCTCAACGACCGACAAGCCGGCGCCGCCATCGAAGGGGTGGTGCGCGATGAGCGGTATGAGACTGCCCAGCTGGCTGTCGATACGCACGGCTACACCGACGTCGCCATGGCCCTCGCTCGCGGTGTGGGTCTTGATTTGTGTCCACGCCTCAAGGAACTGAGCGATCGGCATCTGTTCTTGCCCCGCGGCAGCGATATTCCGGAGAACCTTAAAGCAATCTGCCACGCCACGATTGATCCGGCCAAGGCCGCGAGGCACTGGGACGCGATGGTCCATCTATTTGCCTCCGTGCACAGTGGCCACAGTAGCGCGATCACGGTCTTGGCCCGCTACGGGTCGGCCTCCCGCGGCGACCCGCTCTATGAGGCCATGGTGCAGGTGGGCAAATTGCTGCGCACCGTGTTCTTGTGCGACTACTTCATCAACGAAGCGTTTCGCCGCGAGCTGCTGCGCGTGCTCAACCGCGGCGAGACCGTCAATGCCTTGAAGCGCGCGATCTACGTCGGCCGCGTCGCCAGCTACCAGGCCAAACAGCACCAGGAGATGCAAGCGGTGGCCGACGCCTTAAGCCTGTTGGCGAACCTGGTGATGGCGTGGAATACGATGAAGATGCAGTCGGTGCTCGACCGTTGGAACACCCGACGTTCCACCGCGGTGCCGCCGGGCCTGATCGGACGCATCGCCCCGACGCGCACCGAGGGCATCAACTTGCGGGGCGTGTTCACCTTCCCGATCGAGCAATACCAGGCTCAGCTACTACCGTCACTTCCAGCAGCAAAATCACGCGCTTTTGGTGGCTAAACGGCCCGTCAGAACGCCGAAAAAACGCTGCTTTCTCAGCAAACAGAATGGCCATTGTATTCAGCAGGTTACTGGTCTACCTGGCATTTTTTCCCACGTTTTCGCGCACGAAGTACCGGCACTTTTGGCACGGAAATCAAGGGAACCCCGACATCGGCTATGGCGATCAGCTGGTACAGCGCGACCTGAGCTTCAGCGTGCTGGCCAGGTCGATCTTCGCGATCATGGGCGGCAGCGGCTGCGGCAAGAGCACGCTGCTGCACGCGCTGATCGGCCTGTTGCGCCCCAGGGCCGGTTCGGTGCTGTTCCGCGGCGAGGACTACTGGTCGCTGGACGATGCCGGCCGGGGCCGCATGGGCCGGCGTTTCGGCGTGCTGTTCCAGCAGGGCGCGCTGTGGAGCACGCTGACCGCCGCCGAGAACGTCGCGTTGCCGTTGCAGCTGTTCACGGCGCTGACACGCTCCTCGACCACCAGCACCGTGACGACGCTGGGGGCGACGCGGCGAACCAGCGCGGCGTAACCTGTCGGCGAGGCGCCGCTCGCCACACCGGCCACGAGTGCGGCAAGCGCGACGGCGACCCAGGCTGATCCTGGGGCGTACCGCGGGCGCGATCGCAAAAGAAGGGTCGCCATGTCCGTCAACATAAAGTCCAACAGTCACCCCATCCGTTCGATGGCACGCTTAGCCCGCAACAACCCGGGATCCGCCCGGGCTCCCGTGTGCTGGCGTACCGACCCCGGGGTTGGACATGAATAATCTTGGTACCGCAGTCCACCCGGACAGGCGAACACACCTTGAGAATCCCTATGAACATCGCAGACAAGTCCCCTGATGCAAACAAACGCGTCCGTCCGACCATCGACAGACCCCGGCGCGCATCCGCGGCGGGCAGCATCCTGGTCATCGCAGGCGGTGCGGCGGCTGCCGTCGCGCTGGCCGCGACAATCTCCCTGTTCGTGTCCCGGTCTGCGGGTGCGACGCCGGCGTATGCCACGCAGACGGGGAAGGCCTGCACCCAATGTCATACGACTGCAGCGGGCGGGGCGCTGACGCCTTATGGGGGGAAGTTCCAGGCGGACGGGCACAAAATGCCGGCAGAAGCGCCGAAATAGGCGCTCGCGGAGCGCCAGATGACATCAGCTGATCATCGCCACGATCAGTGCGGCGCCGGCCAGCGACAGGTCCTTCATCAGGTGCGCGAACTCGCTGAGGCGCATGTACGCGTCGGTTTCCTTCCAGAAGCGATGCAGGAAGAACGGAGCCGGAAAGATGATGCAGAACAGGATCAGCGCGCCGATCCGGGTCTGCCAGTCGAACAGCACCAGTGCGCCGCCGGAGAGCATCATGACGATCGTCAGCAGCGTTGCGCAACGCGGCAGCGGCACCTCCTTCATTTTCAGCACCCTCGCATGCTCCGGAAAGAACACCAGATGACTCATCCCCAATGCCAGGAAATATGACACGAACAGCAGGCGTCCCGGCAGCCACAGGAAACTGAGTGAAATCTGGGTCATGGATCCGGTGCGTTCGTCAGAAGACGAGCCTGCTCCTGAGTTCCGGTGCGGCCTCGTCGATGCGGCGCGACAGGTCGCCGAGATGACAGGTGGGGACCAGCGGAAAGAGGTGATGTTCGATGTGCAGGAACATGTTGAACGTCACGGCATTGAGGATCCTGTTGCGCAGCGTCCGGGCGATGTAATGGCTGCGGTCGCAGTGATGGTGGACGGTCCACACCGCGAAGAAGGCTGTCAGGCAGTGACCCACGCCCATGGCGCAGACGTGGTACCTGAGGGGCGCCCAGTTCCAGTAGCGGTACGCCAGCACGACGAGCAGCGCATTCATCAGCAACTGGCCGGCGATGGTCGCGCGCAGGCGCCAGTGGCCCTGCCGGAACGCTGTCACGTGCATCAGCACGGTGAACCAGGGACCCTGCAGCAGCGCGCGCCAGCCGGGGATCCGGGCGTGCCGGCCTTCGACATCCTCGTCCGACAGGTTCACGCGATGGTGCGTCAGGTGCGTGAACCGCACCGCGTGCATCGAACCCAGGATCACGGCGCTCATGGCCCACAGCACGATCTCGGTGCCAAGGTGCGAGAGTCCGACCGCTGCATGAAAGGCGTTGTGGATCAGGCGCAGTCCGGTCAGGAAGAACATGAACGACAGGGCGAGCGCGACGATGATCAGTCCGTTGGCCGCTGCGATCAAGGAGGCGGCGAGCCACAGCGCGGGCAGGGCGAGTTCGAACAGGACCTGCAGGGGCGTGACCCGCACCAGATCGAGCCACCGCACCTGTCGCAGGCGTGGGTCGCGCGGCGTGTTGTTCAGGTCCACGGTCGTCACTGTTTTACCGGCAGGTCGTGGGCAATGCCCTGGTGGCAGTCAATGCAGGTGTAGCTGCGCGGCAGCGACTGGTGCATGACCTCAGGCGCGATCGCAACCTGCGCCGGATGATCCGCTGCGGCCATCGCCCCGACCGTATGGCAGCTCCGGCATTCCGCGGAATCGTCCGCCCGCAGATCCTGCCAGACCCTCTGCGCCATTTCGAGACGGCGCGCAGCGTAGGCTTCCGGCGTGCCGAGTGTGGAGCGCAGATGTCCCCAGCTGTCGCGCAGCCCGGATGTCATGTGGCGCCATGTGCCAGCGAGGAAGCCGGGGGGGATGTGGCAGTCCGCGCAAGTGGCACGAATCCCGAGCGCGTTCGACCCGTGGACACGGTGAGCGAGTTCCGCGGCCGGCGCGGACATCTCATGGCATGAGGTGCAGAACGCCTCGCTCGACGAATAGTGCAGGGCCACGGCAGCGCCACCCGTGACGGCAATGCCGGCGACGAGAGCCAGCAAGGCGCCGAGCGGGATGCCCAGCAGATACCAGCGTTGCGGCCGCCGCCACAGCCAGTCCCGGAAGCGGTGCTGCGCGGGCTCATTCAAGGGTGGCCCGTGGCCCGATGACACTGGTCGCAGGTCGAGAACGCGAGTTTGCCGTTGTGGCAGGCAAAGCATTTTCCGTCGCCGCTATGGTCGGCCATCGAGATCAGGCTCTGTTTCTGCGTCTGGAACAGCTGCGCACCGGTCGCCGGCCAGCGCGTGTGGCAATCGAGGCAGGCAAAGCCCCGCGCCGCGTGCATGCCGTGATCGAAGGTCACCGTACCCACGCCGGCGGCGCGGTAGTCGAAGGCATTCACCCTCTGTCCGGCCGTTGCAATGCCGACAGCTCCCAGCAGTGGAACTGTCAGGCACAACCCCGCGCGCAGGCGGTGGCTATTCACGCAGCCCGGCCTAGGCCCGGGAATCCAGGTCGAGGATGTTGCGACTGATCGCAGCCACGTTGGGCACCGCGGTCAGCACCATCGCAGCGGTCAGCTCGTCGCGCATCGTCTTCATGAACAGCGCGACGCCCGGTCGGCCGCCGCCATGTGCGGCCCGCCAGATATGCCTGCCGACGAGGACGGCATCTGCGCCGAGGGCGACATAGCGGAGGACGTCGGTCCCGTAGTGCACGCAGCCGTCGACCAGAATCACCATCTTGCCCTTGACCCTGTCTGCGATCGCCGGCAGCACTTCAGCGGTCGACGACGCATTGTCGAGCACGCGTCCGCCGTGATTCGACACGCAGATCCCTGCGGCACCCGTCTCCCCGACGAGCAGCGCATCGTCGGGGGTCATGATGCCCTTGACGATGATCGGGATCCGGGTCGAGCGCACCAGTTCCCGCAACTGGGCCACGGTCTTGGGCTCGACGGCGGTACTCTTGGATGCGTCCAACCAGCCCCGTCCGGCCGAGTCGATATCGATCGTGATCATGAAGGCCCTGGCCGCCTCGGCCAGGCGGACGATGGAAATGAAATTCTCGTTGGGCCGCGGCTTGATGCCCGCGATGACCTTCCCGGGAAAGCGTCCGGCGACGTCGTAATGCGAGCGGGTCACGGACAGGGGATTCGACTGGATGTCGCCGATCGACCCCAGGGTGCCGGCATCCACACAGCCGCCGATGATGGCCTCGAAATACTGGTCCTCGGACATCCGGGTGAGCGTCGGGAAATTCACCGCGAGACCCCCGATCGGCGCAGCCATGGCGGGGAAGGAGAGCTTCTGGCCCAGGATCGTCGTCGAGCAGTCCGGTTGCCTGTTGCCGCTCAACGGCCGGGTCTTGAGCCTGACGCGCTGCAGGCCGGTGAAGTTGTTCTGAAAGGCCATTCCGGAACCCAGGCCGCCGATCCCGGGGAACTCGCCGGCACAGGCCACCCCGTCGCATTCCGGGCACACGCGGCAGACCGGATACAGGACCTCGCGCGCCCGCTGATAGACGGCGGCCACATCGCCCGTGGCGCTTTGCGGTCCATAACGCGTGGCGGGTGTGGCCGGGGACGCCCCACCGCCGCCCGGATCCGCTGCGGTCGCCTTGGGGACTAGGGATCGATTCGCCAGAGCGCCCATGCCGAACAGGGCAGAGGCCTTCAGGGCAGCTCTTCGGCTCAGAAATCCCAAGGCACACCTCCCGTTCCCGTGGTTACGTCCCGCGGCAAATTCAAACACAGGGTGATTGCCCGCATCTGTTCGATGGCGCACGTGGCGGGGCGGTGTCCGCCTGCACCACGCTCACCGCCTGACGCTGAAGGGTGAGTCGCTACGCAGACCCGGAAAGACCAAAACCCGTACCGACCCAGAGACCATCGTGACCGACTGAGCTATCATTACCGTTGAGCACTTCACCGCGCCCAAGACCGGTCACGATGAATCGGAAACGCCGGTCACCATCATCGGAATACGCGCTTATGGCCGGCCCGTGACCGTAAATGCAGAATTTCCTCGGTTGGGGACCACCCAGTTTCCTGAGTTGAAGACCACCTGATTTCCTGAGTTCGGGACCACCCGATTTCCTCAGTTGGGGACCACCTGCGGGGCGCTTTTGAAGCGCCTGTTTTGGCGCAGGAGTGGCCCAGTGAACCGATTTTGGCGATTTGCCCCAAATTTGAAGTGTTTCCTCATATCGTAGCCAAACTACGATTTCGCCAATTTTCCTAAGTGGCATTTAATTTCGAAAAGTGCTATAAATCGTAGCGTGGCTACGACATCAAAAAACAAACTAAATTACCTATACAGGCAATGGCCGCCAGGGACACCCATGGCGTCCCAAGACTTGGCCAGTCGGGGCATATCCGCTGATCTCGCCGTGCACTACGCCAAGGCGGGCTGGTTAGTCCGCCTCGCTCACGGCGTATACGGCCGACCAGGTGACTCCCTCGCGCTGCATCCCTGCCTACGATTCTTGGAGCGAAGCGCACCGGGGCTGCATGTTGGTGGAAGGACCGCGCTGGATTGGTATGGCATACGGCAATACGTTTCGCAGCGACCGGTCACCGAGCTCTATGGTTGGAATGCGTCGAAGCTTCCCGAGTGGTTCACGAAACATTTTCCCGCCGAGTACCACCGAAAACGCCTCTTCAAGGAAGAACCCAACGCACCCTTGCACGCGACATCATTCGAACGGCAGTCAGATGCGCCCCACGTATCGGAACCGGAAAGGGCGCTGCTCGAAGTGCTGAGCGATGTGGGCGTGCGCCAGCCACTGCAAGAAGCGCGGGAGCTCACGCAGGGTACCCATACTCTCCGCGCCAATGTCCTGATGGAGCTGTTGCGCTTATGCGTGAGTATCAAGACAGTGCGTTTGTGCCTGAATATAGGCAAAGAACTCAGGTTACCTTGGTCATCGAAACTCGATCCAACCGAGTTGCCGCTGGGTAGCGAGCGTCCCTGGGTGTCTCGTTCGTCCGATGGCTTGCTTGTTCTGAAGCGATGAATCGCGAGTACCTCGAGACCGCGCGTTTACTGATCCAGGTAGCACCACTGGTTTTCGTTGACGATCAATTCGGGCTCAAGGGCGGTACGGCGATCAATTTGTTTCTTCGCGATATGCCCCGATTGTCAGTCGATTTGGACTTAGTCTTTACCGATCACGCTGTCGGACGGAAGGAAGCGATTGCCCGAATCAACGCCGCTGTCAGAGACGCGGCAGATCGCTTGCGAGCACGGCGATTCGAGGTTTATGTGCCCGAGGCCGGGGGTGACGGCGAGACGAAACTGATGGTTCGAAGTGGCGCTGCCGAGGTAAAGGTCGAGATCAATACGGTCATGCGTGGTACGGTTCATCGCGTGCGTCGCGCCAACCTGACGCCCTTGGCCCGCGATACCTTGCTCGCCGACATTGAGATTCCAGTTCTCGCATCCGAGGACGTGTACGGAGGAAAGATCGTTGCTGCTCTGGATCGGCAACACCCGCGCGATCTCTTCGACATCATGGAACTTTTCAAGCATGAGGGTATTACGCCGGGCATTCGGCGGGCATTCGTCGTTTACCTTGCAAGTCACAACCGACCGGTTCATGAAGTACTCTTTCCTGAGTTGCGCGATATCCAAATGGACTACGAGCGGAATTTCATAGGCATGACCTCGCAACCTACAGAGCTTGCCGAGCTCCTCGAAACGCGCGATCGAATGATTAATGAGCTGCACACTGGTCTCGACGCAGACGAACGCCGGTTCTTGCTATCGTTGGTCAGGGCGCAGCCCGAATGGGAGTTGTTGGGCATTCCGCACGTGAGTGAACTCCCGGCAGTCCGCTGGAAGCTTCAGAACCTGTCGCGACTTCAACGCGAGCGGGCCGAACAATTCGAGCTGCAGTACACTGCGCTTGCCGGTCGGCTCCACCGGTAGACCTACCAGTGACTGAGCGCGCCGGACCACTTTCCTTATGACGTCGTGACGCATGCCGATGTCTGATCAGGAATTACTCGCCAAGCTGCAAGCTGAGAACGCCAGGCTCATCTCGCTGCTTGATGCTCGCGGAATCGAATGGCGCCCGCCGGCGTCGGTGCCACCGGCTTTCGAACCATCGAAGCTATCTACAGGCGACAAGGTCGCGCTGTTTCGCCGCCTATTTCGCGGGCGGACGGATATCTACCCAATCCGCTGGGAGAGCAAGACCACCGGCAAGTCCGGGTACAGTCCAGCCTGCGCCAATGAGTGGCGCCCCGGCGTTTGCGAAAAGCCGCGCATCAAGTGTGGCGACTGCGGAAATCGTCTGTTGATTCCGCTTTCCGATACGGTCATCTACGGGCATCTGGCCGGGGAGCACACGGTAGGCGTTTACCCCTTGCTGGAAGACGACAGCTGCTACTTTGTCGCGGTCGACTTCGATGAAGCGGAATGGCGGGAGGATGCCCGAGCATTCATTGGGTCATGCGAGGCGCTTGGCGTGCCTGCGGCGCTTGAGATTTCGCGCTCCGGGAGTGGCGCTCACGCCTGGGTATTTTTCGCCGGCAGGGTCTCG
>Ga0224552_1000233_pt1 | contig 13489 bp, 23 predicted proteins | sample 714S215metaG_FD_179907 | JGI IMG/M metagenome (GOLD analysis project Ga0224552, IMG submission 179907) | Peat soil microbial communities from Stordalen Mire, Sweden - 717 S2 1-5 | ecosystem: Environmental > Terrestrial > Soil > Wetlands > Peat | place: Sweden: Norrbotten County, Stordalen Mire... | reverse complement strand
CATTGAAAAGAAGATAACGACACGTGTTGCGAGACCTATTCCGAGTGAGGTTAATGAACAAAATGATATTGCAAATTTGATGTATACGTGGACTGAAGAGAACGCATGTGCATTGAATCTTGATGAGTTCTGTTTATCTCATGGATTTAGACCATATAAATTGTATAAATTGCGGCATTCTAATGAATACTTTGCTGATGTATTGTACATGAGTATGAGTAAGATTATTTCACGCATGGGTCAAGAGGTATGGAATAAGGGCGGCGATTCGAAGATGTACACTGATATGTTACGTATGTGGCATGAGAATTACAGAGAGACAGTGAATGAAGAAGTTGCGCATCGTGTTCAAGTATCTGCAGAAGCCGTGGCCAAAGCATCTATTGGACAGACTGTTTACAATGTAGTGGACATTGAGCTTGATAAAGCAGAAGAGACCGATGTAGTGACGAAGAGTTTGGAGAGAGATGGAAAAAAACGTAATGAATCTGGAGCGGGACGTCGAAACAAAGCTATGGTTACGCAAGTTTCAACCCCGTTGGTACCAGAAACCCTTGATTGATGCAATAGAGAATGGAGCTTATAAACGTGTATTGGGGATAATGCCAAGACGTTGCTTACATGGTGACACTCAGATATTGTTACCTGGTGGCAAGACAAAGAAACTACGCGATATAAAAGCTGGTGACAAGGTCCTTTCATTTGATGGGTCTTCAGTTGTCGAGGATACAGTTGTTGCGCAATGGAAGACGAACTTACGATATACCTTTAAAGCGACTGGTGTCGGACAATTGCCAATCATTGCAACAGCAGATCATAGATTCGCAATCAATGGGAAAGAATCGTGCGATTGGTTACAACTCGAACGAATAAAAGATGAACGTGTATTGGTCTATTCAGGGTACGAACCGAATGCATTGAATGATCCACTTCTTGGTGAGTTCATGGGATACATGTTATTCGGTGGTTCTGATAATGCACCAATACTTGCTGTTGTTGAACGTTTGATGGAATATTTATTTTATAAATCAACACTCACACCCGTACGTGAGCGCGTTCATGATTATCTAATGGGTATCGGTGATCTTACCCCTGATGAGCACGAGAATTACATACATTCAAACAAAGACAAGTTGTTGAATGCTTTATGGGAATTGGATAATCAATCAATAGAGGCCTTCTTTAAAGCTGCAATCTATTCACAACGTATGGGCTTGGAAGAAGCCGAAGTCAAAGAGATTACATTTGATGTGTATGGTGATAACGATATTCTTTGGGGGTTGTATTGGTTGTTAAGACGTATTGGTTTGCAGCCCAATGCACCTGATGAAGAGAACTATTCATTGGTTGTATCTGATCCTGAATCTTTGATGAAGCTGGAGATGATCGTCAAAGTCGAATTGGATCTATTAAACAAAGAAGCGACTGCAACACCGCGATACTGTGGCATGCGAACTACATCGATATCCATGAAGAAAGATAAGCGCACATACGTTTATGATATCGAAACAGAGAAGCATCACAACTTCTTTGCTAATGGATACCTGGTTCATAATAGTGGTAAAGATCTTACTGCGTGGAATATCGCTATCAGGCAATGTATTCGTAAACCATGTACCGTTTATTATTGCCTACCTGCGTTTAATCAATCAAGACGCGTGATCTGGGACGCCCTTGATTCTGGCGGACGGAGGTTCCTTTGACTACGTGCCCCCCAATGTAATAGAATCGGTCAATTCTCAAGAGATGAAGATCCGATTTAAAAATAACTCTATATTGCAACTGACTGGGAGTGATTCATATGACAGATCCCTTATTGGTACTAACGTTTATGGCATTGTCTATAGCGAGTATGCCCTTGCTGACCCAAGAGCTTATTTGTACGCTCGTCCAATTCTCTCAGCGCAAGATGGGTGGTGTATCATGCTTTCTACACCTCGTGGTCATAATCATTTATATGAGTTATTTAATATTAGTCAATGGTCTCCTGATTGGTTTAGTTACAAACTCACGTTAGACGATACCCAGCATATCCCGATGCGAGAGATCGAAAAAGATCGAGCTGAAGGGCTTATGAGTGAAGATTTAATACAACAAGAATACTATACCTCGTTCTCACTCGGCATTGAGGGAAGTTTCTATAGCAAGTACATTGATAAGATGCGCTTAGAGAACAGAATTGCCGCTGTACCCTGGGAGCCCCAGTTCAAAGTACATACCGCATGGGACATTGGTGTATCAGATAATTGCGTAATAATTTTCTTTCAATACGTTGGCCCAATCGTTCGAATAATCGATTATTATGAGAACAATCGCCAGGGATTGGAACATTACACACAATACTTAACAACGAAACCTTATCAATATGGTGTACACATTGCTCCTCATGATATTTCAGTTATGGAGTTTGGCAGTGGTGTTACTCGCATCGAGAAGGCTGCTCAATTGGGCGTTGAATTCGTTATTGCTCATTCTGTTTCTGGTAAATCTATTAGCCGTGCTGATGGAATCGAGGCGGTAAGAACGTTGTTCCCTAAGTTATGGATTGATGAAGTAAAATGTGAAAAGTTGATCAAGTGCTTGGAGAACTATCGCCAAGAGTATGATAATGATAAGAAGATCTATAAACCAATACCCCGACATGATTGGAGTAGTCATTCAGCTGATGCGGCCCGGTATTTGGCGATTGGTCTTCACAAGGTAAGAGATGGTCTTACTCCTGAAGAGCTTGATAGTCGATATCGTGAAGCGTATTGGGGTAATGAGTTGCCATCTATGTTTGATGACAAGTTTAGAATGTATTAAATAGGAGCATGTATGAAGAATTTTAAAGAAGTTAATGGACGTGTAGATATGCAACAACTTGATTATGAAGATGAATACATCAATCAAGATGAATCAGAAATCGATAAGGCCAAACGAAAGATACTCGAGCTCACCCAGTTTATTAAAGATGAAGAAGCATACATCAAGAACAGCCGTGTTCGTTACAATATTCGATTGAATGCTGAGATAAATGACCTTCTTGTTGATTATGTTGCCTCTGTAAGAGAGGAAACGGATGAGATCATTAGATTGAGCAGGGCTTGTGAACGTATTATTGGTATTTATTTACGCAGTAAAATAAGAAAATGAAGAGAGAAACAATAACAACCGAAGAACTAAAAAATTACCTAGAGTCAGAATTAAAAGATATTAAAGATAAGTATGAGCTTGATACATTCGTTCCTGTTTTAGATCTTTTGTCTTCACTTGGTTATGAAAAAGCCGATGATATCGTCAAAAGATTACAACTTAATGGCGTAAAATATTTTATCCAAGACTTACTCAAACAAATGGAAGAATGGAAATGAATGAATGTAATTTCTGTCATTATGAGGCTATTCAAGATTGGCTGCCTTATGATCCAGACACTCGTGAAAAGATGATAGATAAGCGTATTTTCTTCTGTGAATATCATGTTTATATGTTTGATGAAATGGAAAAAATAGATGGTGTACATATAGTTAAGGAGTAAATAATGAATGAAAGATTAACTGAACTGCTTAATGAGAAGGTCAATCGTAAAGGTTCTATTGATGCCATCAAGGCCGACATCAAACGGCTCAAGAAATGGCTTAATGATGAGCAAGAGCGCCTTCAAAAAGCTGATGATGAGCTTGATGAGCACTTGAAGAACGATGGGACTGGACCGTATCAAGAGTTTTTACGAAATGAAGAAGAACCGCAGTACAGTAGAAGGGAAGAACAACAATGAACGATTACAAAGCAAAGTTGCTTAAGTATCTTGAAGATGAATTTGATGAGAGAGTTGAAGAACAGAAGGTCTTACTTGGCGTGAATGATGAGTTCACTCGCGGCTGGAATGATGGTAAAATAGATCTTCTTGGTGAATTAATTGAAAATTTAGATAAGTATTATCCAAACGAGAAGGAATAATATGTCAATCAGAGACATGATCGGCGATAAAGACGCCGTTTTAGACATCGAACCAAAAGAGTTTGAGAAGTATGTAAAGCTTCTCTCGCAACATTCAATTCCATTTATGCATGTTGTATATGGTAAAGAGATGTTTATATGTATTAAATCAAAGTATTGCCATCTGTACTTTAACTCAAAGCATATAGATGATGCATCGCTTATAAGTTTGGATAGATATTACTGGAAGAGAGCCGCTAAAGACTGTAGAAAGAGTGACTTTGACCCATTGAAGCAGTATTTAACCATGCAAATATCTCATGCCGATGCTCAAAGACGATTAAATGGATTTACCAGTGAGTTTTGTTCGGGTGAACAATACGCATACAAAAACATACTAAAGCGATTAGAAGATATTGTTGGAAAATAATGGAATACCCAAAGATTAATAGTTTGTGGAAACGTCATCCATTGTTGTCAAAACCAAGAGAAACATATACTCGACCACTCATCGTTGGAGAGTATGCCCAGGAAGAGTTCGGTTCGATATCTAAGTGGCGCGTCGAAGAAAAGATCGATGGCATGAATATACGTCTTTATATTGATACAGATCGTATTGACGTCAAGGGACGAACTAACTATGCAAATATTCCACCCAAGTTCATGGAGTATATCAATAACCATGACTTTCGGTCTAAAGCGTCCATGTTGCCACTACCAATAATACTTTATGGCGAAGGGTTTGGTGCTGGTATACAAACTGGTGGTATATACCGACCAACTCAAGCTTTTATGTTATTTGATGCATATATAAACAGACGATGGTTATCACGTGAAGGAGTTTATAAGTTGGGTCAAGACCTTGGATTTGATACTCCTCACGACTTTGGGGTCATGTCCGAAGATGCAATAGTTGATCTTGTTAAATCAGCACCACCTACAAAATATACTTTTGATAAAGAGTGGCATCCTGATTCGAAACGACCAATGGAAGGCGTCATGGTCCGAGCTGAACCGCAGATGAGATTTAATGATCAACAAGCAAATCCAATTATGTGGAAGCTTAAAGTAAAGGATTTCTGAAAGTAAAAGACTTCAATGAATAGGAATTATGTGGAAGCTGAAAGTAAAAGACTTCAATGAATAGGAATTTTCATGAGTGATATAAAACTTGGTTGTAAGCATATTGAAGGCGTTAAATTTGGTGGAGCGGGTACTCATACAGCGATATGTTATTTATTTACTATGTTGATTGAATATCAAGAACGTCTTTTAACATGTGAAGATCGTATTACAAAGATAGAATCATTAGAAAAAGAAAGACAGGAGAGTTATTTACGATGAAATTTAAATTAATTGCTCTCTTATTCTGTTTCTCAACAGCATCATGCAATACAGCATCATGCAATACGGTGGCCGATAAAGAGTATCTTATTGAACGATACAACCAACGGTTTGCCAATAAAATAGCTACTGAATTGATTAAACAAGAATTAAAAAGAATAGTTAAGCTATTGGAAGATATAACGGTTAAAATTGAACTAATAGAAGCCAAAGCATTAGAAAGAAAGTCTTAATGATTATGTAATAATATATTGATGGGAATAATTGTATGGAATATACGATCTATGATTTTAGAGAGCAAGATGGTCTTATACGTGGTAGTGATGATACGTTAACCAAAATCGCTAAGTTCCTAGGGAAGCACAAGATTCCATACATTATTATTCCTTCTGGGTACTTCAAAGGTATTAAACTAACGAGAGCTGATTATTATAGATATTTGAAGTTGGAGAAGAAAAACAAATGAAAATCGGTCCCACCATGATTAAAGAACATATCGGTTCAAACTTTGATGATTTCTTGAAAGATGAGGGAATATTGGAAGAGATCGAGTACAAACTACAATGCGAAGACATTGTAACTATCAAGCCTCCTCTTATACCCCCAAGATTAGAAAATATATATGATGAATGGGACGATCATTGTTGCGAAGACCATGATGATTAGGAGGATTGTGGATAGATGACAACGGAAACACTTCTCATTATTATAATTTTTATTCTTTTGTTGCCTGTATTGGTTCAAATTGCATCGGCTATTGTCGGTTGTATTGTACTTTTGGTAATATTTCTGGCGATGTGTGTTGTGGGAATAATAGAACTTATCATGCAAGGGAAAAGATAAATATTGAAATAGTGGAATCATACCCATAGGCTATTGCTGTAAACCCAACTTTTAAAAGGAGAAAGGTGCAGCATGCCATTATACCCAGAGATGGGCCCTCAATATTATGATGAAAAAGATCGCGACATAAAAGCTAGAATGGAAACGTTCTACGCTGACTCTATCACGATCAATCAATCTTTCTGGTCTGAAGCTGATACTGATACGCGTTTCTACGTTGGAGATCAACAGCTTTTTAACGAAATTTATGGTAATTTGCCCGCGTCTCGTAGAAGACAATTCCAATTCAATCGGATTCGAAGAATCATTCAGATGGTCAGTGGTTACCAACGGCGCAACAGAAAATCTACAACGGTCATTCCAATAGAAAACGGTGATCAAGAGACTGCCGACCAATTTACAAAGATACTCTTTTGGCTGGCTCAACAAGAGTCGGTCTTAGAAACTATCAGTGAATCATTCTTGGGTGCTCTTATTACGGGTATGAATCTTCTTCAAGTGTGGGTTGATTATCGTTCTGACCCCGTATCCGGAAATATCCGAATAGACAATTGTTCATACAATTCCTTCTTGATTGACCCATTTTTTAGAAAACAAGATTTATCAGACTGTAACGCTATATGGAAGCGTAACTATTTGACGAAGCGTGAAGTTCTTTCTCTTTTACCTGGAAAGGAAGAAGAGATCATCAACCTTCAAGGCCAAGATTCCAGAGATGGAAAATTCCAATTCCTCCCAGAAACATATAATTATGGGAACAAAAATTTACTGACCTATGATGAATTCTATTATCGCGACTATCGAACCCAACGCATGTTGTGTGACACGCAGACTGGTGAGACGATGGAATGGACTGGTAAAGATGAGGATTCATTAAGAGAATATTTACGTAACTATCCCCAAGTAACGGTCATCGATCAAGAGATACCAACGGTTAACTTGGCAATCGCTGTCCAAGGTAAAATCATGTTCAATGATCGTAATCCCCTTGGACTTGATCAGTATCCGTTCGTTTTATCTTTGGGGTACTATAATTCTGAAACTCCCTATTATCCGTGGCGCATTCAGGGAATGGTTCGAGGCCTCCGAGATAGCCAGTATCTTTACAATCGACGCAAGGTGATTGAACTCGATATTTTAGAATCTCAAATAAACTCGGGATTCAAATATAAAGAAGACGCTCTTGTTAATCCAAAAGATATTTTCCTTTCTGGTCAAGGTAAGGGTCTAGCACTTAAGAAAAGTGCGCAGATGTCCGATGTCGAACAAATTATTGCTCCTCAGATACCGCCTTCGATGATCCAGTTGTCTCAAATGCTTGGTGATGAGATACAACAAATTTCTGGTGTTAACGAAGAATTACTGGGAAGTGCGACCGACGAGAAAGCTGGCATATTATCTATGTTACGCCAAGGTGCTGGTCTTACAACACTTCAACAGTTATTCGATCAACTCGATACCACTCAAAAACTTCTTGGCAAAATATGTATGAGAATCATCCAAAGCAATTTCACGCCAGGTAAAGTACAAAAGATCATTGGTGCTCAACCTGCGGGTCTTTTCTATAATCAAGCTTTTGGTACCTATGATGCGGCTGTTGAAGAGGGGTTGAATACTACTACTCAAAAGCAACTCAACTTCAGTCAACTTATGGAACTTAAAGCTGCGGGTGTTCTTATTCCTGATCATGTATTACTTGATGCCAGTACCTTACAGAACAAGAATGAGCTCATCAAAGCGGTTATGGAAGCTAATCAACAACAACAACAAATTCAACAAGCTCAACTTCAAGCTGAGACTACTGAATCTGCTGCTCGTACTGAACTTGCTAAGGCTCGTGCTACAGCTGATGAAGGACTTGGTCTAGAGCGTCTATCGCGTATCGAAGAGAATCGTGCATTGGCTGTTGAACGACGTGCTGCTGCCGAGAAAGACCATGATCTTGGATTGCTGAGTCTAGTTAAAGCGCTTAAAGAAATTGATTCAATCGACATCGAGCAACTAGAAAAACTTATATATCTTTCCCACGCTGCTGAGAGCGGTTTGGAGAATAAAATGTCCTCCACAAATTCGCCATCTGCAAAATCGCCATCTAGCAATGTAGTTAGAGGCCCTGTTAATAAAACCTTGTCGAAGAAGAAACCTTCGGCAGTTACTACATAGGAATAAATAATGCCAAAAAAAAGACACCACCATGGTCATGGTATGCACCCAATGAAGGGTCATAAAAATATGACTGACAATTATCATGGAATGGAAGCTGGTATGGTTCATGAAGGTCGTAAATTTGAACATGAAGGTTCAAAGATGATCAATGAAGACCGTCATGCTATTGCAAACTTACCTCAAGAAGTTAAGTATCATATGTGGCATGAAGAACATACGGGATTTAACCCAGACATTGATGACACAGGTACTGGTATCGACCGTCAAGTTGCTGGTGATTACAACCAAATGAAACGTCACTTCAAACCAAGAAAAGCGTAAGCCCTGAGTTTTAATCGAAGGAGCATAATTATGCCAGCAATGTTACGTAAAAAGGGACCCGCTACTAAGATCGCTTATCAACTTAATGGTAAGCCGTTGAACATGCGTGGACCACGTGCTAACAAGGGTTATAACAGACAACTTGATCGTGAATATTCATATTTTATACGTTAGTACGTACAAGAGGTAATTATGAAAAAGAAACCATCCACCAAGAAAGCCAAAAAAGCCAAAGTAGAGAAAGTAATGCATAAAGCAAAAGAGGGAAAGTTGCATAGCGGATCCAAAAAAGGACCAAAAGTAACTAACCCAAAACAAGCTGTTGCAATTGCTCTATCTGAAGCTGGTGAATCCAAAAAAGGTGAATCCAAAAAGAAGAAGCACAAGAAAAAAGGTACGTGTTAAAAGCTAACCTTCATTCATGCTCACGTTCGGGGTAGTCCTCACTACCCCACTTCTGTGTTTATTTGATCTATATTTATTTGAAAGGAGATATGGAAAAGAAAGAAACGATTGGTAAGTTATCTCATGACTTACTCTACAAAGACGATCAGGTCCATTTGGTCGATCAACAACGTGCTATGCAAGAGAAGTATGAAGAAAACGTAATAGAGGCCTGTGAGCGTGGTAAAAAACTTTATACTAACCAAGATTTTTTTGTTGTTGTACTGACCAAGAAAGAACGATTAATGATGAATGTTCTTCGTCATTATTATTTCCCAAGACCAACATGTCCCACCCCTGAATGGGACCAAGCTGTTTATGCTTATTCATTTGCTGACGACCATTTACAATTTATATGGGTTATACCATCTAAAGACACATGTAAATTTCTTAAAGACAGTGCGCTAGAAATACCTGCTGATGAACGTGAGTTATTAAGTTTTGTATTGGATTTTGAAGACGGTACGCTTTTAGCAATGGCCAAAGCGTATAACGGTGAGAAAACCAATTCAATAATTTTAGAGAAAGGAAGATAATGGACGAAAATCAAATTGCTGATATCTTACAAGAGCAAACACAAAACACGTTTGGTTCAGAGGATTCTATCCCCCCAGTTGACTCCTCTGAACCAAATCCTTCTGAACTTAAAACTGAAACCCCACAAGAACGTAATTTTAAAGAAGTTCGTCAAGCTCGAGCTCGTGCAGAGCGTGAACGTGATGAAGCTTATGCTCGATTGAGAGAGATGGAAGATGCACAACAAAACAAAAATGTTCCTGTGGATGACGATGTTGATCTTAATCCTGATGACCTACCTGAATGGCGTCACGTTAAGAAAGAGATCTCTAAGATGCAACGTAAACTTGATGCTTACGAACAACGCTCTACGACTTCAACAGCAGAGAATCGCATACGTTCAGCTTTCCCAGACTTTGATGATGTTGTCAACGCTGAAACGATCCGGTCGTTGCGTGAGATGGAGCCCGAACTCGCTCAGTCCATTGCCGATTCGAAAGATCTTTATAATCAAGCTGCTGCGGCCTACAAAGCGATTAAGAGATTTGGGATTTCACAAGAGGATAATTTTGTATCAGATCGAGAGAGAGTTGCTAAGAACAATGCTAAACCAAGACCCACTCAGACCATAGCTCCACAGCATGGGGAAAGCCCATTGTCTCATGCGAACGCTTTCAGTAACGGACTCACTCCTGAACTGAAAAAGCAACTATATAAAGAGATGATGGAAGCTCGAAGAAATTAATATATACTAAATTCATACTACTCTTCTTTTTTACCTTTTTTTACCCCTATCAGTAGTTTCTCTCGTTTCTATTGATGGGGGTTTTTTATTGAAATCTTCGAATACATCTGTTTATACTAATTAATATGCGTTACAGAGATTCGCAACCTCACACTGTCATTATCATAAAGCTGTACTGGGATTCGCACCCCAATATTCTGACGTCTAAATCGTACTATGACTTCGTCAGTCTAGGTTATATGTGCCTCCTTTTGTAAGGATAACACGATGCCTATCACGACAACGACCCTCTTACCAGCACCAGTGCAGCAATCATTCAGTCATAAGTTGCTCTCTGTGCCGGTCCCAAACATGATTCATAAAATTCCTGCTATGCATTATAAAATGCCTAGAAATGGTGGTACAACACTGAGAATGAGACGTTATAATCCATTACCAGTTGCATTAGTCCCACTTGGTAATACCGGTATTACTCCTCCAGCTACTCCTTTGACTGCGGTTGATATCGATGCAAAAATGTCTTTTTATGGCCAATACGTACAACTTAATGAACAAGTAACTCTTCAAAACCAAGACCCAGTCTTGAATGAAGCAGCAGCTCGTTTAGGTGTATCTTTACGCCAAACTGAAGACATTCTTACTCGTGATATGTTAGCAGCTACAGCTGCGGCGATCAATGCAGTAGGTGGTGTGAATGGTGATAACCCAACTGAGTTGGAATTGTCAGACGTTCAAGCAGTCGTTCGTACATTGTTAAACAACAATGCATACACGATATTATCCAGCATCGAAGGACAAGATAAATTTGGTTCTTCACCTGTTCGTAATGCGTACTTCGCTTTATGTTCAACGCAATTGACTGGTGATCTCGACAACGTTGAGGGATTTATCCACAACAGTCAGTATCCAGCTCAATCCAATATTCTTCCATCAGAATGGGGTGCAATTGGTAACTTGAGATTCTTGGTCTCATCAATTGGTTCAGTAACTCCAAACTCATCAAATCTTGGTGCTGATGTATTCAACATTTTCTGTGTTGGTTTAGAAGCGTATGCATGTATCGAACAAGATGGATACTCTGCTTCCTTTATCTATCGACCACCAATCTATGATGGACCATTAGCGCTCAATGCAAGTGTTGGTTGGAAGATGGCAGAAGTTCCACGTATCACAAACGATCTTTGGGTAATAAATCTCCGTTGTACTCAAAGCTCACCAGCGTAAGAAAGGATACAAAATGGCATACGATACCGTCGTAACACAAGGTACTTTTGTTGGTACTGGTTCTACTGTAATTATCCCCGTTCGATCTGATATAGATTGGATGTCTGTTTATAACTATACCCAAATTGCAACACCAGCTGACGTTGGTTTTCAATATTATTGGCAACGTGGCATGCCTATTGGTGGTGGATTGATCTGGACTAATCCAGCTGCACCTACCTTTGGGGCATTAGCTAATCCAGCTGGGTTCACACTCGTTAATACTTCTATTCCATTTCAAGTTGTTTCTCCTGCTGCTATTACGGACATTTCAAACGCTAATCCTCCAGTAGTAACATCTGCTGGCCATGGATTAGTAACGGGTGATATTGTTCTTATTAGCTCGGCAGTTGGTGCTTCTCAACTTGGTGGAATACCATTCTTAGTTACTGTTATTGATGCGAATAACTTCTCATTAGTAAACATGATTCCAATTGTTGCGGCTGCTGCTCCAGGTGCTACTTCAAGAGTTCGTAAGATTGGAAACGCTACATACTGGAATCCGTATGTTTGTATCATTACTAACATGACGGCTGCTGTTAATGCTGTTGTTACGTTCTCAGCACCTCATACATTCCAAACAGGTTCTCAAATTAGATTCCAATTCCCATTCCTTACGGATGGAAGTTATGGAAACTATACCTCTTTGAATGGTAATACTGCCAATATTATCGCAACTACAGCAAGCACAATAACGCTTGATATTAATACTGTTGGACTGGGTGCATTCACATTCCCTGTTTCAGCTGATGGTGCTTTCGGTTATACCCCTGCTCAAGTCATCCCTGTCGGTGAAAATACCGCTACTGCTCTTTCCTTAGTACCTCCAACTTCAACTCTTGGAGATGCTCAAGTAAACGTTGCAATATTGGGAATGAAACTTGGTGGTGGTGCTAATACTCCTGGGGGCGCTAATGCCGACCTCATGTATTGGCAAGCTGGTAAAGCGTTCTCCAATAATGGAATGTAATTGCGGTCAAGTTGGTAAAGCGTTCTCTAATAATGGAATGTAATTGTAATAGGGAGGGGAAAACCCCTCCCATGAATCGATTGAAAGGAGATTCTGATGAGTGTTGCGAAAAAGACTACCCTCGAAGGTAACAAACCAAAACCAAGCCTTCAACATCAACGCGATAAAGACCGCACCAAAGTTAAAGGTATGTTTAAGTTTTATGAAGTCCCCGGTGGAATGCTTTCATTTGTATTCCGCAAATACAAAGGTGATCCAATAGAACGTTTTGATCTACGTGATGGCGAAATTGTAACGATTCCACTTGGTGTTGCAAAACATCTTAATACCTCTGGTTGGTATCCAATTCATGCTCATCTACTTGATGAAGGCGGTCGTCCCGTTATGCGTGTTGGTCAAAAAGTTCACCGCTATGGCTTTCAAAGTTTAGAGTTCATGGATATCGATGAAGTTCCAACACAAGTAAGTGAAATCGTTGTCGTAACTCCTATGGGATAAATATATGGTTAACAGTTATGCATACGTCAACCCTGTTTATAGTAATCCCAAGAGAATTATACAATCGATGACAAATTCATTTCCTGTGACAATCACTACAACATTTGTTCATGGTTATATGAATGGTTTAATCGTTCGTCTTTTTATTCCTGAGAAGGTGGGTATGCAAGCTGCTAACAATTTTTACGCACCTATTGCGGTTACTGGCCCAACGACATTTACGATGCCTTTGGATACTACAACATTTGATCCATACGATGTTCCGAATGTTTGGTACATACGAGCATATGGTCAGACGGTTCCGATTGGTGAAGTTACTGAGACTATATACCTTGCGAATGTAAACATTTTATAAGCGGCAATTCTCGGAAAAGGAGGAGTAATGCCAGATAGTACATTATCTACACTTGCACAGATTCAGATCAAGGTGAGACGTCTTACCAGGACTTTATCGACGAACC